>Ga0160422_10001109_pt1 | contig 16685 bp, 13 predicted proteins | sample Fk160mmetaG_FD_108192 | JGI IMG/M metagenome (GOLD analysis project Ga0160422, IMG submission 108192) | Marine microbial communities from the Central Pacific Ocean - Fk160115 60m metaG | ecosystem: Environmental > Aquatic > Marine > Oceanic > Photic zone | place: The Central Pacific Ocean... | reverse complement strand
CCATCTTTTTCAGATCCAAGAATAATACATATTGGTCCTTTATAATTTATTGAGTAAATATCAACTTCACTCTTTTCTGTACATGCAATAATTTTAAGACCACTATCTTTTAAATCTTGAGTAACTTTTTTTAAGCTTTTTACTTTACAAATTGGAACATAATTTATTGCTCCTGCAGATGATTTTACTGCCTCACTTGTTATAAGAGCTGATTCTTTCTCAGGAATTATAATTGCATCTACTCCAGATGCTTCTGCAACTCTTGTAATAGCACCAAAGTTTCTTGTATCTGTGATTCTATCTAAGATTAGAATTATAGGATCTTTTCCAGACTCGTAACATCTCTGTATTATTTCATTTGGTGGTTGATAGATTATTGGCGAGACATAACAGATTATCCCTTGATGATTTTTTTTTGTAATTCGATTTAACTTTTCTTTAGGAACAAATGAAATATTAACATTTCTATTATTTAGATTTCTTTTAATCTCATTAAAAATTTCTTTAGATAAATTTTTTTGAACGAATAGCTTTTCTATTGATTTACCAGATTTAATTGCTTCTAAAACAGGTCTAGTACCAAAAATAATATCTTTTTTATTCATTCATTTTAATTTTAATATTTCACGAATTAAATCAAAATTTTCATTTGCATTTGTATTATTATTTATTCTATAGTTTATAATAAAATCTATTTGTTCAGATTCAGTCCCGTGTATATCAATTAATTTTTTTAAAAAATTTTCAGAATGTTTATCTCCCTCAATTTTATTTAGGGCAAAATATCCAAGTATATGATTTGAATTTAAATTATTTAAAGTCATTTCGGAATATCTTATTATGTCATGTAAATATTTTTTTGATGACGTATCTTTTAGTTTTTCTAAACAATAATAAATAAGATAATTCTCTATTCTTTCATCTGGATTATATGGTTTTCCTACTCCAAGATTTTCAGGCCATATTTTAGACTCGTTTAAAATATCTAATGCATTTTTTAATTTAGATTTTTTTATATGTTCTAATGCTAAACCTATATATGCACTTGAATATAATTCACGACCTTCTCCAGCGTGTTCATAAGGTAAAATATTTAGTTTTTTTAATATAGAAATTGCAAGTTCATATTTTTTTAATTTTACTAAAGACTTTATATAATCCATTCCAATTATATAATTTGAATTATCATTTTGATATGACTTTTCTAAAATTTGATTTGCCTTCTCATAATTTCCTAAATCATAAAAATAATTTGATAGTGATTTAGATACTCTCCAATTTTTATTATCAAGTTGATAAGCTTTATTAAAATCATTTATAGGATCAATTCCTTTTTTTTGAAGAATAATCCCTCGATTTAAATAGAATATTGGGTTTAATGATTCATCTCCAATCTTCATTAACATATTTTCAGATTCATTATATCTACCTTTACCATATAAATTCATGGAGAGTAAATAATCTAGCTTCCAGTTAGAATATGAATTTCTAGCCCAATTAAGAATATTTATTGTTTCTGTTCTAAAAGGAAATGAAAAATCAATTTTATTTTTGGAAATTGTATTTTGTAATAAATTATCATCTTCCATAAGGTATGATAACCACAAAGTATTTATCAAATTCTTGGGCCCAATATTTAAAATTTTTATTGCTTCATCATTAAGCCCCCTATTAAAATATCTTATTGCAAGTTCTAGGTATGTTTGATGCCTAAGTTCTGACTGATGAGAATTTTTTATATCATTTAACTTTTCTTCATTTTGATCAATAATATATTTTTCAAATGAGATTAAATGATTAATCGGATCTAATTCTTCAAGTTTTTGAATTGCTTTTTCATGTTCAATATTTCTCTCTAAGTATCTTTTAGAAATAACAATAATTTCTAAAGATGGAATATTATTTATATTAAATTCCAAAGATTTTTCAGCATATTCTATTGCTTTAAAAAAGTTTTTTTCTTTTAGGAAAATATCTGCAATTTGAGAGTAAGCATTTGACCTATATTTTATAGATCTTGCCGCCCACCCTAAGCACTCTATACTATTTATATTATTATTTAGTGATTTATAATTTATACCTGCTATATAGTTTAAAGATGGATGATAAGTATCTATTTTCAGTCCTGCTTTTACTATATCTAAAGACTTTTCAAATTCACCAGATCTAAAGTATAGCTCTCCTAAATATGAAATTGCTTCTAAATTATATTTATCATTATCAACAATTTTTTGAAATTTTTCTTTTGCTTTATCATATTCTCGAAATGATAAGTTTTCTTTAGCCTCATTAAAAAGCTTTTGATATGATTCTTCTAATTTGTATTCATTTTCGCTTAAGAAAGACCTTTCAATTTTATTGAGAGACTTATTTGATTTATAATGGAGATCAAGACTTTCAATAATAACTTCAAAATCTACTTTTCTATCAAGTTTTATTTTGGACGAATAAACATCCATTGGTTTTAGAGATAATTCTTTTTTATTATAAAGTTTACCATCAATTAGTATATTCATACTTGAGTTTATTTTAATAAATGGATTTAGTTTTATCTCTATACTATCTTTTGTCCTTATTATATTTAAAGCTCCATATTCTGAAGCTTCGCTTAATCCGTCAATTTTTTTTAAAGGAAACCAAGCTTCTCTCCATTTATCAATAGCATAAGGTTCAAACTCTACATTTGTTATTGGGTTAACTTCTTCATTTGGTGAGTACTGAACAAATAATCTTCCTGCTTGAAACTCAATATATTGACCATCAGTATCTGTTAATAGATCTTCCCATATACCTCCTGCTCTAGACTGTGCCCACAACCAAAGCTTCTGGCCTGGAATATCCTCATATTTTCCCCAATGGCCAAATCCATAATTTGATTTATGGTAGTATCCTCCAAAAAAGTCACTATATTCTCCAACAATATGATACGATTTACTTGGTCCAAATTTATTATTATTATATTTTGATAAGTTTCTTCCCATATTATCAATTGGCCAATTTTTAGCATTTCCACTATGTTCTAAGTATATATCTCCTGGAGTATAAAAAATAAGATCATCTTTTGCTGGTGCTGCAGCCGTCATCCAATTATAATATGATTGATTAATAGATGTTGGATTATACCATAAAGCATCAGTTAGAAAAGATGCTTGATCTTTTTTAACAATAATTTCTACTCTCCATTGTGATCTTGATGGTAAATCAATATTACCAACAAAACAAGATACGCTACCGTCTTCATTTTTTCTGATCTTATAATCAACTGGAGTTGCAGTTGAAGGGTGATGACCTATTATTCCGAAATTAAATTCTATTCCTCCTGATGTCCAAGGCCCCCTCATTGAAATATTTCGAAATTTAACAACTTCGTTTTTATATATAAATTCTTCACCTGATGTTTTATCAATAGCACCCAATACTTTTCCTCCAAGCTCTGGTGTAACTAAAACCTTTATGTAATCATTTTCTAATTCTATTACATTAAATTTTTTTAATTTGGATTCAATGTTATACCCATCAAAAGTGAAATAAGGATAAATTTTTGGATTTGAAACAAAAATTGGAATTGGATTAGGATCACTAAAATCATATGTTTTTAAATCTTTATTAGATTCTTTTATAGATACTTGTGATTTTATATTATTAGGTATAATAAATAATAGTATAATACTTATTAGTCTATATTCATTTATGATTTTTATAAAATTCATTTAATAATATACAAAATATTTATTTAAGAGATTTTTAATCATTTAATTAGATTTATTATTAAGAAATCATTTCATATTAAATTTACACAATGTCTATTTATACAACCGAGATAACCTCTGATAAATTAGTTTCTGATAATCCTTTACACCATAGACTTCTTAGTGCTTATTTATTTGCTGTAAAATATATTTATGGTAATGTATTGGAGCTTGGTTGTGGGGAAGGAAGAGGTATTGATATAATTTTAAAGAAATCAAAATCTTTTACTGCTATTGATAAAATTTCAGAATTAACTGATAAGCTATCAAAAAAATATCCTGATCATACATTTATATCTTCATCATTCCCTCCATTTAAAAATATTAATGATAACTCATTTGATACTTTAATTTCATTTCAGGTTATCGAACATATAAAAAATGATAAGTTATTTATCGAGGAAATATACAGAATTCTTAAACCAGGAGGAAAAGCATTAATTTCTACTCCAAATATTAAAATGACTCTGACGAGAAACCCATGGCATGTAAGAGAATATACATCAGAGGAATTAAAAGAGTTAGTCTCACGTAATTTTGATAAAATTATTATTAAGGGAATATCAGGAAATGATAGAGTAAAAAAATATTATAAAGAGAATAAAAATTCAGTAATGAAATTTAAAAGACTTGATATTTTAAATTTAGAAAAATATTTGCCAAATTTTTTATATAGAATTCCATATGAGTTTTTGAATAGGATAAATAGAAATAAACTTGAGTCTAATGACTCATCTCTTGTTTCTTCAATATCAACTAATGATTATATTCTAGAAGATGATAACCCAAAAAATTTAGATTTATTTTTTATTTTAGAGAAATGAGAAAGATAATATTTTATATTATAATTAGTTTCTTATTTTCTGGTTGCATATCCCAAAAAAAAATAACGAAAAGCAGAAACATTAAATCTATAATTGGTGAAGCAAGAACTTATATTGGAACTCCTTATAAATGGGGTGGAAATGATAATAATGGAATTGATTGCTCTGGGTTACTAGTGAGATCTTTTGAATCAATAGGGATGAAAATTCCTAGAACTACTTCACAGCAAATTGATTTAGGTAAAAAAGTTTCATTAAAAAAATCAAGAGAAGGGGATTTAGTTTTTTTTGCTTTTGGAAAAAGTAAAAGAAAAGTTACTCATGTTGGATTAGTGTCTAAACATAATTCATCCTCAGATATAAATTTCATTCATGCTTCATCATCAAGAGGAGTTGTTGAAACGCAACTAATAAAAGATTATTACCTCAAAAGAATTAGAAAAATTAAGAGAGTATTTTAAACAAAATATTTTTTTAATAATCTTAATTAATATAATTTCAAAAAAAACTAAAACTTAAATTATGAAAAAAATCATTTACATATTATCAATTTTATTTTTTACATCATGTACATCTTCAAATCAAGAATGTGAAACCATTGCTAATGGATTTATTGATGGATTTGATGGGCAAGTTACAATTGGTCAGCAGTCAGCTGTTGAAATCTTTAATCAAATAGACAAGGCTTGGGCAGAGCTTGACTACGAAACCATAAAAACATTTGTTGCTGATGAGGCAGAAATGAAGTTTGCAGATGGTAGAGTTGCATCTGGTCCTCAAGAGTTTGTTGATTTAATTAAAACATGGGTATCTGAGGTTGAAGATCAAGATGGTAATGAGTATACATGGAATACTGATTATGCATTTTCATTAGCTGTAACTTCTGTTGAGGGTGATTGGGTCAATGCTCAATTTACATCTACTCATACTAATCCAGAATCCGAATTGGAAGCTGAGGTATTTTATGAATTTTATCATATAGTTGATGGTAAAATTCAGGAATGGTCTCAGTTTAAGAGAGATGTTCTTAAATAATTAATACCAGGGGGCCATAGCTCAGCTGGCTAGAGTGCTTGACTGGCAGTCAAGAGGTCGAGGGTTCGACTCCCTCTGGCTCCACTTTTTAAATTTTAATAATAATTTTATTAATTATTATCAAGTAATTCATATCCTTGGTTAATACCTTTTTCAATCGCTGGTACACCTCGAACCATCCACATTGGTTTTGCACTACCTTTTAGGTAATGATCAAAAAATTGTTGCATTCTTATATTAAAGTCTTTTCTATTCTGCATCTTCAGAGGCCAGTGACGACCACCATTATAATTTAATAACCAAGATGGCTTGCCTAGTCTCCTTAAACTAACGAAGAATTCTATTCCTTGATACCAAGGAACATGTCCGTCTTTATCATTATGCATTATAAGAAGTGGTGTGTTAATTTTATCAATGTTATAAATAGGAGAGTTTTCAAAATATCTTTGAGGGTATTCCCATGGTGTTCCACCAATTCTACTTTGAGTATGTTCATATTGAAATTGCCTACTTAGACCCGTATCCCATCTTATTCCTCCAAAAGCACTAATCATATTTACAACTGGAGCTCCAGATTCTGCAGCTTTAAATATATCTGTTTTAGTAACTAAATATGCAATTTGATATCCACCCCAACTATGACCTTGAACCCCAATATTATCTTCATCTACAAATCCTTTTTCAATTAGAGAAGTAATTCCAGGTATAACACAATTAAATGCGCTTTCACCTGGATAACCAACCCTATAATAAACATCAGGATTAAAAATAAGATATCCTCTGCTTGTATAAAAACTATAATTAATTGTTGATCTTCCTGGAGAAGGTGCAATGTGTCTATGTAAACCATTAGAGCTTTTTTCATAAAAGTTAACGATCATTGGATATTTTTTATTCGGATCAAAATTTTCTGGTTTGACCAAAATACCAGTCAATGGTAAACCATCTAATGAGGTCCAATTAACAAGCTCAGCTGTGCCCCAGTTATAATTTATTTGTTGTGGATTTGCATTACTAATTTTTTTATTTTCTCCAAAACTTAAGTCAGAAGCTATAATATCGGGAAATTCTTGAAATGATTGTTTTGTATAAATTATTTTATCGTTTATCCTAGCTTTTATGGGTCTAGAATATCTGTATGGTCCATTAATTAAATCTTTTCCAGAATTTTTTTTATGGTTATATTCGAAATATCCTCCATTTTTTGAGATCTCATTAAATGTTGCCATTATTATTTTATCTGAGGTCTGGATGAATCTTTCTTCTGGATCTAATTTAATGTATCTAAATGATGTTTTAATTTCTCTACCTCTTGTTAGGCGTTTGCCATCTCCACTTCTTGGGTTAAATTCCCATATATCATATCTATCATAAATAAATATGGTCTTATCATCTTTTGTCCATCCTGCTGAACCGTATGACCTTGGAAAATCTGGATAATCGCTAAGTTCATTATAAAATACTTTTCCTTTAGTTAGTTCAGTATATTTTGAGGTTTCAATATTATAGGTATACCAAGTGCTATCATATTGATTGTAGCCATATGCATACTTTCCTTTTGGACTTAATCTTGCAGTACTTGGATTACCTAGAATTGCAATTTTAGATATGCCGTTATTAATATTAATAACTTTTAAATCATTTTTTGAAAATTGACCAGTCCACTGTGAACTTAATTGATAGGGTTCTGTTGTACTAATCAAAGCATGATCTCCATTTCCTTCATCAGATAATAATGCTCTTGGAAAATCTTTATTAGCAATTTGAATTATTTTATCTTCTTTTAAATGGTATACAGATTGAAATGATTTTCTTTTATCATTTTTTAGCTGCATTTCTTGAATTGTATATAATCTAGGTTCGTCATAACTCCATACTTCTACGTTTACAATTTCTTCATCTAATAGAGAAGTATCTTGATATATTTCAGGTAATGCTAGGCCAAAATATAATTTACTTTCGTCTTTTGAAAACGAAACCGTACCATCTGAAGAGACTCTGTACCCATCAGGAGAAATTTTGGTGTTTGCAACTAATTTTGCTTTATCTAGGGATTGGTTCCAAATAAAAAGTTCATTATCTCTATGATATGATTTTGATGAGTCGGCATCAATAATAAAAGCAATATTATTTCCGTTATCACTTACTGTCAGTTTAAAATATTTTGTTTTATTATGTGATTGAAATATATTTTTTGAATCGTATTTTTTTAGATTTATTACATAAACTCCCGCATTTATTGAGTCATCAATTCCCGTAGTAATATAGGATAATATCTCTGCCTCTTTTGCAAAAGAATAACTGGTAACATATGGAATAGTATCTTTCTCTCCGGTATTTAAATTATGAATTACTAACGGATATCCATTTTTTGAGCTGGCTTTCTTTATTTTCTTTTTCAATTTCTTTTTAGTGGTATCTTTTTTTGACACACTTTCATAAGTATAGCCAATATATCCCGACCATTTTTCAGGTAGCTTGAAAGACTTTATATTCGCAATTTTATCTAAGGATCCATTGCTCATATTATAAATACCAATTGAATCTTTTGGCATTTTATCTTTTTTGACCTTTTCCCTTTTCATTTCTTTGATACTATCTTTCCAGGCTTTAATTGTGAAAACTGCGAATTCTGAATTGTAAGTAAATCGACCTCTTTCTGATCGTTCATGCTCAAATATTAAATTGCTGTTTGTGTCTTTAATCTTTAGATGACTGTCTTTTTCACCTGTTTGAATTGAATACATTATATAATCTCCTTTTGAGTCTATAACTGAATTTTGGATTCTATTCCAGATATCAAAATCATTATGATCTAAAACTTTTTTTTGTGCATTTATGTTAGTTGATAATAATGATATTACAATAAATAAGAATTTTTTCATATGTTTTTTTGGTTAATTATGTTTTTAGTTGAATGATATCTTTAATCTAATAAATTATTAAAACAATAAATTTTTATTTTCTAGAATTCATTTTTGCTAAAAGCTTTAATATCTCTAAATATAACCATATTAGTGTTACCATTAATCCAAATGCTCCATACCATTCCATGTATTTAGGTGCTCCTTTTTCTGCTCCTTCTTCGATAAAGTCAAAATCAACAACAAGATTCATAGCAGCTATTATTATTACAAAAACGCTGAATCCTATACTTGCCATAGAAGAATTAGTGATATCCATTAGTGGAATACCTGTGCCAAAAAAACTCATTGCAAGATTGATAATATAAAGCATAAAAATACCTGATGTAGCAGCACCAACTCCAAGTTTGAAATTTTCAGTTGCTTTAATCAATCCAAGTCTATAAATTGAAAGTAACCCAAATAAAATACAAAATGTATAAGATATTGCAGTTATAGCTATTCCTTCATATAATGTATTAAAATAATAGGAAAACATTCCCATAACTATACCTTGAGAAATAGCATATAAAGGAGCTAAATAACTTATCATTTTTTTGTTAAAAATTATTACAAGCATAAAAACAAGTGAAAGAATTGTTGCAGGTAATAATAAATACAAGGAGGCGTATAAATTAGTCCATGCAAAATAACCTGAACCCATTACAAGAAATAATAATAAAAAAGTTTTATTCACTGTACCTTCTATTGTCATTTTTTCAGAATAGTCGGATTTTATACTAAATGCTTTAGATGTAAGAACAGGGTTTCCTGATCTGTATGATAGATGTTGATTGTTCATTTTTTTAATATTTAGTTAAAGATAATAATCAGAATTAATAATTATATTCTTAACTAGGTTAAATTTGATAATGGAGTTTTTAGCCGAATGGGGATATATAGGATTATTTATAGCATCGTTTCTTGCTGCAACAATAATACCTTTAAGTTCAGAAATTGTTCTAAGTATATTGATTGCAAATAACTATGACCTTTCTTTATCATTAGGAGTTGCATCCTTAGGGAATTGGTTAGGGGGTCTTAGCAGCTATGCTATAGGAATGTTAGGGAATTGGAATTTTATAGAAAAATATTTTAGGATAAAAAAAAATACAATTTTACAACTAAAAAAAAGAGTTGATAGATATGGTGGTATTCTTGCTCTTTTATCTTGGACTCCTGTTTTTGGTGATCCAATAGCCATAGCATTGGGTTTTTTCAGAACTAATTTTTACTTGGTTAGTATCTATATGTTAGTTGGCAAGGTTTTTAGATATGTAGTTTGGGCTATTCTAACTTACTGGGGTATCTCTCTATTTTAATTAAAGAATTCTTAAATTAGTTGATATGAATAAAATTAAAATTTTTTCTCCTGCAACAGTATCTAATGTTGCTTGTGGATTTGATATTTTAGGTTTCCCTATTGAATCTCTCGGGGATGAAATGACAATCTCAAAGTCAAAAAATATAGGGGTAAGAATTACTAAAGTTGAGGGATATCCTGTTCCAATTGATTCACAAAAAAATGTTGCTACTGTATCTGCAGAAAAATTAATACAGGACCTAAAACCTAATTGTGGATTCGACATAGAAATAAAAAAAAATATTATACCGGGTAGTGGAATAGGAAGTAGCGGATCAAATGCTGCAGGTAGTGTTTTCGGTATAAATAAACTTCTTGGAGACCCCCTAACAACAAAGCAACTTATTAAATATGCAATGATAGGTGAGGGTATTTCTAGTTTGTCTGAACATCCAGATAACGTAGCTCCAGCCTTGTTAGGTGGACTAATTATGGTGAAATCAATTGAAGAAGAAAATATAATTTCACTCCCTATACCTAATGATTTATTTTGTTTTGTTATTAACCCTAAAATTGAAGTAAAAACATCATATTCTAGAGAGATTTTACCTAGTAAAATTGAGTTAAGTTCAATGACTAAACAAGTTGCTAATTTTGGTGCCTTAGTTCATGCTCTCCACACATCAAATTATGATCTTCTTCGATTATCTCTAGTTGATAATGTGATTGAAAAGCATAGAAAAAAATTAATTCCTTCTTTCGATAAAGTTAAAAATAAGTGTATTGAGTTAGGTGCTTTAGGTTGTTCAATATCAGGTTCAGGCCCTTCGATATTTGCAATAACTAAAGGGAAGGATGATGCGAATAAAATTGATATAGAAGTTAAAAAAATATATAGAGAAACAAATATTGACTTTTCGACTTATGTCTCTAAAATTAGTTCAGATGGAATTAAAATTATTGACTCTATATAATGGATTACTATAGTCTAAATAATAAAAATCATAAGGTAAATTTTAAAGAGGCATTGTTTAATGGTTTAGCACCAGATAGAGGATTATACTTTCCTCAAGAAATTAAATCTCTAAAAAAATCCTTTATATCCAATCTGAATGATTACGATAAAATAGAAATTTCTATGGAGGTTATCTCTCAATTTATTGGCAATCAAATTGATAAACAATCTTTAAAAAAAATAATTGAACACTCTATTGATTTTGAATTTCCCTTAAAAAAAATTGATGAAAACATTTCAGTTCTTGAGTTATTCCATGGCCCTTCAATGGCTTTTAAAGATGTTGGGGCAAGATTCACCTCTCGTTGCCTTAGTCATTTTATTAGAAAAGGTTATAATAAGAAAGTTACAGTTCTAGTCGCTACTTCTGGTGATACTGGAGCTGCTGTAGCTAGTGGATTTCATAAGGTAGAAGGTATAGATGTATTTATTTTATATCCAAAAAATAAAATATCAAATATTCAGGAAAAGCAGATATCAACTTTCTCAGACAATATTTTTCCAATTGAGGTTAAAGGAACATTTGATGACTGTCAGAAAATAGTTAAGGATGCTTTAATAGATAAAGATTTAACTTCTAATTTCAATTTTACCACTGCAAATTCAATTAATATATCAAGATGGATACCACAGACATTATATTATTTTTTTGCTTATAGTCAGTTGCCATCCGATCTAGAAAAATCTTCATTTTCTATTCCTTCGGGTAATTATGGGAATTTATTTTCATCTCTAGTTTCAAAAGAATTAGGTCTTCCCATTCAAAATATTATTTCATCAAATAACATTAATAATCCAGTTGAGAGATATTTTAAATCTGGAGTATATACTCCAATGCATTCAAAAGAAACTTTATCTAATGCAATGGATGTGGGTGATCCAAGTAATTTTAAAAGAGTAAATGAAATTTTTGATCTCGACTTAGTGAAAATGAAAGGAATATTACATGCATTTAGTTTTACAGATTATCAGACAATGGATACCATAAAATATCTTTTGAAAAATTTTAATTACCTCTGCGATCCTCATGGAGCAATCAGCTATCTAGGGGCTAAAAAATATATTAATAATAATTTGGGTTCTCATTGTATTTTTTTAGAGACAGCACATTTTTATAAGTTCTATGATGAAATTAAAAACTTAATTGATGTTGATTTTAATATACCATCACAACTTAAAAGTATCTTAGATAAAGAGAAGAAATCGGTTACTATAAAAGACTATTATAATTTTAAGGAATATATAAATTCCTATCTGTAATTGGATTATTAAGATTCATTATCTTTTTTTTTTTAATTTTGTGCTCTAAAACAAATTATTAAGAATATGAAAAAGTTATTATTTATTATATCTGTATTATTTTTTTATGGATGTAATACAAACCCAGATTATAAGTCTAATCTTGAGTTAGCTAAAAAATGGGTTCAAGTTTTTGAAAATGGGGATATTGAACTTTGGAAGGAAATCATGTCTGAAGATCTTCGAGATCAAGCACCTCTGTATGGAATGGGTGAGGTAGATTATGCAACATCTCAACAAATTGCTGAGTTTTATATCAATAGTTATACAGATGTTAAATTTAATGACCCTATGTGGTTGCCAGGAATTGATACTGGAACTATGACTCTTGACGGTAGTGTCAGAGCTTATGGAGTTTGGACTGGAAAAAGTAAGGCTACTGGAAGAACATTTACATTGCCATCTTATCACAACTTTGATTTTGCTGATGGAAAGATTGTATATACTGGTGAATATTTTGATGCAACAGGTATGATAAATACTGTTGGTCCTGTAGATAGAAAAGTTGTTATTGCAACTCTTAAGGTAAAGAATGGAAATTATGAAAAGGTTAAGGAGATGTTAGACTCAGAAGATGGATTACCTACAACTAGAGCATATGACGGATGTACTCATTTAGAAGCTACTTTTAATGAGGAAACTAATACATATTTTATAATAGAGTATTGGGAATCTTTTGATAAATATAATGCTTATTTAGATTGGAGATTAAATGATGATCCAAGTGGTATTGCAGGTGAATTATCTAAATATCTTGTTGGAGGTTCTAATGGCCTAGTACCTCATACTAATAATATTGGTTATAAATTTTATTAAAAACCATTTGTTATTTGAAAGAGGTCTTCATTTAGAAGGCCTTTTTTTTTGATTCAATATAAAAGTTTCTATTAATATCTAGAGTATTAACTTTTGTTTTGTACACTTTCCAATCATTTATAGGGAATAATCTTGTATTCTCACCATTAATTTTAATATCTATAGGCATATCAAAATCATCAATAGTATTTGACCATCTATAATTCAATCCATTTTCATCAATTTTATATTCAAATTTTGGAATTTTTACGTCTCTAAGATATTGATTAAAAATATACCTTAGATCAAAGCCAATTGACTCTGATATGAAACTTTCAACTTGCTTTGATGAAACAGTTTTATGATAAAATTTTTCATTTAGACCTCTAAGTGTTTTTCTCCACACCTCATCATTATTTGTAATTTGTCTTATTGTATGTAGAAGGTTTGCACCTTTTGAGTACATATCTTTTGATCCATTTTTATTAACACCATAAGGACCTATTATAGGTTTATCATTTTGTATACCTTTTCTAGTCCCAATGGTATAGTCAGCACCTGCTTGTTTACCATAATGGTAGTCTAAAAATAAATTCTCAGAATATGCAGTAAAACCTTCATGAACCCACATGTCAGCAATATCGATGTATGTTATGTTATTTGCAAACCATTCATGACCTGACTCGTGAATAATAATAAAATCAAATTTTAGACCCCAACCTGAATCAGATGGATCTCTTCCCAGGTATCCTTTTAAATATTTATTTCCATAAGTGATAGAGCTTTGGTGTTCCATGCCAAGATAGGGTACTTCTACAAGCTTATAACTATCTTCATAGAATGGGTATGGGCCAAACCAGTACTCAAAAGCATCAAACATTTTTGGTACATCTTTAAAATGAACTTTTGCTTTTTCCTCATTATACCTTAACACATAATAGTCAATATCTAAATTGCCATTTTCTCCATCATAAATTTCAGAGAATTTAATGTAATCACCAATATTAACATTTACACCATAATTATTTATTGGGTTGCTAACGAACCAGTGGTATGTAGAGGTTTTATTATCTGGTGTTGTGATTTCTTTTAATCTTCCATTTGATACATTAACTAGGTTATTTGGAACATTTACACTTATAAGCATACTGTCAACCTCATCATACATATGATCTTTATTTGGCCACCATACACTTGCTCCAAGTCCTTGGCACGATGTTGCAATAAAGTGATTGCCATTCTCATCTCTATCCCACGAAAAACCTCCGTCCCAAGGTGCTCTTACTGCTACTTTTGGATATCCTTTATAAGTAATTTTTATTTCATTTACATCCCCTTTAAGTTGCTTTTTATTTAGATAAATAAAATAAGCATTACCTTCTCTTTTAAATTTTAATTTTTTCCCATTCTCTATAACCTGAGTAATCTTGAGTGGTTCCTGTAAATCTATTTGTATAACTTGATTTGGACTTAGAACTTGAAATTTTACTGTATTGTGACCTTCAATATATTTTTTATCTGGTTTAACTTTAATATCAAGATGATAGTATATGAGATCCCACCATTCTCTCTCTTTTGTTATACTTCCCCTAAGACTATCTTGTCTGGTAAAGTTTTTCTTCTCTGCAAAAATATCCTGTGAATTCGATCGAAAATTAATTAGAAGAAATAGAAAAATAAAATACCTTATCATAGTAAAATAGTTAGGTAAATATAAATGAAAAATTATCTTCTTGATGAATTTGCAATCTCCTTGAAGTCTATATTATTGTACTCAAATGATGTTGGTTTAAATAACTGATTTGAGTAGGAATCATTCCAATCTTTATGAAATGAAAGCGTTAGCTTTTCCGGAGGATTTATATTAAATACAACATTATAATAGTCATTAACATTTCCTGGAAGAGAAATATTTCTTGCATAGTGAAAATTATCTATAAGATTTAAGTGTGGTATTAAATCGACAAAGGTTTTCTGACCTGTTCTCTCATTTGTAATTGTTGCATTTATATTTAAGTAAGGAACAAATCCACCTAAAGGTGTTCCATCTGGTATATTTTTATCATCCCAATTTACTCTAGCTTCAATGTGAATATCTGTATATTTTTCATCTAAATTTATTGATTTAGGATATACCTTATCTTTTATAGCACCTTCAAAAATAAATATGATACCGGGTTCAATTCTCTCTTCTCCTAAAACTAATTCTTGAGAAAAAACGTTAGAAATGGAAATAATGATAAGAAAGAAAAATAATCTCATAAAATGAAACAGATTAATTTATTATTTGATACGATTTTTTCTAAATATAGTCGAAGAAAATTTGAAAAATTCATATTAGTACTTGCAGCACTTGGTTTTGTGACTCATTTGGTGATTATACTATTGAATTCTCGTGGATATATTAATCTTGACTATGATGGAAATTTATTATCAAATCCAATTTCAGCTCTGTATACTCCCTTTTCATTCATACTGGTTTATGAAGCATTTTTATTAATATATTTTCTTCCAAGTTCGTTTACTGTTTCAGTTGTAAAGGGGTATGAAATTATTTCATTGATACTAATTAGAAAAATATTTAAAGATGTTCCTTTAGTCGATTTATCCAATGATTTTTTCTCCAACAGTCATAACATTCAATTTATTTATGATCTAGTAGGTTTTCTTTTAGTTTTTTTCTTGATATATCTCTTTAAGACAACAGCTGGAAAACCAAAAAAACCAAAAATTGATAAGAAACTTCAAAAATTTATAGGTCAAAAGAAAGCAATTTCTATATTATTAGTTCCGGTATTATTAGGTTTAGCTAGTATTAGCTTTTATGATTGGATGAATAGTCTTTTTCAAGATACTGCTAATAATCTAGATGTTAATTTTTTATTTTTTGTAGATTTTTTCACAATCCTTATTTTGGTAGATGTACTACTATTACTAATCTCTTTTAGATATACTGAGAGATACTCACAACTTATTAGAAATACAGGTTTCATAATTTCAACTATAATGTTAAGATTATCTTTTGCTGCAAGCGGGCTTGCTAGTGTCTTGTTTTTAGTTGGTGGTATCTTATTTGGTGTAATTATTCTAGCTATATTTAAAAGAATGGAGAAGGTTAATTATTTAGGATAAATTATCTATCAATTTAACATCTTAATAGTCTCAATAGTTTAGCTTTGTAGTGTCATGCATAAATTTATATTGATAATTTTAATTTTATTTATAGGTAATGACTCTTTTTCTCAAAGAGTTTATAAGAAACCTGAATTTGTTAAAAATTGGAGTAAGCCTGGTAAACATCCTGATCATATAGTATTAAATTTTTCAGATGATCCTTCGACATCAATAAGTGTAACTTGGAGAACCAGTAAAGATGTTAAAATTGGATATGCTGAAATAGCATTATCTGATGATAATCCAGCTTTTATTAGTACAGCAAATACTATTAAGGCAGTAACAAATAATCTTAATTTTGACAATGTTGTTGGAGTTATTGATAGGAATAATCCTAAAAAAACAACCTTTAATTCTATTGATCATAATTATCATTCTGTGACATTCAAAAATTTAAAGCCTAATACAATGTATGGATATAGAGTAGGAGATGGTAAAATTTGGAGCGAATGGATACAATTTAAAACTGCAAAGAAAGAAGGAGAACCTTTTTCATTTCTATATGTTGGAGACGCTCAAAATTATATATTAGAGCTTTGGTCCAGATTAATTAGGGAGGGATATAAAAAAGCTCCATCTGCTAGTTTT
>Ga0160422_10001107_pt1 | contig 16697 bp, 15 predicted proteins | sample Fk160mmetaG_FD_108192 | JGI IMG/M metagenome (GOLD analysis project Ga0160422, IMG submission 108192) | Marine microbial communities from the Central Pacific Ocean - Fk160115 60m metaG | ecosystem: Environmental > Aquatic > Marine > Oceanic > Photic zone | place: The Central Pacific Ocean... | reverse complement strand
CCATCTCTCTTGCTTCACCAGAATATGGGTCTAGCATGGCTAGCGGTTTTCCGGTATGCAACACTAATCCAATTGGGTGGAAATCGCCACTACCTAAAAACACATAGTGGCCTACAGTGGGGTCATCGCCAGAGTAATTACAACCCAGAACTTGTCCTGGAAATGACAATCTAGCACCGCCGATAGGAATCGTAACATCAAAGCCAGCGTCCTCGAAATGTTGTTTAAAAGTCGGCAACAGATGTAGATGTTGTATGCTGCCAACTAGCCCTAATTTCGTATCGGTCAGCGGTGCAACTCTACCCACCATATCTTCGAATCTATCCAGTGCTTCTAAATCGGACAATACGGGTCCTTGGGATTGGTTAATTCTGCTCTTAGCGATTTCCCGGTGAGCATGCAGGTAGGGCAGGACGGGAGCGATTTCGGGATTACCTTGATAGGTTACTGGGATAAACTGGGTGGGCATACCTGAATCGATATTCATTTGTGAGTGGCCCATGTGTGCGACTAGGTCCACACCGATATTCTGCATTTTGTCGTGCACAAGGTCGCAGGCCCCATAACACGGATCGGCTGATAGAACCACCCTAGCAGAAGTCTCGGTTTCAATTTGGTCCATCATCTCCAAGGCTTGCATCTTCAAGCCCTCAGGAACCTGTAGAGCAACTAATTTCAGGTCATTTTCTTTGATTCGATTAACTAATTCATCGAGTTGAAATTCATGTCTTTCTAAGTCCAATTCGCTCAACTCCTAATTGAGAATAACAACTCTGTCGCCAATCATCTCAAGTTTAACTAGAGAATCAAACTGAATGTCTGGATATTCTGACTTGAGCTTCTCCATACCTTTGCCCTTTTCGACAACAATGATAGTATTTTGTATGGTTGCGCCAGTTTTTTTTACACCCTCAATAATGCATTTCATGGTTCCGCCCGTCGATAAAACATCATCAATTATCGCAATCTTCTCACCAGGTTTGATATCATTAAGGAATAAACTTCCTTTCGAGTAACCAGTTTCTTGGCTAATTTCAATCTCTCCTTCCAAACCATATTGACGCTTTCTGGCAATCACCATTGGTATACCAGTTCGTATAGATAGTGGGGCTAGTAGTGGTAGGCCCATCGCTTCAATGCCCAGAATAACATCGATATCCTGCCAATTGATTAAATTACAGGACAAGTCTATGATCGCTTCCAAGACATTAGGACTTAGCCTTGGTACTCCATCAGTGATTGGGTGGATAAAATAAGGATAGTCGCCCTTCCAAATAATTGGTGCATCGCTAAGGCTCTGCTTTAGGGTCTCCAACTGTTCCATGAGGGTCACCAGAACCTTCACAGTTCAGCGAGATATTCGACGTATTCATCAGGGTCTAGTAGTAATTCAAGGTCAAGGTCATGCGGTTCGAGGATAATTATCCAACCGAGGTCATACGCAGAGTCATTAGCAAGGTCGGGATTGATTTCAACTTCGCCGTTTACTTCTGCAATGAGTCCTGAGAATGGTGCTGGAAATGGTTTCTTTTCTTCGGCAGTCCATATGGAGAACATCCCATCACCCTCATCGACCTCTGTTTCGGCTTGTGGTAGAATTACTCTTAAGACGTCCCCTATTTCTAGCTTCAGAAATTCGCTTACGCCAATCATTAACCGTTCATCTTTTTCTTGATACCACAGGTGATCTGTGGAGTATTTTCTATTGTGTGCAACATTAAATTCGACGGTTTCTTCATCCAAAATGATTCCTCCTATGCGCGCCTCATACACATCGTATATGAAGGATTGGGGTATTCATTGATTTGCCCAAATAGCAAACGGGTTAAGAAAGTCGACTTGTTGGCTACAATCGGGAGACTCATGAACTACGGAGAAAGTGATGAACAGCAAATGATTAGGGAACTAGTTAGAGATTTTGCCGAATCAGTTTTAGCTCCTACTGTGGAACACAGAGACGCCAATCAGATTCCACCTAGTGAAGAGTGGGAACAGTTCCTCGATTTTGGACTACAAGGGGTAACCATACCTGAGAAATATGGTGGCTCACCAGTTGACGACATATCCGAATCGATAATTGTGGAGGAGCTTTCTAGAGTTGACCCATCGTTTGGGGTAATGTTTTGTGTCCACGTTGGCTTGTGCGCCAAGACAATTGCGCTACATGGTAATGAAGAGCAAAAGCAAAATTACCTAACTAGGCTCGCTGCTGGCGAAGTAGGTGCATACTCACTTTCTGAGGCAGGCGCCGGAACTGATGCTGCGGCAATGATTTGCAAAGCAAAGTTGTCAGATGACGGCAAGCATTTTATCCTCAACGGTGAAAAAATGTGGGTTACTAATGGTGCGCAAGCGAAAATAATAGTTTTGTTTGCAAAAGATGTTGATCATCCAGATTACGGGGTTAAGAAACATGGAGGAACTACGGCATTTATTGTTGAGTCTTCATTTGAAGGATTCTCTGTTGGTAAAAAAGAGGATAAGTTAGGAATCCGTTCGTCAGATACTTGCACACTGGTATTGGACAACTGCAAGGTACCTGTAGAGAATGTTCTCAAAGGCGTCGGGAATGGTTTCCCGATAGCAATGAATGCATTAGACAACAGTCGTATTGGCATTGCTGCACAAGCGTTAGGAATCGCTCAGGGAGCTTATGAGGCGGCGCTGAATTACTCACATGAAAGGGAAGCATTTGGCAAGCCAATCGCTCATCACCAGATGATTATGAACTATCTAGCTGATATGGCTACGAAAATCCAAGCCGCCAGAGATTTGGTATATCGAGCATCTTGGGCTAAACAAGAACATTACGAAAATGATGGCCCACGACACACACAAGAAGCCAGTATGGCTAAGTTATTTGCCGGTGACACAGCAATGTGGGTCACAGAACGAGCCATACAGGTTCTTGGAGGTTATGGATACACCAAGGAATTCCCGGTTGAGCGCTTCTTCAGAGATGCCAAGATTACCCAAATATACGAGGGCACACAGGAAGTTCAACGTATTGTTATTGCTCGCTCACTGAAATGATCAAAACTCTAATTCAGTTGCCTTGAGTTTTGCTTGTCTAAGGCCACTTGACCAGTCAAATAAAATCCCGGTAAAAGATAATTTCTTTCCAACACTTTGCTCGATTAAATCGTTGAATTCAGGCTTAAACAACACAGCAACAGTGTAAGGTCCACCGTCCAATAGACCGGTAGCAGTCATCCCACCGCGGTAATTGTCCATCACCATCAGCGTTCGTTCAACCCTGTCAACCATAAGTTGGCAATCACCAGGTCCGGTTGATTTGATTACTTCATTTGACTCCCTGTGTAATCTTGTGGCATGTAACATTTCAATACCAATTTCTATAGAGGTATTTATGGTTGATTCTGCCGTTTCATGGTCTTGATCTGAAACAGATTGCGTTACCTGGTTTGTAGATTCAATCACCGCATTATTATCAACCATCTCAATCTGTGTGGCTTCTACTACAGGTTCGGTTTCCTCAAATTGGCTAAGCTCACTATCGATATCAAGTTCATCATCATCAATCATTCCTTCCATATCAATTTGAGATTCAGCGGGAGTGTCGTTTTGCTCAGGGTGCGGCTCGATTTGATTGACATTAGGGACATCAAAACCAATTGCACCGAGATAATTCCACAATTCCTGAACTTCAATTGCACCATTCTTATCAGTGTCTAGAATGCTCATAAGGGTTACAGAAACCCAATCTGGTGGGCTGGTTCCAGAAAGATTTTGAATAAATCGATTTAATTCCTCTTCGGTAATTTTACCATCTGAATTGGTATCAATTTTTGTCGTGATTTCAACGCTTGAAAGTCCGGAATTCTGGAGCCACTGACCAAATTGTTGTTTGATCATGTCTGCCATTCTAGGGTCGACATTAGCCACTACATCGGATACTTTTTCTTTGGCAGCCGCTAACGCACGCTCTTTGATGGTAGTTCTCCATTCTGAAATTTGTGGTTGTTGCGATAATATCTCTATCACAGTTTCTCTTGGGACATGCGAGGGTGGTGCATCGCCAACAAATTCAACTGCAAGGTTGGCTAACTCAGAGTTAGATAGCGAATTTAAATCATTATTCTCTGCTATCTTTTTCTCAATCTGCCTAGCAACAGCCTCGGAAATTCTACCGCTGAACATGCAGAAGCGTAGGATTCATCACTTTTGAATATGGTGCCTTCATTCTAGGCTCATTTTGGGCCATGACTCAAAATCGTCGCTCTGCCAATTTATTGAGGCGAGACATTGTTCGACTTCAGTAATTGTGCTCCAGTCATTTTCTATCTGTAATCTATACATCCACTCTTTCAGTCTGCCTAGTTTTTCACCCTGATCTATGTTGGTTATCGCCATAAGCCAATTTCCGTCAATGAGTTGCTCTGGTTTTGTTAAGGGTGGTAGTTTATTCATTGAGGCAATGATTTGACTGTAGTGTTTCGCATCCATATTTGACAGTTTCTCGACCATTTTATGCCGACATAATAACTCAGAGAGCCGTAGTATAATTTGGTAACGTTTGCCACTTAAATGTCGATAAAGTCGTAAATATGCTCGATCATCAGTGGGAATAATTCTCGCCTTTTCTGAGGTTGACAAGATTTCTTTAGTGTGCTTTTTTGACAATTTCAGGCTCTTACATAGTTGACTTAATGCAATCATATCTGATTGATAGTTCAGGAGGACAAACAAGGCTGCATAATCTAAATTTGGTCTGTCTTTTAGGGCTGATATTAATCTTGACCTATCCACTTTGTCCCAGCCAAATACTATTGGTAAAATCTCAGTGTTGATCATCGATATGAGAATTTCACTAGCAGTGTCGAAACGCAATATTTTGTGTAATTCTTGCCAAATTCTCTCTTTTGACAGGTCTTTTATGAGGTACGAGCATTCTGTAATAGCAGCAGATAGTTGCTCTTCAAATCGCCATTTTGCTGTCTTCATTTGACCTAAGAAGCGGAAAGCCCTCAAGATTCTCAATGCGTCCTCATTGATTCTTTTGTATGGATTACCGACTGACCTAATCACACAATGTTCGATGTCATGAATACCATTATTTGGATCGTAGTAGAGTTTACGAGCGACATCTATTGCCATAGCATTTATCGTAAAATCTCGTCTTTGCAAATCTTGCTTTAATGACAAATTATATTCCACTGATACAGGTTTTCTAGCATCGAGATATTCTCCATCAACTCGTAGCGTAGTGGTCTGTATTAGATAATCACCAGATTTTACCGTAACAGTTCCAAAAGCAACGCCTGTTTCAATGGCTGTTGGGAATATTTTCAGTAATTGCTCTGGTCTTAGATCAGTGGCAAGGTCGATATCAGATGCGACGAAACCCATTTCAGCATCACGAACTGCACCACCAACAATCCAAGCGCCGCCTCCATTACTAGCAATGTGATTAAGAACTTCAGAAATCTCATGCGGTAGGGAATCAACAAATGATGTCATATTAGCGGTTAGTGGCAAACCCTCAATGTCTGCTTCATTGCCAAGAATGTGCGACCTCAATTTAATCTCCAAGCCCTACGGTGGTTGCCAAAGTATTATCCTTGAAATACTGTTCCCAATTTTCATGTGGACTGACGAGGATGTTAATTTAGTGGAGGTTACATGGCTTAAGCCACATGAGGAAATTAAGCCAAAAGCCAGAGATAAATTACTCGATATGACTATGCGATGGGGTGGTTTTACCAAACCGGTATTAGTCGATAGCCGCACAGGCTCTTTATTGGATGGACATCATCGGCTGTCTGTTGCGCTAGAACTTGGGCTCAAAAAAATTCCAGCAATTTGTATAGATTATCTATCATCAAACGAGATAAGTCTCGACTTATGGCCAGGTTCTAATCTTGACGTCATTACTAAACTAATGGTGGTGGAAATGTGTGAATCAGAATCGCTCTTCCCACCAAAAACAACTAAGCATGATACCTTATTTGACCTGCCACCAATTCTATTTACACTTGATGAACTCAAGTAACTCTGGTAGCTAGATAGCGTTGCCATCGAGCATTGCCTTTACCGTGTAACTTACTCTTTAGTTCAGGCTCGGTGGTCAAATCAACCGCCTTTACCTTGACGATACCCTCATGACTGTAGCATAACTCTACTTGATCGGGCTCAAGTTTGCTTAAAATAGACTTTATTGATTTTACATTATTTACCCGCATACTGTTGATTGCGATTAATTCGTCACCCGGCATTATCAGATTTCTCAGGGTTGAGTTTGCCTGATGGCTACTTACCAGTACTTTGCCACCTTTATCAGCAATGTTAAGTCCCAACCATGATAACGAAGGAGTCTTTTCCTGACTAACTTTGCTAATCATATCCAGGCCGAAGAAATTTAATGCTTGGGCTATGTTTGGGGCCGACTTTGAAAATACCATATTGTCCAAATGAATACCTAGATTTCTTCCTCCTTCCATGTTAACCAATTCTCTTCTAATATCCTTGTATTCAACCCCTAGTTTGGAAACGCTTGGATAACCTAATGCATATTTCTGACAAAGTTTAGCCATAAGATCGCATATCCCATGTTTACCTTTGGAGCGTTTTCTTAATTCAGCATCTAGGCAAAATATACCTAATTCTGCCTCAAGGTAATAAGAAATTTGTGTTTCCCTAGAGAAGGCATGACTTCTATAGAGGTGTATCCATGCGTCATGGCTTGATTCAGCCAAAGATTCATGCTCTGAACCATTCCGGGTTAAGTGTCTTGATAATTTTCGCTCCATGTCTTTCCGCCAGTCATCCTCAGACCAAGCGCCAGACCTAACACAGAGCATGTCACCCAACCATGATGTGCACCCTTCGAACCACCACAACAATTCTGTGTGCACCTCTTGTTGCAAATCATAGTGAATAAAATTACTCGGTCTCAAACGTTTTACGTTCCACTGATGCAGATACTCATGACTAAACAGGCTGATTAAATCCCGATATTCGTCATCATGCCCATCGATTAGGCAAACTCGTGGCAACATTGAGGTTTGTGAGTTGAGGTGTTCAAGACCCCCTCGTGATTTTTCAGTAAGGTGAATTATTGTGATATAATCATCCCATTCCGGGGTGCCGAATAATGCGTGGTGTTCTGATATTATCTTTTTCATATCATTGATAAATCGCTCAATCATACCCTCATCAGTTGAATATCCTCCACTGTCCCATAACTTGAGAATGTGATTCCTACCATCGACATTGAAACTGATGTTGGGATTAGGATTGACCTCGATAATGCCATCCAAGAGCTCATCTCTATCGGGAGCAGTAAAATTGTATTCGTCTGCTTGGTTACCGACGATTGAGCTTACTTCTGAGCCATGATTTGCTAGTTTCAGTTGGGTTGCTGGAGTCCAGCCCTGTGGGCAGAAGAGTGTAATCTGATGCGTTTTATTCATCCTTGATTGTTCGATGCCATTGGTCGGTAGTAAGAAAGTAAACGGTGGCATCATGTGTAGGTGGCTACTATCAATATGAGTAGATCTAACTGATAATTCAATACCAAGAATTCGATAACTAACAGTGACTTCGGTATCGGAATCTGCCAGTTTTATCTCAACAGCGTCAACAGCCTTCCGTTTGAAAAAAACTTCGTTACCCCCTTGCCGACAGTCCAAGCCCGTCAGGTATTGCATAGGTTCTCTGATAAAATATGAGCCAGGAACCCATCGAGGAAACTTTAGGGTTAATTTTTTTGCAGTAAATGGTGGTGAGATGGTAATTCTGACGTGTAGATAGCGAGATGCACAATCGGTCGCATCAATACTGAACAGCACTCCAGAATTATCGCTCATGTTCCCACCTTATCTTCGGCGGTTGAAAGGTTATGCGCTGTTAGTCGGATTAATTCACTGTTAGAAGTTTCTGATATTTTCTGTGCCATGACTCTGATATCTTCCTCATCGCAACGGGCGAACAATCGCTCGATGAAACGCGACCTCTCTATTTCGTTTACCGTATCATCAGCAATTATTTCCCACCGCAGATTATCTTCCGTTTCACCTCTTTTTCCCTGTAACCACCTACCGACGATAACATATTGGCGGTTCTCAATTAAGGTTTTAATTGGCTCATCATAGACCGTGCGGCATTTTTGCTGTAATAAATCCACCAATATTTTTGTGTCCTTGTTATTTATTCCATCTATGCACTGAATTAGTTTAAGGGGGCTGTTTTCAACAATATACGGTATCAGAAGACCTAAGTTAATGCCCTGTTGCAGTAGTTTGTCTAGCGCTAAATCACTAACAACATGTCTCAAATCAGATAATGCGCTCAGACAATATTCAACAACCTTGATAGATTCATCATCGAGAAATTGCTCGAGCGTTTCGTGATTGCAATATTTGCTCCCTAGAGCAATAATCCTCAATCTTGGGTCAGGATTTTGTAACAGTTCTTGAAAAAATATTTCCTCATTGTCCGCTTTTAGTAGAAATTCGGCAGACTTGATTTGGCATATCATGTCGTCCTTAGCGAATAACAATTTCACCACCTCGGTTTCACCGGCATGAAATTTCTCTAACAGGTTTGCTGCAGCTCGGTTATAATCAAGATTTTTGTGAGCAATAAGCGGTTCTAAGCAGGCTACTGATTTACGCATAGACCACATACGAAAGGCATCTAAAGCCTTCGAACGATACCAAGGATCCTTATCACTCAGCAGTGGGATAAAGGCGGACAAATGATTCTCATCGTCCATCTCAAATAGTTCTCTCACAGCGCGCCGCCTTTTTCTATCATCTCTACTTTTTAGATTACTAAGCGCTGCAGTGAATCGGGTGGACAATTCGCTCACCAATAAGTATCTTCTTCATCATTAAACTGATTCCAGTTGTTAAACTCAAAATTAGATATCATTGGATGTAACATGACTTGTATGATTGGCCACAATCGTAGAAATGACGGCGAATAATGCCACAGCAATTTTACCATTGGGTGTTCAGAAATTGGTATACCACCTTCGCCAATCGGGGGGGTATCATCAGGTAGACTGTTCAACTTGGCGACTAAGTCTTGCAGACTGTTTAATTCATCTTGATTTATTATTTCCAACTCTTCGCAGGTTTCAATTGACAACTCAATTAGGTCTGCCAGTTCAGTCGGATGGAGGTGGTGATCGCTGGTGGAATCTACATCTATCGGGCCAAAACAGACATTACCTAGGTCGGTTTCTAAGGTCAAATCATCCTGATATTCAATTTTCATCAGTTTTTGCGATTCGATACTTCCTATGGGTGCAACAACAAATCCACCATCGGTAATACGCGATTTAACCCAGTCTGGGATACCATCTATCTGACCAGTCATTATCACTCTGTTAAATTCACCTGGGAAAGCAATTGGTGCAACATCCAAGTCGTCAAGCACTCTTATTTCTACGGTAGGCCAATGTGAAAGTCTGTCTTTTGCATAATTTACCACTTCTTTTGAAGGGTCTAGGACATTTACTCGGCCATTTTCTCCAACTATGGTCGCTATCAGTGCGGCTAAGTAGCCGCCTTTACAGCCAATAACGATTACTTCTTGTCCCCTAGATAGTTCCATGTGATGTAATAGTGTTATGATCATGTGTGGTGCTGAAATTGTTTTGATGTTGCCAGAGTTCGTTTCGATATATGGAACTGGCCTATCGGCAAAAAATGGCGCCACATCGTAGTCGGTAAAGTCTTGTAGATTGACCTTCAGCATTGCTTTTTTGACCTGTTGAGGAACCAAGACGCCCTCCTTTGACAGGCGTTTCAATAAGTCCGCTGTCCGGGTCATATAGAATCTATTCCTTCGTATCTTGTAAATAATGCCATCAATTGGATGAAGTTTTGAATTTTTCTTCAATTATATCATCAATGAAACTGATATTTTCCTCATGTTCTTTGACGGCCATTTGTATCAATTCATCGTCAGTTATTTCGTCAAATTCTTCATGTTTGACTTCGGTTAACTGTGATTTTATTGACTCCTTAATCCCGTTCAATATCTGAATCATATTTTCGACCTGATTCAAGTCATCATCCTCTGTCTCCAAGGTTATAGTCTCGATTAGAGACTTAACGAGTTTGGGATCTGTGTATGACTCATCATAAGATGAGAACATATCATCCATCAGTATTGACTCTATTCTTGCCAAATGTTCGGAAATAGTGGCTCTGGCCAGACCAATCTCACTTGCAATATCCGAAATTCTGGTTCGCTTTGGGATGTCGAAAAATCCACGATCGTAGGCGAATTTGGCTAACTTTAGCTGCTTTGTGGACAAAGCAGAGTGATTCAGTGTAGAATTAAAGTCTAAGCTTCTAGCGCTAATTCTGTCTGGTTGTGAAATCAACCTAGCCAAGGTTGAGACGATTCTTAATTTCATTGGCGGGCCTTGTATTATGTATGTGAGGCCTTCACCATCTAATCTGCTTCCAGCAACAGAACTGGTGCCATTTGTTCGGGCATTCAGATTAGATACAGAGTGATTAATTCTAACCAAAATCAAGAAACTGTCGTTGTTATCTTTGGGTTCTAATATTATGTCTAGAAGTTCAATAAATCGTAGGCCCATCAAATCATCAGGGGATTTTCCATCACAAAAGTTGACTTTAAGGATAACCCTGATATCTCTAGGCACTCTTTTTACATAGGAAATAAATTCGGCTTGTTTGAAAATATCAGCCAACTCTCCGATGTCGAGTTGTTTGATTCGAGATCTTTTCCAAAATAGGCTGACCTCTCGCATGATAGGCCCTGACAAGCGCATTTCATAATATCTATTACTGCATGATGTTTCAATTTCTCATTTCGAGCCAAGCAAGGAATGATACAATCGGTAATAATATCAGCAAAATCCGGTTTAATTTGTTCTGATAATCGTTATACTCGCTCGATTTAATTGGGTTTACCTCGATTGATTTTGCCTTTCGTGTGCGACGAAGAACACCAACACGGTCCTCGACCCGAGCCAAGACGCGATTCCTAAGTTTGGGTGACGAACTCTTGTGATTTCCCCTACCCACAACAAACTTGACTGTAGTTCGCTCGGCAATTTCGAGCGCAGCATCAACAACTCCTTCGATATTCTCAAGATTGTGCATATCTATTCGAAGATTTACACCGTCACTTGAAACATGGCTCAAGACTCGCCATTTTCCCTGACCTTCGTTGAACTTAGACAATCTCTCCCTAGCCTCTATCAATGGCTCTTTAGTTAAGATGACGGGCTTTTTTCTGCGCGCCAGAAATGGACCCAAAAGTAGGGAGAACAAAAATGGTGGAATACACATTAACGACACAGTTCTTTGAATATTCTCAGCGTCGGTTAATACAGAAATGGTTGCTAATGAAAATCCTAGGTAAAGACCAATCAACCCACCCGCTTGGAAGCCCATGCCAAGTCCAACTGGCTCACCGACACTATCCTCCATGGTCGTTGGAATAGCATGTCATTCATGAACACTTTGACATTAAATTTTTTTAGTTAACAATTAAACAACTTAATGTGAACAAGAACGGCCTTCTATCACGGGCGCGTGAAAAAAAGGTAGGTAATTGGGTCTTCTACATTTCATCATTCTTTTTTCTGTCGTTTTTTATTGCTCCACTAGCGCTAGCGCCGGGTGAGATACCTGAATTAAACAATGGTCGCGCGAATGCCTTTGACTTCGCCACCGATGATGGTTTGTGGTCATCCGGGAATCTCAATACCAATGCGACTTTTGCTTGGACAGAACTAGACCCATACACCGGTTTTATCTATGCTTTTGGGGATTTGAACTGTCACAACAAACCGGAGCGGTCAATCACACTCAATGACAATCAAATGCCGGTTTGTACAAGAGATGTGGGAATATTCTTCGGCTTAGCAGTTGGTGGGTTCTGGTTTTCACGCCGAGGCTACAACAGATGGACTGTAAAAGACACCTGCCTATCACTATTGCCTGATGCGTGGCTGCTTAATACGTATCAGCATAATCGTCGTACTCTGCTTTGGCTCGGTTGCGGGCTAATTCTTTGCTTACCGTTAATTGTTGACGGGTTTACTCAGTTGTTGACGTCATATGAATCCAATAATATCATGCGGCCGATTACCGGTGCAGGGTTTGGCGTCGGTCTAGGTGTTTTGATAAGTGCATCATATTCAGCAAGATCAAAGTTTTTCAAATCTGCAGCTCAAGTGAATCTTCCTGGTGGCATGAAATTCCGCCTAGTTGAAGAGGAGTGATTAAGGCGGCGGCATTTTCCACCAAATTATCAGCTCAGCCTCGTTCTTTGGAACTGGACAGTCGTCATGGCCACTGGTGAGGATTGATAAACGAGCAAAGACATCATTCAGTGATTTTTTCAGTTGGTATCCTGGGATTTTGGGATTGGATAAAATATCTTCAAGTGCATGTTCCCAGTCACCTTCAGGGTTAGCCCGTCGCCATGAGGAAATAGAACCTCTAAGCGGCCACAGTGCCAACGATAGTCGACCAAATCCCAATCTATCTTGTTTCAGTTTGAATACTTTAGCATCAGAGAATGGTATATGGTTGAACTGTTTGTTAATCCATTTTTCCTCTTCTAACCACTTTACTAACCTCTGAGTATGTCGTTTGGTAATCATTCTATGGGGGCCAAGTAGTTTGTGTAATTTAGGTACCTCTGTTGAGCCTCCAATTAGTGAAAGAGTTCCTAAAATAGACCATGAAGAGAATGAGAATGGATTGATTGGCACATCAAATTGTTTCGCTGATTCCTTCGGCCAGTTATCCTCAACAAACATCATCCATTGCGCTGGACTCATTCCACTTAACCAACCTTCATGGATTGCGCTCAAATTGACTGGGGCGCCAGGTAATCTGGTTTGTGTCTCGAGGTTATTGATTAATCTGCTAAGTAAGTATCTATCTACTTTATCAGAATCAACATTTAATGGAATAGGTTTTTTGTTAAAGAAGTTCCTTAGAGTTTCAGCTAATTGTTTTCGTAATTCGTCCAGCCCTGATTCATTGAGAATAGGGCCGACCACCAAGCACTTGTCGAATGGTTCAGGGACGGTTATCTTTCCGGACAATAAATCGCTAAACCCCGATCTTATTTTTTTCTGAATTTCAGTGGTTTCAAAGTATTCCTGTTTGTTGCTCGTCATTCGCAGGGTCCCAGAGCGAATTCTTTTCATGGCTTTTTCTGGGTCACAATCTATCCATATCACGAGATCGGGTATCATGGCTGCAGAATTCATCTTCACAACATCTTCAATGCCTAAATCTCCGACAATACCTTGGTAGATTAATGAGGAGTGTATATTACGGTCAGATATGACTACATGACCCTTGTCGAGCAGTGGTTTGATGAAAGTGTGTGAGTGATCTAGCCTGTCGGCAGCAAATAAACCAGCTTCTTCAAGCGGGCTTTTGTCTCCTTTCATTACTGAGGCTAGAGCGAGTTTACCAAGCTCGCTATGTCGACGCGGTTCGTGAGTTGAATGAATCTTCGGAAAAGGAAAATTAGTTAATAATTCCCCAATTATTCTTACTGCCTCACCTTTTCCGGAGCCATCGCCCCCTTCAACGGAGATCAGATACATGGTCAATCCTCGGTGAAATCTTCGTATTGATCTTTGACAAGTGTATTTAATGCCATACCAGCTAAAATAAGAATTGGGCCAATCCAAATCAAACCTCTGCTAAAAAGACCGATGCCTGCAAGGTATTGCGTCCGACGGTATCTTGTCCCTCGCCTAACTTCAACCGATGCTTGAATACCAACAAAACCGGTTATGATGGTTAGCACACCAAGGAAGGTTGACAACGCCACTGCAGCTTCCAGACTCCAACCACCACCGCTTCCTCGATATGTTTCTTGATTAACATTTGAACTATTCCCGGCTTCCATAGTAAATGGCTTTACTAAACCATTTTCTGCTAGAAATGTTCGTTCTTCACTAACATAGCCGTCAATTACCACCATTATCTTCATCATTTCAGGTTTAACATCATAGAACTGAAAGTAACCATTTTCATCTGAGGTTGCTGACTGAATAACCGCGACACTACCTCCTTCGAACAGCTCTACGCTGGCGTTTTCTAGTGTGACACCATCAACAGTTAGTATCTGGCCTGTTATGTCAACAGTCTCTACCTCATTGAACAATGATGAATTAAGTAACTCATCCGGGTTGCCCTGAAGTAGGATACCGCCGCTAACTATGCCTAATATGCTGCCCACTAGAATCAATACTGCAACAATAACTCTTATCCTTTCCCTATCATCATAATCAAGGTCAATCATTGGTTTTACGACTATCTCACGTTCATTATCTAAACTGCTATCGTCAAGTTCGGCAGATTTACGATTGCCACCGCTGTCAATTTGTTCCTGGACGCGCTGGCGCAAGGCGGCTCTCCGCTCCTCGAAACTTTTGTTTGACATCATCAATCCTCCGTTATGATATTCCCTCTATGTGCGCGGATAATACCTCTTCCCCTGTTTGTCCGCGCATTGTTTTACAGTTTAAGGCTAATGTCTGCCATCAATATTAGCACTAAAACCATACCAACTATGAATATGGAAATATAACCAACCAAGCGGCTTTTTTCGATTTCCACAAGGCTTTCTTCTACCTCTGGAATATTCGTTGGTTGGTTGTCTTGTCCGCCGTTTTCATGCATACTAGCAGTGGATTCGCCAGTCCAAGCCGAGGTTTTTAGACCTAGTTCCAAAATATTTCCAATTAAACCAAGAGACTCTGCACTTACTTTGTCTGCTGTATCTTGATGCGTGTGCCAGTAACCACCGAAATCACTCGCATTTTCCCCAAAGTTTATGTCAATAAAATTAATTGCTGGAATACCAGCATAGTGAGCAGGTATGTGGTCATCGATTACATCTCTGTAGGTTGTTGAATCATAAATCGGTAAACCATAGTCACCATTGCAGTCAGCATGTGTATCCATCATCCCCAAAGCGGCGGTTATTGGGGTTACTGTATCCCAAAGATGTTCTGAGGTTCGATGTAATTTAGTGAAATCAAGAAACTCATCGCCGATCATATCTATTACAATGTATGCGGAAATGTTGCTTGCGTATGCATCAGTTAGGTTTTCAACCCAAGCGGTAGCTCCATACGACCAAGTATTGGCATAACCTCTCTTACCCTGATCTTCTGCATCGCTGAAAAATAATGTAACGTCGTGAGTTAGATTCATTGTGGGTATAATTTTCCCTAGTTCCACTAGGACGGCAACCCCGCTGGCGCCGTCATTGGCACCATCTATCGGCAAATCTCTCATTGAAACATTTTCATCACGTTCGGCAATGTGTCGGGAATCATAATGAGCGACGATCACGACATTTTGTCCCGAACTATTCTCAGGGCTATATGTGCCAACGAGGTTTGTTAAGATAAAATTCTCTCGTTCATGGCTTGATTCAGAAAATGACCATGATGCCGAAAGATTCTCGCTGATTGATTGTCTAAGAGTTGCCGATGCATTCGACCCCGGCAGTCTTGGCCCGAGGTTAGTTTGCCAGCTAATTGACGCGTTTGCTGCTGATGCGTTGAATGATAAATCATGTATAAAATCACACGGATTTGAACCTTGGTAAGAAAATTCAGCAGACTCTGATTTTACTGGGTTTGAGATATTTAACAACAGAGTTGATATCACCAGAAGGGCCATTATCGAGCGGTAATTCGCTGACGGCACTTTGGTGAGCATTATGGAATCCTATTAGACTGACACTTAAATACTTCTTTTTTACTGCGTAATTTGAATGCAATACTGCATTTAGTGGGTTTTATGCTATGTCGGAAAATCGTTCTACAAAATCTGTGTTTCTTATTGGCATAATGATGGTTTCACTATTTGTCCCATTATTGTCTAGCCCAGTCAGTGCAGACAAGGTATCCAATGGAGATGAATTAGAATCCGAGCTAGGAATAATTATCGGAGATTTAGTTGACTTTAATGTAGCCGATGGTAGAGAATACCTGTTAATCGATGAGGCAACTCCAGTCGTCTCTGCTTATGGGTTCATGAAACAAGCATGGATTGATGCCGGCCGACCCGGAGTTGATGACATGAAATATGAGCCAGTGACTAGTAGTAGAACAAGCGGGCGGTCCTGCAATCCACACCTTGTTGGCGATTCACTTACTGTGCCGATTTCAGGTGGGTCTTTGGATGCATACGTCGCCAAAACTACTAGCACAGTTGCTTTTATCGTCCAAAACGGAAGAACACTCTCATCAACGGTATTGAATAATTTAGCCTCCTCATGGGATTCCACAATATATCCCACAATGACCACATATTACGGTAAAGACTACCAAGACGGTAGAGGTCTTGCTGCCCCAGATATCGATAACAATTGTCAGGTGCAAATCGTGATTTATGACATCGATGGCGCGTTTAACACAGGCGGCTACTTTGCTCCCTCTTTTGCCAGAACAAGAGAAGCAGTATTCATCGACTATGCTGACATTACCTTATCCTGGGGTAAGTCAATAATAGCGCATGAGTTACAGCATTTACTTCACAATGCTCAAGACCCTTACGAGAATTTGTGGATTGACGAAGGTAATGCAGATGTAGCAATTTATCTCTGTTTTGGTTCTGATTCAACCCTTGTTAGTCATTTAAATCAGTGGACAGAGGCTCCAGAGTTGTCAATTCGTTGGTGGAACCAAAGGTTTG
>Ga0160422_10001105_pt1 | contig 16706 bp, 15 predicted proteins | sample Fk160mmetaG_FD_108192 | JGI IMG/M metagenome (GOLD analysis project Ga0160422, IMG submission 108192) | Marine microbial communities from the Central Pacific Ocean - Fk160115 60m metaG | ecosystem: Environmental > Aquatic > Marine > Oceanic > Photic zone | place: The Central Pacific Ocean... | reverse complement strand
TTCGTTTACAACCAGAATAATAACGACCGAAGCACCTTTAGCTGCATCCTCTGGATTTAATCCTACTTTTCCGCCTGCTTCCGCGAAGGATGTGCAAGCTTGTTTGTTTATATCAAAACCACTTACGTCAAACTGGTGTTCCAATAAAGTCAAGGCAACACCAAGCCCCATTGAGCCTAAACCAAGCACACAAACTTTCCCATTTGAAGCCATGGAAGCCTTCCAAAGTTTATAAATTAAGCTACTTATTAAAGCCTTCAAAATAGTAGATAAAAGTTAATCCCGCTCTAAGCACATGGCAACACCCATGCCTCCTCCAATACATAAAGTTGTTAATCCTTTTTTTGCGTCCCTTTTTTTCATTTCGTGCAAAAGAGTTATTAGAACCCGTGCACCCGATGCGCCAATTGGATGACCTAGAGCTATAGAGCCGCCATTCACATTAACCTTTTCCGTATCCCATCCCATATCTTTATTCACAGCGCATGCTTGAGCTGCAAACGCCTCGTTCGCCTCTATCAAATCAAGATCTTCAACAGTCCAACCAGCTTTGTCCAACGCCGCCCTACTTGCCGGTATCGGACCCGTGCCCATGATAGATGGGTCCACACCGCGAGTAGCGAATGAAGTTATTCGCGCCAGAGGTTCAATTCCGCGAGCCCTTGCATTCTCTGAAGACATTAAAACCACTGTTGCCGCTCCATCGTTAATACCTGAGGCGTTTCCAGCTGTTACCGTCCCATCTTTATTAAATGCGGGACGTAAGTTTCCAAGTGTCTCTAAATTTGTACCATGTTTTGGATATTCGTCCTCCTCGACTACTGTCTCGCCACGCCGAGACTTAATAGTTACTGGTACGATTTCATCTTTAAATTTACCTTCTTTCTGTGCAGCTTCTGCTTTACTTTGTGAAGATAGGGCGAAGGCATCCTGGGCGTCGCGTGTAATTTGCCATTGATTCGCGACATTTTCAGCAGTATTGCCCATGTGGTATCCATTAAAGTGGTCCCAGAGACCATCCTTGATCATGGTATCTATCAATTCTAAATTACCCATCTTCTGACCGGAGCGAAGGTTTTGTGCATGCGGAGACTGGCTCATGCTTTCTTGCCCCCCCGAAACAACGATGTCGGCATCCCCCGATCTAATAGCTTGTGCCCCCAATGCCACCGCACGTAATCCTGATCCACAAACTTGATTGATTATCATCGCTGTTTTCTCTTGTGGGATACCTGCGGCCATTGATGCCTGCCGAGCGGGATTCATTCCTGCGGCCGCTGTGAGTACTTGCCCCAATATAACTTCATCTACTTCATCGCCAGAAACTGTGGCACGACTTAGGGCCTCCTCTATGGCTACTTGCCCTAATTCGGCCGCCGACAAACTACTCAAACTTCCGCCGAATGAGCCAATTGCGGTGCGTGCTGCTCCAACTATCACAACCTCTGACATAACTAATATACCTTTCTTCAAAATTTAAACGTCAATATACAAATTTGTCTGTTTCCAAAAGAGGGAAAGCGCTTATCACACTTGGTTCTACGGTAGGGGCCGCCGAACATAATTGACTAGGCTCAATCTCCGAATAATTATTAGCTCCCAGGAGACCTAAACCGAGCTTCACTTCTTCTTCCAGCAACTCAAGCATTCTAATCACACCGTCTGCGCCAGCTGCCGCTAATCCATAACAAAGCATCCTGCCTATCCCAACAAAATCGGCTCCAAGAGCGATTCCTTTAATGATATCGGTACCTCTGGAGAAACCTCCATCAACGGCTATTAAACTACGCTCCGACGCAGCATCTACAACCTCAGGCAGCACATCGATTGCTCCCAACCCATGGTCCAGTTGTCTTCCTCCATGGTTGGAAACATAAATGACATCGACACCGTGTTCTATAGCAAGCCTCGCATCTTCAGAGGTTGCTATTCCTTTCAAGACTAGCGGTAATTCATACTTTTTCTTGTAGCGTTCTATATCTTTCCAACTCAATGCTGCCTGCCAATCAGCTCCTTTCCCTGTGCGCCATGGCTTTACAAAGCGGTTGGCAATGTCGCGTTCTCTCCTGGAGTAATTCGCACTATCAACAGTTAAGCAGAAAGCGTCATAACCAGAGTCAATTGCCCGCGAGACATAATTATCCAAGAACCGGTTATCGCCTCTTTTGTAAAGCATAGCCATTTTAAGGCCATCACCGGCATTGGATACTTCTTCCATGGATAATTGGCTAACTGAACTAAGCATCAAACCACAACCGAACTCAGCCGCCGCACGCATAGCTGCTACGCCCCCTTTAGGATCAAAACTTTCCAGCGAACCTATTGGTGCAAGACAAACCGGCAATCTTAACTTTTTCCCTAAAATAACTTTAGTTGCATCAATGTTACGCATGTCCCTTAAAACGCGAGGCCGTAGTGCGATAGCATCTAATGCCATCCTATTACGTTTAAGTGTTGTCTCAGTCTCTGTGCCGCCTCGCAAATAATCCCAGATATTCTGGCTTAACGTTTCACGGGCAGCGTGCACGATTTCGTGTAACGTTTGAAATTTATTGCTTAGATCTTTGTTCAATTATCTTCAACCTCTTACTATTTTTTTATTTTACCAGTTTAACCTGATTTTCTAAAACTTAGGCTTTCACTTTTACTACCTTTTTTCAAGTCACTCTTGAGTTGCGGCTTAATTTACTTTTCCAAAATATCAATTATTTCGCGCAGCTGAGTTCTTGCTCTCAGCAAATAAAATCCCAGTGATGCCAGGTGGCTGGGAACAATCGCACCATCAGGTTGACCATTAGCTATTATTAATGGGTTAAGCCGGCTTGCTTGTTTAAGTGATCCCAACATCAAATTCCAAGATGAGGACAACTCCTTTCCGGCAACAACATCTTTAAAATCTGCTTCTAGCTCTTTCAACAGTAAATAATATGCGTATAAGCGGCCCTTCGCCGAGTAAAAAATATCGTCAGATTTTGAATCTATTCCCCAACCGCCTGATCTAGCAAGATGTTCACTTATAGCGGCAGAATTAGAACCCAGGTCAGCGGTGAAACGTCTTAATGTGGCTTGCAAATTATCAGCTCGTTTATCAAATGTGGCTTCACCCTTTGCCAAGCGCTTATTGTAAGAAGCAAGTGACCGCATAGCAGACTTATATTGTGCTTCTGAGGAAGCGGTTGGCGCTATAGACGTAGATAAGTCAAATATCCATGTCGTGCCTGGATACTTTAATAAACCTGAAGCTTTATCAAGGTCACTATCTACTTCACTAGACCCTCTAGACCGTCCTATTTGGTCCGTCATTTCCATAGCAAACCTGGAAATAGCATAAATGATGCCCTGCTGATAATTTGGCATATTATCGAGCAGATATCCGGGCATAAAAAACGGATCATTAGCCACCCACTCATTCTCATTAACTTCTCGATTTATTAAGGAGATTGCCATAGCGATCGTTCTGCTTTCACCAGGATTACTATGACTAGGTTGAAAGTCCACTCCGTCATCTATCTTATGGATGACCCACATCCCAATTAAATAATAAAGGCAAACAAGAAAGATTAGCGTTAAACTCGCGAAAGTCGCTGCCCGACCAATACTCCCTCCTCGCGCAAAAAACCTTATGATTCTTTTAAATTGTTTCGCTAAATTATCTTTGTTCACTAGAAGCCCTTATTTTTCCATCGCCTTATTACGATGGGAACTAGAGATAATACAGCCAACCCAACAAGGCCCGCAAGAAATTCCAAACTTACGTTCGGTATCTTGTCAAAACCGTCATCAGTCACCAAAGTTTTGTTCAAACCACTCCCCATTAGAGCGTAGACTGCGGCACCAGGGATCATCCCTAAAAAACTCGCAGAGAAGTATTTGGAAAAACTTATATTCAAAAAAGCTGGGGCTATATTCACCACAAAAAATGGGAAAACCGGGGTTAATCGCAGGAAAAGAAGGTAGAAAAAAGCGTTTTTTGTAAGTTCATTCCTCATTCTCTCTATTGATGATCCTATTTTTGGCTTGAGTAATTCTCCGAAGGCACTACGAGCCGCGATGAATAAAATTGAAGCACCAACAATAGCACCTATCAAAGAAAAAAGTGCTCCTAGGAATGCGCCAAACAGGTAGCCACCCATCATTGTTAAAATTAGGGCGCCGGGTATAGAAAGCGCGGTTGAAAATACATACAAGCCTATAAAAATTAGTACAGATAAATAATACTTGCTTTGAATAAATTTAACTATTTCAATCTGGTGAGCTCGAAAGCTGTCCAAAGACACGTAATCTGTCCAACCAAATATAACGGCTAGGATCAACAATATACCTAGGGTTGCAATTGGGAGCAATTTTACAAGTTTAAAAAAAATGACCTCCGCAGCGAGTTTTTGCTACACAACATTTACTACATAGAAACTAATTCCTAGTAGAGCTTGGTTTTATAGCCTTCTTGAATACTCTTATCTGCCCTATTCTCGTCATCCCCTCGACCAATCTGGTCGGAAATTATTTTACCCAAACTTGGAAAGCTCTTTCTTTCAATCTTATAATCCTCTTCCCATAATTTGGATCGTATCAAAGCTTTTGCGCATTGAAGGTATGCCTCTTCGACGCTTATTTCCAGAGCAGACCGAGGAGCTTTGCCTTGAGCGGACAACCCCCCCAATACATCCTCGTCAATCGTGATTTTTGCATTTCCATTCACGCGCAATGTTTCATTCATGCCTGGCACAAGGAATAGCAATCCGACGCCACTATTATCAATTATATTTAAAAGAGTATCTGTTCGATTATTACCGAGCCTATCTGGCAAATATATGGTTTTCTCGTCTCTCACTTTGACAAAACCAGGAGCATCTCCCCTTGGCGACACGTCCCCAAGACCGTCGCTCCCCATAGTACCTATGACCAAAAATGGTGAAATTTCAATGAATGCCCGGCAGTGCTTATCGAGATGGTCTAGCTGTTTAAGAACCGCGCGCTCGGATGGCTCTCCATACAACTGCCCTAGGTTATTTTTATCGGCAATCCCATTCATTTTATTGGTCCTTTGCGAGTAGTTCCGGTTAGTGAATTATGTTTTACCCGATTTCGTGACACTTTGGCTATACTGCGGTCTCGCAAAAAGATACGAAGTATATAGTTGAAGAAAGTCCATTTTCGCAGTATTCATTTTTCAACTTAAATCGTGCAGGATCATTAAAATTGTCAGATTACGGTGGGGAACAAGCTTGGCAGGACGAACTTTACGATCTGCTTAGATCAAACGAAGTAGATTTATTTTGCTATGTACCAGACGGCGGTCACAAAACTCTTATCAATAAATCCATAGACGACCCAGATGTTATTTCTGTGCCGTTGACGACAGAAGAGGAGGGCGTCGCTATGTGCGCTGGCTGCCATTTGGGAGGCACAAAAAGCGTTTTGCTTATGCAGTCAAGCGGTGTGGGTAATTGCGTAAATATGTTCGCTCTTTTGAAAAATGGTCAGTTTCCTTTTGTTACATTGATCACAATGCGCGGGGAATTTGGCGAAATGAACCCCTGGCAAGTACCTATGGGTCAAGGCGTGCAGCCAGTGGTGGAGGCTATGGGAATGCACTGCCTGAGGGCGGAAACGCCCTCTGAAGTCAAAGAAACCGTGCAAGCGGCTCTCAACATGGCATATAAATCAAACCAGGCAGTCGCGGTTTTACTGACCCAAAAGTTAATCGGCGCGAAACCCTTCTAGTAATGCTCTGAGGAGTTCTTGTAATGGACAATGATAGAGGCCTTGATCGAAAATTTGCTGTTCCCGAGTTAATCGGCAGTCCACACGACCTTCTAATCGTGTGCGGACTAGCCGGTGCCTCGAAGGACATTGCACATTTGACTAATGACGGAGATAACATCTTCACGATGGCTGGTGCTATGGGTGGCGCAACAGCTATGGGTTTGGGTTTAGCTCTTTCACGACCCGATAAACGAGTGCTGGTTGTTACAGGAGACGGGGAATTACTGATGAACATAGGAACTCTTTCAACCGTTGGTATTTTAAAGCCGTCGAATCTCTCTATTTTGTGTGTAGATAATGGTCACTACGGTGAGACCGGATATCAGGAAAGTCATACGCAAAGAGGTGTCGATTTAGAACTTATTGCCCAAGGTTCTGCTATCCCAATCACGAGGACTGTTTCAACGGATGAACATATAAACGAAGCTAAAGCATTAATACGAGATTCAAATGGACCAAGTTTTATCCTTCTAAGGGTAAGCACCGAACCCCCACCTGTCATAAAAAGATCAATGGATGCTAGTGAGAGAAAAACGGCATTCAGGCGTGCTTTATTGGGTAAGCCTTAAATTTTACACAAGAAGTAGTCACTTTGCGAATGTTATAGTTGCGACGTATTAGTACTTTTTCCCAATTCTTATGCCGGTCACACCTAAATAGCTTAGAATATATCGCTCGAATCTTTTCACTTTTGGCCTAGAAATCAACGACTTCAATCCCTCCATCAAGCAGATCTTTGATATTAGGTGGGAAGTGCAAATAAGCCACTTCGAGCAAAATCGCTTTCATGCAAAACTTTCCAATATTAACTATTTTGAAAACAACTTATAAATGTAAGCTTCATTAGAGAAGGATTAGATGATGCCTCAACTTGAAAAAGGGGTGGCAGCTTTTTGGCACAATATCGCGCCAGATATACAGTGCGACTACAATCAATAGCATTTCTCTGAAAATATGCTCGAACGCGTTGGCATCGACGTTTTTCTTAGAAGAAGAAGGTACGACGCAGTCAATGGTAGACCGCAGTTTTTTCATTTCTACGAGACAATTACACCAGCAGTATTAACTTCACCAGCTTATCAGCAGCAATAAAATAACCCAACCCCGTGGACGCAAAAGATAGGACCACACATCAACAATAATAATCGGACTCTGAGTCAAGTGGTGCATTCCGTAGGCTGCGGGGCCGGCGCTGCTATATTAACTATCCTTATGGTTGCAAGTGATATTGGGAAAACGATTTTTTTGATAGGTGTCGCAGGAACTGCTTCCTTTTATCAATAAAAAACCCGGTGTAGTAGCAACTCATTCATTAAAAGGTGATAAAAAAGCTAGCGAGACCGAAACAAAAGAAAAAGCCATGCGCGAGAAGCCCGATAAAAGTAGCCGACTGGATTATTTTTATAGAAGCAATAGATGATAAAACCTTATTGAAAATATGGGACGACGAATACATGTTAGAGCCAGCGCTAATCAAAAATGGTGCTTGTAGCGCAAGTATAGGCACTTATAAACTGCATTTTAGTTTATCGCCGGAAGACTTGATCGAATAGTTGGCTGGCTTGTGAACCCCAACGCTAATTCTTCTTTGAATTATTTTTTTGCTCTTCCTCCCAAGCTTTCTCAGCAGCCTTTTTTTCTCGATGTACTTGTAGATAACTTGCAGCCAATCTATCGCCATTCCAGCGAGCTTTAGTCCACCAATGAACTGCTTTTTCTAAATCCTGTTCAACACCAAATCCTCCAGAATACATAAAACCCAGCATTCCCTGGGAAAAACCATCACCCTTTTCACCCCCTTTTCGAAACCATTGAACAGCAGACTCAACATCATTCTGATTCTGAAAAATCTGCCCCATCGTCCCATATGCTCGGGTAACGCCTGCATCTATAGCTAACTGTGCGAATTTTATTGCCTTATTCTGATCGCGTCGAACAACGTTGCCTTGATTAAAAAGGAGACTTAAATATATCGCTGCTTGACTGTTTTTTTCCTCGAGCGCTGCCCGCTTTAATAACTCTATACCCTTTTTTGATTTGTCACTCCCAATTTCAGCCTTTTGCAGGTCTAAAACTTTCATTGCATAGGCAATCATCGCCGCGCTATTGCCTTCATTTATCAAACCCCACAAAACTTGTTTTGTCCGTTTGGGATTCTCTGGCCCAACGCCACCCGGTAAAAATTCCAGCGCAGCTTTAATCTTCGCGGCTGCATGATCGGTTTTCAGTGTTTTAATTAATAACATCCAGGCCCCCTCAGCATCCTTCTCAAGATACTCACCTCGTCCCATATATTGTGCCACCATTACCATCGCAGGGGGGAAGTTTAACTCCGCAGCCTTTTGTATAAGCGCTATTCCGTCCTCTTTTCTTCCTGCAGCAAAATGAGCGTATGCTGCGTTCAATACGGAGGCTCCATCATCTGGTAGAGCTTTGTAAGCCGCAAAGCATTCGTTATTTGCAAGGTCAACAGCTTTTTTAACCCTAGCTTTCTCTTCTTCCGGAGCTCTGACATCGGTCGCCCGAACCCAAAGGCGAGCTTTTTCTAACGTTTCCTTGCATTGATTTTTCAAGTCATCGTCTGCAGACACTGTTCCCCAAAAAAATAATATTCCAACGAGAGAGAGTAATAGACCGAGAGCAATGAAATTCCAATTTTTGCTATTCTTTGTGAAGAGTCCGAGTGTCATTTTATCTCCAATAACGCCTCTATATTTGTAATTATTTGCAAGTCAACCAACTGAACTCAGTTCATCTGTGCATAAAAGACGATTCTTGGCTTGCTAAATCTTTATTTAACAAAGTTTATAGAATAATCTAGCCCGATCTAACAACGGGAGCTACCTGTAAATGTCACAAAAACGCGTTCCGGCAATATTTATGCGAGGAGGATCATCGAAAGGTGTATTTTTTCATTCTTCAGATTTACCGGAAGATAGAAATAGTTGGAACGAACTTTTTTTATCGGTTCTTGGAAGCCCAGATCCGTACGGCAGGCAACTAAATGGGATGGGAGGGGGTATTTCTTCTTTATCGAAAGCTGTCGTGATCGGTCCACCTACGCACCCCGACGCAGATGTGGATTATACTTTTGCACAGATCTCCGTAAGAGATTCAGTTGTAGATTATTCTTCAAATTGCGGGAACCTATCCTCAGCTGTTGGTCCCTTCGCGATAGACACTGGTCTTGTTAATGCTTCAGGGACTAAAAAGGAGGTAAGAATACATAACACAAACTCTGGAAAATCGATCGTTTCCAAGGTTCCTATAAGAGCCGGACTTTCTGAAGTTGTAGGAGATTTTAGTATTCCAGGTGTCTCTGGCACTGGCGCAAAGATTCAACTGGATTTCCTTCATCCCGGAGGCACTCGCACCGGGAGCCTGTTACCAACAGGTAACACTATAGACATTATTACTATTCCACATGCTGGTGATTTTGAGGTTTCGCTCGTTGATGCGAGCGTTCCCTGCGCATTCATTGAAGCTAAATCGCTTGGTGTCACAGGCTCAGAAAGTATAGAAGAACTAGAATCTAATAGTAACCTTATGAAATTGGTTGAAGAGATCCGTCTCGCGGCAGGAGTTAAGATGGGCCTTGGAGAAACAATCGATCAAATTCCACCAACGGCTCCAAAACTTGGAATTGTGGCTGAACCGCAGGCTTATAAAACTTTGGCAGGTGAAATGGTTGATCCATCGAGTGCAAACTTAACAACCCGTATTTGGTCAATGGGTCAGGTTCACCGTGTGTTACCCCTAACAGGAGCCATGTGCCTGGCAGTAGCATGCAAAATACCAGGTACTTTATGTGAGAGAAATACCAAAGGGGAAGGGGCAGACATAAAACTAGCTAACCCATCCGGGGTTCTACCGTTAAACGCAGCTGTCGAGGCCCGAGGCAATAAAATAATTGCACGACATGTTACAGCATATCGAACAGCGCGAACTCTTATGGAGGGAAATGTCTTGATACCAGATCAAGCACATGAGGGTTTATATACGAGCCAGAGTTTCACAAAGACTTAAAATGATTTCATTGGGAAAAATATTAGAAAGCTGCCGTATTATTCCGGTTGTAACAATAAGAAATATAGAGGACGCCGTGCCTCTCGCAGAGGCTATATTTGAGGGAGGTTTATCTACGATCGAAGTCACACTTCGCACACCTGAGGCATTTGCCGCTCTTGAAGTGATGGCAAAACACTTTCCCAAATTTTCTATTGGCGTGGGTACGGTAATAGAAAATATGGATATCAGACGCGCGAAAGAATCTGGAGCAGCCTTCGCAGTTTCACCTGGTATAAATATAGATCTCATTGAGAAAGCCTCAGCAGAAAAATTACCTTATTTACCTGGCATTCAAACAAGCTCGGAAGCGTTGTTAGGTTTGAGACTAGGCATTAAGTTTTTGAAATTCTTTCCTGCAAAAATTGCAGGAGGCTTAGAGGGGTTAAAACAAATCGCTCCTGTTTACCCAGAACTAATGTTCTGCCCTACCGGCGGTATAAGTTTTGATGAGGCACCTGAATACCTTGCCCAAAAAAATGTTATCAGTGTTGGTGGTAGCTTTGCCTCTCCACAAACTTTAATTGCAGAAAGAGATTGGAATGCGATCAAGGCGCTAGCACATCGCGCCGCAAAATTGTAATTAATTCTATATTAGGAGAAAAACAGAGTGGTTCATCTTTCGGTATTAGACCAATCTATAGCGGTAGCGGACCGCCCACAAGCGGAAGCGATAAGGGAAACTGTCTCACTAGCTGAATATTGCGAGGAACTTGGTTATCATAGGTATTGGGTTTCTGAACATCACAATCACCCAGCCATCGTGGGTACAGCTCCTGAAATTCTTATCGCAGCTATAGCGTCGAAAACAAACCGGATACGTGTTGGCAGTGCAGGAGTGATGTTGCCTCATTACTCCCCCTTTAAGGTCGCTGAGCAGTTCCGGGTATTAGACGCTCTTGCTCCGGGTAGAATAGACTTGGGTCTCGGTAGAGCGCCCGGCTCGGATGGCCTAACAGCTTTCGCACTTAACCCAAACGCAGCAGAACGACCCCATCAATTCCCAAACGATGTGATGGACCTCGATGCCTGGCTTCATGGAGAAGCGCTGCAAGAGGGACACACATTTTCAAAACTTAAAGCACAACCCTCGGGCGACACCGCACCTGAAATTTGGATTTTAGGCAGCAGTGCATTTGGGGCACAGGTAGCTGCACATTTTGGCCTCCCGTACGCTTTTGCTTGGTTTTTTACTAACGGACAAGGCGGCCAACAAGCGCTAGAGATATATCGACAACACTATAAACCTAGCTCAAGGCACCCAAAGTCAAATCCCGCCATTTGTGTCTGGGCCTTAGCAGCAGAAACACATGAAGAGGCACAATATCATTTCAGCTCGCGGGCGCGGTGGCAGCTTTTCCGAGACCGCGGTCAGCATTTAACATTTGAGGATCCAGAAACTGCTTTGGCAGCACAATATGACGAGTACGAACAATCGAAGATAGATGAACTGCGAAAAACAACCTTCGTAGGCACTGGAGAGGAAGTTGCGACCCGGATCACCGCTTTGGCCAAAGAACTGAACGCTGAGGAAGTCGCGATTGTAACCTGGGCATACGACTCGAAGGCTCGAAAAAATAGTTACTCTCAAATTGCCAAAGCTTTTGGATTATAATCTATTTTATCGTCCAAGTGTTCTTTTACAAAAGCTCTTGACCAATCCAAAAAACAACAAGAAAATTATTAGGTATTTTCATCGGGGGGCTCTAATGAACTATTTATCTACTAAACCTCAAGCACATGGCCATACTGAGGAACAATGGCAAGCGAGGGTTGACCTTGCTGCAGCACATCGGTGCGCTGTAATGCATAATCTCCATGAGGGTATTTTTAACCACCTCACTTTTCGTGTCCCAGGCCATAAAGATAGATATTATCAAATTCCATTTGGTCTCCATTGGTCAGAGGTAAATGCAAGTTGCTTTATGGAAGTTGACTATGATGGCGTCGTTCAAGTCGGAGAAGGCATAGTCGAGCGATCTGCTTATTGTATCCATGCCCCGATGCACAAAAAAATGAAAAATGCTAATGCTGTTTTCCACACGCATATGCCGTTCGCTAGTGCATTAACACGTTTGGAAGATCAACACATACAACCGATTGGCCAAACCGAATTAGGCACCCAAATGCGAACAGGGTATGACGAATCATACGACGGGCCTGGCCTAGACCCAGCGGAAGGCGAGCGACTGGCCAAAATTTGCGGGAATGATACAGTGTTGTTAATGGCTAACCATGGCGCACTGACACTAGGCGATACAATAGCAGAAGCCTATGACCGGCTTTATTATCTTGAAAGAGTGGCGCAAGTTCAACTCTATGCAATGTGGACAGGCCGGCCGCTTCGTAAGCTTCCAGAGCCAATTATAGAAAAAACTTTTAAAACATACGGTGACAACAAGATGCTTTATGGTGGCAAGAAAAACGCAGAATGGCATTTCGATGCATTAAAGAGAATTCTTGATCGAAAAGAGCCTGATTATGCGCATTAAACGGCGCTATTAAAGCTGGGAGCTATATTCTAGTCGGCTTGATCCGCGGAACCAGTTTCGATCATGTCTTTTATTTCGGCTTCTGAATAACCTAGCTCATCGAGAATTGAAACCGTGTTTTCACCCAGTCTTGGTGCATGAGTTTGAGATACACGACCACCGCCACTAAAAGTATTAGCTGGTCTAGTTCGCCTTATTCGTCCTTCACTGGGATGTTCTTCCATACCAAAAAAATTTACTTCGTTTAGATGCGGATCAACGAGAATATCTTCAATGGTATTATATCGCTGAGCTGGAACATCCTTTTCTTCAAAAATTTTTAGCCAATCTTCAGTTGTTTTTTTTAAAAGACCCTCTTTTCTTACTATAAAATAGTCGGCTGCGTTTGACGTTCGATTTGCTGCGGTATCAAAACGAGGGTCTTTCTTCAGTTCTGGACGTCCTATGGCATCAAAAAATGCAAAGGCCTGATCATTAGTGTTCGGACCAACCGTTATAAAACCATTTTTGGTAGCCAAGGGGCGGTAATATGGGCTCAAAAGGCGCCCGTCTCCCGTTGGCCCAACAGGTGGATCAAAAGTACACGCTCCCATGTGTTCAGACGCTACAAACGATGCCATATTTTCGAACATTGGCACTTCTATCGCTTCGCCAACTCCGTTCTTCTCCCGCCGATAGAGGGCGAACCCGATTACCTGAGCTGCAATTAAACCGGTTGTATGATCGGTCATTACCATCGGAACGAAGCGTGGCTCGCCCGTTGCACGATGTAATGTAGCAGCTACGCCAGAAACGCTCTGAATAATTGGATCATACGCAGGCTGATTGTAATAGCGACCTCCTTTACCAAACCCAACGATAGAACAATAAATGAGCTTAGGATTATCTTTTCCTAAGTCCTCGTATGCCAGTCCAGCTCGCGCTAGTCCCTGCGGGCGAACATTTGAAACAAAAACATCCGCTGTAGAAATTAATTTCTTTAAAACATCAAGGCCTGCTTTTTTCTTTATATCGAGACAGATCGATCGTTTATTCCTATTAAAATTTAAAAACTTACCAGACATGCCCGGATTTCTACTGCCTTTGGCCATTGTTCGCAAAAGATCGCCGGATGGGGCCTCAACTTTGATAACATCTGCGCCATAATCGGCTAAAGTTCGACTGCATATAGGTCCAACGACCACCGTTGTTTGATCGATTACTTTTATGCCTTCAAGAGGCCCACCGTTCATTTTTTAAAACCTAACTCCATAATCCCACATTGAGCACCGTCCTTATCAGCCACCCAGCAATTCATGGTATTTTGATCAGTAATGGCTCCACATATGTCAATTGTGTCTCCTACATAAACAGGCCGAGTAAGCCTTACGTTAAAAGTGTCGAGTTTATTGGGAGCTCTTTTCAAAGCAGACCCAACCATTAACGTCATGGTAAGGCCACCATTTTGAACCGTCGCCGGATATCCCTCGGTATCTCGGGAGTAATCTGCATCGTAGTGAATTCTATGCGCGTTCCAAGTCACAGCTGAATACCTAAAAACCAGTGCCTCAGTGAGAGTAATAGTATCCGACCATTCAGCATTAGCCGGCGCTTCGACCGGTGGAGTAATTTTACTTTTCTCACCAGGCGGCGGCATTTCCCGGTAGATTGCATCTGTCTCATCAGTCGCTATTACTTGCCCCTCTGTCTCAATCGTATCACGGAGCGTAAGAATCGCAATTCTCCCCGTTCTAGCAATCTTAGGAGTAATAGCAACTACTTCCGTAGTGCGCGTGGCCAGCACTCCCGCCTTGAGCGTACCCATAATACTCACTCGCCGTCCAGCGCCCATTCTTCGAGGCAACGGAATAGGTGGAAGTACAACTCCTGGGTTTGGATGCCCATCAGGCCCTATATCTGATTGCTTACTTACATTTGGGAAAAACATCCCAAACCAATGAGGCGGGAGTTGGGACCCAATTTTGTAAGCATTGAAGTCTTCATCCAACATGCCTGCTATTCGCCTTACAACGGACAACGCTATTTCATCTTCTACGACACTTTTACTGCCAACAAACGGTTTCAACGCCTCAACTGAATTTATAAAATCTTCATCGCTTTGCATTAAATTCTCCTATCTGCTTCGGCCAGAAGTTATTACATTGTTAACTATTCTAGTATCGCGATACTGATGACTACACAAAAACACGCGCCAACGAGAAAACTACGTCGACTTACGTTATACAATATTTTAGTACAAGGAATAGGAAAAATACCATGACTACCGGAATACCTAAAGGACCTCTAAGAGGCATCAAAGTTATAGACCTCACGACCGTGATGTTGGGTCCATTCTGCACCCAAATCTTGGGTGAAATGGGTGCGGATGTTATTAAAATCGAGACCCCGGAAGGTGATGTCAACCGTTGGACGGGAGCAGCTAGATCACCCGGGATGTCAACAGGACAACTTATCAAAGGACGCAACAAAAAAAGTATCGTTTTAAACCTAAAGATCCCTGAGGCTCGAGCACCATTTGAGAAGTTGATAGAAACAGCAGATGTATTTGTCCACAATATAAGACCCAAAGCAGCCGAACGGTTAAGTATCGACTACGACACAATTTCTAAACTTCGGCCAGACATAATTTATGCTTCGGCAACGGGTTTTGGCGAAGATGGACCATATGCTGACAAGCCTGCCTATGACGATTTGATACAAGCCGCTTCAGGTATCGCAAGCCTATATGGGCGAGTGACTGGTAGCCCAAAATATGCTCCGAGCGTTATGGCGGATAAGACTACTGGACTGTTTTTGTCAAACTATATTGTGATGGCTCTCTTTCACCGTGAAAGAACAGGGGAGGGACAAAAACTCCATGTTCCAATGTATGAATCTTTTGCTTCTTTTGTTGTCAATGAACATCTTCAGGGACAAACATTTGTGCCGCCAACCGGACCTTCAGGTTATAGCCGTTTGTTAACGACTAATCGGCGTCCTTATCAAACAAAGGACGGCTACATAAGCGTAGTTCCCTACACGCAAAAACATTGGAAGAATTTTTTCGAAGTAGCTGGTTGACCGCACTTGATTGCCGACGAACGCTTCAAAAATCAGACTTTGAGAACGGAAAATATCGACGCTTTATACCAAATTGTATCAGACACAATTTTATCTAAAACAAGCCAAGAATGGTTGGTCATTCTTGAAGAAGTTGATATCCCCGCCGGTCCTGTCAATTCACCAGAGGACCTTCTTAACTGCCCTCACTTAACAGCTGTTAAAATGTTTCCAGAAGTTGATCATCCTACAGAAGGACGCATGAGGCACATAAAAGTTCCTGTCAGCTTCTCAAAAACACCTGGGGGCCTTTATGAGCACGCAAAAGTTCTTGGTGAAAACACTGAGCAAATTCTTTCCGATTTAGGTTTATCCGATATGGATATCAGCGACTTATATGAATCTGGAGCCATCGGGGTGCCTCCCAAACGAATATAGCTTATCTAGGTAAGGGAAATTCAAGCATGCAAATTTACAGGAATATAACAAATATTCCATTGACGGAAATAAAGGACACCGTATCAACATATGAGAGCGCGGGTTACAGTGGTGTGTTAACAACCGAATTAAAACACGACCCCTTTCTTCCGCTTGGAATCGCTGCAGTTCATACACAAAAAATAAACTTAGCGACGGGAATAGCTGTATCCTTCCTGCGCAGTCCAATGGCCGTTGCCAATTTAGGATGGGATTTGAATGAGGCATCCCAAGGTCGATTTACCCTAGGTTTAGGAACACAAATCCGTGCGCATAATGAGAAACGCTTCAGTGCGCCCTGGTCGCCACCAGCACCAAGGATGAGAGAATACATCAAAGCTTTAAAAGCAATATGGCGGTGTTGGAAATATGGAGAAAAGTTAGATTTTAAAGGCAACCACTATAATTTCACCTTAATGACGCCAGAGTTTGTTCCTGAGAACTCCGATCTAGCATTACCTCCAGTAACACTCGCGGCTGTAGGCCCATTTATGTTAAAAACTGCCGCAGAAGTTGCTGACGGGGTTCGACTGCATGGCTTCTGCACACAAAAGTATTACGAGGAGACAATATCACCAAAGCTACAGGAAGGCTTAGTTGCATCAAATCGTAGTCGTGATAACTTTGAAGTTTCTGGTGGTGGCTTTCTCGCTACTGGACCAGACGATGAATCTGTTGCAAAAGCAGCTGAGATCGTGCGCTATCGGGTTGGGTTTTACGGATCAACGCCGGCATATTGGCCCGTGCTTGAAACGCATGGCTATGGTGATCTTGGGCGAAAATTGAACTCCATGACAAAAAATGGTGAGTGGGACAAGCTTGCGGCTGAAATAACCGATGATGTTTTGAACTTATTTTGCGTTACAG
>Ga0160422_10001103_pt1 | contig 16722 bp, 45 predicted proteins | sample Fk160mmetaG_FD_108192 | JGI IMG/M metagenome (GOLD analysis project Ga0160422, IMG submission 108192) | Marine microbial communities from the Central Pacific Ocean - Fk160115 60m metaG | ecosystem: Environmental > Aquatic > Marine > Oceanic > Photic zone | place: The Central Pacific Ocean... | reverse complement strand
CCCTTCTCCGCACTGCGTACAGAGTTCTCGAATCCCTTCATATTCTTCGCACGCTGGATAAATTCTTCTAGCACACCGTCCAGGAACCAAGTTGCGTCGTAAATTAAATTTGTATTCTTCCATTCGTCGTATCTATCTAAGTTAACGGATGATAAACAACAAACAAAACTATGTGATTCATCTGTATGTAAAACTATTTCACTACAGATATTTGTCATATGAACCTTTAAGCTGTTTTTCTTATATGCTTCCGGATTAGATTTGTTCGTGTTTCCTTTAAAAAGGATATATGGCTCTCCAGTTGCTTTGCGCTTTTGGAGTAGCTTCGCCCATCTTTGCCGAGCGTCTTGATCTCCTGCTTCAAGTCTTCGCATAAACTTATCGCCAACGACAGCACACTGGTGCAGGTTAAGAGATTGTCTATTGACATCGCCTTTAGGCTCCCTAATTTCAACCCAATCGAGAAAGTCGTCGTGTTCAATATTGATATTAACTGATGCAGCTCCTCTTCTAACGCTACCTTGGTTGGTTGCGAGTATAGTTGAGTCATAAATTTTGCAAAAAGGGACAACGCCGTCTGAAGTTCCATTACCTGTTATTCTTGATCCGGCGGGTCTTATTTGATTGATGCCTATCCCAACTCCTCCGCCATGCTTCGCTAGGAGCATCATTTCTAAATTCTTATTTCCAATATCTTGTATACTGTCTGCTACATCTATACCAAAACAGCTTATGGGTAAACCCCTGTCTGTGCCTGTATTAGATAGCACAGGAGACGCTAAACATAGCCAACCCTGCCAAATGTATTCAAAAAACTTTTCGGCCAGTTCTGGCTTATATAAACGCTTAGCTACAGTTTTAGCAACACGCCAATATGCATCTTTAGGCGACTCACCATTTACTAAATAACCTCCTGATATAGTTTTTTTATAAACGTCAGTATCACCCCAAGCTGGGTAATCTTCGCCTTTTTTCCAATCGCTATTCCACATTATAAATTATATAAATATATTATGTAACCTAAAGTTACATTTAAATTAACAACTACTAAATTCCACTGTTTAGCAATCCATACTTGTGGTGTACATAATAGCCCACCTATTATATATGTTGTTGCTCCAATAACACCGTATTGCAATAAATAAGGTGAAATCATTATAAAAGCTGCGCCCATATATCCTAATCTATTAGATAACCTTTCTATAGGCGTAAGTTTTCTTTCCTTAACAAGCCTTCTTAGCCATCTCTGATTAAGTCTAAACTCACATTTTCTGCAAGTTTTTTTATCATGCCTAAAGTAGTCTTCACTTTTTTCTTTATGGCATTTATTACATATTTTCATAAATCAGAAATTTTAGTCCAAAGCCACGCTTTCTGAGATCTAGGTCTACATATAACCATATTTTCATTACCAACATAAAAACAAAGATCGTAAGTATCTATCGTATCTCTTCTTACTACGCGAAGTTCTTTATTAACTTCAAAAACTTCTCCTTGCGTTATTGGCATAATTTTTCTGTTAACAACTGTAAACCTAACAAAATCGCCTCCAGGCTCTATTCTAAGAAATTCATTTTCCTGATTTACCCATAAACCAGATATTGCATAATTTTGGCCGTAAGCCCAGGCTCCCATTAATAGAAAGTATAAAAACAATAATGCTCCAAATAAATATTTCATTTTAATTTTATTTTGTTTTACATTCAAAAACATATTCACATTGCCTTGCGCTATCAATAACATCACCGCAAACTTTAGCAATTATTTTACAATCAACAGTATCTTCTTTATAGCAAGAATAAAATAATAATATTGCTATACTACCAAATATCTTCAAAGTCTTCACCCTCATTAGCTTTTGAGTAATCCGTCGGGCGAACAGCAAAGAAATCAGTATGAGTATGCCCGCCGGTAAGATGATAGAACCAGTCAAGATTACTTGCTGAGACCTCGTCAAATTCAAAGTGTTTCCTCCCGTTGCTGTAACCAAGTTCTGTAATTTTTTCATTGAGGCGTTTTCTAATGAATTGTTTGAGGTCGTAGGCTTTAAGGTTTTCAATGTCTCCAAGCTCAAACATTTTGTCGATATATTTTTCTTCCGCGCTAAGCATGGCTGTTGCTGCTTTAATAACGTCATCGTAGCAATCATTTTGTAAGTTAGGTATTTCACTGCACATATGTCTAAATAAATGACACCCCATTTTAGAATGCAATGATTCATCTCTTACTGACCATTTCATTTGTTGCCCTATGCCTTTTAATAAATTTCTTAATTGAAAAGAATATAATACAGCAAAAGCAGAATAAAGGCTAACTCCTTCAGCAAAAGCAGAAAAAATAGCCAAGGACTTTCCAATACCAACTGGATTATTTCCTTTATAAGCAACGAGGTTGTCAAATCTTTCCATAGTTGCTTCATCTTGTAAAAAAGCTTCAAAGTTTTCAAGACCTAATGTTTCATTCAAATAAGAATAAGCAACAGCGTGTATTGTTTCTTGGCTGCCAAACATCATAGCCATTTGCTGTATTTCGTGTTTTGGAAACCAACTAACAACCTTTTGTGTCCAGTAGTCTGATACAGCACATTCTGTTTGTGCAAACCCTAATAATATATTACCAACTAAATTTTTTTCTGGCTTAGTTAATTTTTCATTCCAGTCTTTAACATCGCCTTGCATAGGTATTTCTGTATGTAACCAAAATGCTTGCGCTTGCTTTAGCCACCCATCGTTATAATATTCAGGGTATTCAAAAGGTTTATACGGTATCCTTTGTTTGAATAGACTCATTCTCTTTTTTCTTTTTATAATTATCTTTTAATGTTTCTAATGCTTTTTCATAATCTGGTAATCTTTTTACCAGCTCAAGTGTACCAACACTTAAGTCTTTTAAATTAGTTACTTCATTAACTAGTCTTGTTACAGCGGCACCTAAAGTTTCTAATCGCTTTTGCATTTCAATTAACTTTGATTCTTTCATATTTTTTTACTTAATATAATAGGGCTTGCATCCTTATTATGATTTACTTCATAATGTGTATCAAATTCTTTTATTAATACAGATTTATTTTTAAATCTTTTAGGAAATCTTTTAATAACGTATTCTTCTATATTATCCATCTTTATATACTGTTAAACATAATTCTACAAACGGTATATATATCACATGTTCTGTAGTATCTTTATTATCGTAACTACGGGCGCCAATAACTATACCCGGATATAAGCCTAGTGATAACTCCCATGACATAATTTTTCTTCTTTTAAATAGTAGTTAAGCATCTTCATGTGAAATTTTATTCTCTCTGAATAATGACTCTTCAACGTAAAATCCGTGTTGTCGTCCGATTCTTTCAATGTCGCTTCCTTTGATTTTATCATTTTTAATATATAGTTTAATATCCTTTTCAAGCTTGCGCCTATTATACATTATGCGCGCTTGTTTTTTCTGCTGTTCTTTATTAATTGTACTGTCAGATCTACTTCCTTTTGGTTTTGCGGTTTGTAGAGCGTCTTTCCAATATTGTTTTTCGTAAGCCATAATTTAAATAGTTTCCAGCGTAAAGGAAAAGATTCATTAGCTCTTCCTTTACATTCGATTATAAAGTCTTTACCTACAAAATCAGGCGTATATTTAATACCTAATATTTTTTTCTGTCCTCTGTTTATATAATCGCCTTTGCCGTTTGATTGTTTTTCGTAAGATTGATTTTTAAAACTAAATCCGTCTATAAGCTGAAATACTTCATTTTCATATCCTTCAAATAGCCTAGCCTTTTTTAAGGCCATATAAGTATACCTTTCTAAACCCGATGCAAAGTTAATACCGTCATAACTTATTTTTTTGGCTTGCACCGGGCCTCTCTTTTTATACTTTCTTCTCATGTAGTATTGGTTGTCCACATACTACCATAATCTGGTTCTGGATGTGAAGTAATTGGCTCAGGATCTTTAACTTCTAGATCACGTATATAACATTCTTCAACTTCTTCACGAAGTGCCATACGAGTTTTTTCAATATAGTTTACAGCATCCATTAGCTCTTCTTGTATATGATTTAGCCAAGTATCTAAAGGTTGATTGTCATCATATAAAGTAACACCGTATTTTTTAAAGCCAACTTCAGATCGCTTTTGTATTTTGTTTATTACGTTTTGTATTATTTTATCTTTACTCATCTTTTACAAATGTTCCGTTAATCATTCTACCAGTTCTATTAGATATTTCGCTATATGCAGAATTAATGCAAGTTTCAATATCGGTACCGACAAGGTGGGCAAGATTAGTAAGAACGACAACACTATCACCAATAGCATCAATAATACCTGCCTTATCATTTTTAAGTATGGCTTGCGATAATTCCCCCGATTCTTCATATAATTTAATTAGTTGTGTTTTGACATCACCTTCATTATATAAACCTCTTGTATCGGCCCAGCTCCTTATATCTTTAAATACGCTATCATTTTTTTCAGAAGTTTGTTTTTGAAACTCACCAGCTTCTGACATAGCTTTATTATAAATATAACAAGTATTAGGCCCAAATTGGCTATTATGTATATTGGAAATAACCCAATCAATTTTATCACTTGAGTCCAATTTAAATTCGCCATATTGCGTTTTAATTTTTAAATCAGCTAAAAACTCTGCGTTTAAATCTTTAGCAGCAATTTTAAATGTAGTTGTTGCTGGAGATGATGTATGTTTTTTCATTTTCTTTTTAAATAAATCTTTATAAGGCTTTCGGTCTACTTTGTACCCGAAGTCTTCTTGGTACTTTTTTTCTATATAAGAAGCTTCTGCAACATTATCTGTTTCAAAAAGTATTTCAAACTCTCCTGGCTTATAGCCTTGTGCATCAACAACTCTTCTTTGTATACTTGTAGTACACCCAATTTTAACTCCGGGTATATGGTAAATTTTATACTTACCTTCTTTAGATTTTATCATGTATTTAATTTAGCTTTAATTGGTTCGTGTGGGTTGTAACCCGACAAATGTATCATATTCCTAGTTGGAATAGTTATGAAATTTCCTGCACCCTCTGCAATAAATATTCCAAGGTCGACTCCCACATTAGGCAAACTCCTAAAATCACGGGATAATTGCTGTTTAGCTGCTTCGACATGGTTACTGTAAAGATGACAATCCCCAAGTGAAGCAGTAAGGCGCCCAGGTCTATAGTTCGATCCTTTTGCCAACATAAGTAATAATAAGCCGTACATGGCAAAATCATAAGGAAGGCCAAGGAACACATCAGCAGAACGTTGGGTCCAGAGTAAATCAAGTTTTCCATTATTTATATATATTTGAAAGCCATAATGACAAGGAGGCAATGCCATATCATCCAAATCATTGGGATTCCATAAGCTTGCCATAATGCGCCTTGATGACGGCTCTTGTTTAATTTGCTTGAGTATTTTTTCAAGCTGATCAACACCATTAAAGTTCCTAAGCTGATGCCCATAAACAGGGCCAAGCGTACCATCAGTTCTACCTGATCGCTTATAATCAGCATCCCAGTAAGTAACACCGTGGTTGTTGAGGTAAGCAATGTCAGTGCGTCCCTGTAGTATCCATAGTAATTCTGTAACTGCATGATTGAAATATATTTTTTTAGTTGTTAATAAAGGAAACCCAAGCTCCATATCGTGTCTGAGCATTCTGCCAAAGACAGACTGAGTTCCAGTTTTTGTTCTGTCTTCTTTTTGTGCTCCTCCGTGGAGTATTCCTGATAGTAATCCTCTGTATTCATCTTGTACGCTTATCATAATAGTATTTCTTCATATTATATAATTCCTGCCATATATTATCTACCGTATATACGTTAGGTGATAAAAAAGCTTTTTCACCTTTTTTATATGGGCCTAGCCTTACTTCAATCCGCCATTCTTCTGGCTGTGGTCCTTGCTGTGTAGGTTTAGGACTTATTCTAATGTTGTTATTAACACAATAACGACTCCACTGTGTTTGTTCTGGTGTTGGAATAAATCCGTTATTTAAACCTTTATAACTTTTTTTCTTTTTTAATCCACTTCCCATGGCATAGTATCAACGTTTGTTTCTTCAATAGGAACATAATCTCCGCTTATATGATCCCATTTAAAATGAGCTTCTGCTTGGTTTTCACCTAAATTTTGAAACTTTACTTTAAGAACTTTTACTTTAACAGTTTTTTGTTCGTAGTTGCGGTGTACAAGCAATCCGTGATATGATGCATCGTACCATTCGCCACCGCCTTTAATGCTATACATAGTCGGCTCATCAATTGTACCGTCCTCTTTTTTATACATTTTAGTTGGGTGTGCAACAATAATAACAAGCACATCATACTTTTTAGCAAATGCTTCAATACGTGTAAGATATTCCATTGTAGCATCTGGTATACTCATAGCGCTTGCACCTTGCATTTTAACTTTATTGTAAGGGTCAACAACTAAACATTTAATACCTTTACGCTTTACAAGTTCAGCACCTTTAGAAAGAACTGCATCAAGATCATATCTTTCGTTTTCAATAAAATAAAAGTTATCATTAACTTTAGATATAACATTATTCCAGCGCTCTGTGCCTATATCATCTTTATTAGGCATCCAGCCACCAATCTTTCTTATTAACTTATGAGTATGTAAAAAAGTTGGTTTGTTTTCAGGCGAAGCAAATGCAGTTTTCCAGCCATATTTTAGGTAGTATCCCACCACCATTCTATCAACAAAATCAGACTTGCCAGAGCTAGGCACGCCTGTAACGGTGATGAATTGTCCTGTATAAGTGCTGAATATGCTATCAAAGTTATTAAGGCCGATTTGATACCCCGGTTTAAAACCTTCATAAATAAATTCTTCAAGTTCTTCATTTATATCTTTTAATGTTACAACATTTTCAATGGGTACAGGCTTAGCTTTAGCAATAACGCCAGCAAGATTACTGCGCCCATTTTCCATAAGAAATTCATTAGCATCCTTGTGTACTCCGAACTCGACCGTAAAGCATCTCTCCGCTCCGAGTCTTCTAATAAGCTCTTGCTTAAGTGCGAGTCCTGCCTCATCTGCATCAACTGCGAGTATGATTTTTTCTTTTGTTTCGAAATAATCAATGCAGCTATCCAAGTAATCAAGGTTAGTGTTATTAATAGTAGCTCCGTTTGGAACAGATACAACGGATTCAATCCCGCTTTCCACAAAAGAAAGAGCATCCATTTCGCCTTCCACAATAACAATATAGTCATGGCCGATAGTCCTATCAATATTATAAAAAACTTTTTCGGCTCCTTTAACGAGTTTAAAATTCTTTCTACCATCTCTATACTTTATATTTATTAGTTCATTATTAATAAAGTAATTGAATTGAATTGTATTCTCATTCTTTCCTGTCTGTGGCATAAATTCTTTACCTTCAGTTATTTTCATCTTAACTAAAGTCTTTTGACTTATACCACGACTCTCAAACCATTTAATAGCATTATCGCTAAGGCTAGTATTATTTTTCCATTCAGGTTTGGTATATTCTTTTAAAAAATCTGATTTTCTTTTAAAAGTATGAAGCTGGAATACTTCATTACAATTCATACAAGTACCGAGACCACGATCCCAATCATACATAGCGCATTTTGCTTTTTGATTTTTGGGCTGTCTTGTATGCGAGCAAAGAGGGCATATACCCTCTCGCTTGCCTACATTAAGATCGTATTGGTTGAAAGTATCAATTTCAAAACCGTTAATCTCTGTTGTATTCATATTAATCTTCGATTAATGTTATTTCTCCATCTTGGTTGTATTCAACATCGATGAAATCAAAATCCTCATTCATTAAAAAGGTAAATCAGGTTCAGCAGGTGCTGTTTGCATTTCAATAGACTGTTGAACTCCTTGCTTTTCTGCAGTAGTTACATTTTGTCCATTAGTCCAAACAACTTTTACATTTCCTAAGTATTGCTTTTGAGCTTTAGCATCTCGCTCTTCTTTAGTTTGCTCAGTCATTATATACCCTGAATCACCATATTGCCCGGGCTCATCATTTAATACAACTGTTATAGGATAATACTTACCCTTTTTGCCTTCATAGATTTTTGCTTTATCAATCTTTGTAAGATCAATACTTGCTGAAATAATACTTGCCATTAATATGTAGCTAATTGGTTAAACATTCTTCTAAGCTGATTTTTATTCGCACCAGTTAGTCTTCTCATATTGTCTACAGCTTTAACATGAGATTGATTTGAATAAAAGTTTTTAATACTAGTAGTCATACCAGTAACGTCACAAGTTTGTTTTTTAGTTCTTGCCATAATAAATAAATTAAATTAAAGTGTTTTAGAGATATAATATTGGCTAAAATCTCCATCGCCATTTACAAAAAACTCTTCATAAGCTTGAACAGCTCTAGCAACTTTGTTTGAGCCTGAATGCATAAATTTATCACTGCAATCAAATAAACCAAGTTGATGGCTATTTTTATCAATAACTATAAACACAAGTTCATAGCCAAACATTTTAGAATAAATGTATGCTTGACTATCATAATTATATTTATATGCACTGCTTTGAAAAGCATTTATATTATTTGTTGTTTTTAAATCAATTACTAATTGGTGTGAATGATTTACAATATCAGCTTTGCCTTTCCACATCATGCCCTCAAGCTCTGCAATGCCTGGTACTTCATATTCAACCTTACCTTCTTGAATTAAATCTTTAAATAAATCGTTATCTAAAACAATTTCTCGCATTAGCTCAATGCTATCTGCTTCATGTTCCAGCAAACATATATCACCTTCTGATAACTCTTTATACAATTTAGTATTTCTTGTACTCGATTTAATTACTTTGTACTTATCAAGCTTGTGAGGCTCAAGGATGCATGTGTGAAAATAGCCACCAACAACCAATGCTGGAGACGGTGGCATTTGCTTCTTAAAATCAAGAGGATTATTTAATAATGCTGAGATGTCAGAATTACTTAAGTATTGTTTACCAAACTCACCGTAATAATTTTCATCATCACGCAATTTATTTAATATCTCTTGTTTATCCATTCTGTAATTCTTTTAGAGCTGTAGGCTCTATATCATATTTATCTTGTAAAGTTTTAAGTAATCCGCCATTTGACAGAAACTTTTTTGCTTTTTCAATATTGGTTGACGTAATTTTAGGCTTGCGTGTAGCCCCATGGTCATTTGTAGCATCCGCATCCGCAGTATCATCAATTAATAGTAGGTTACCTAAGGCATACTTTTTTGCGTAGCTAGAAGCACTCCCAAATTGTTGAGGTGTAGCCATACCTTTTTGGTTTATATCAACACCAACTATTGCAGTAGCAACTATAGGTGTAGTCGGGTCGTCAATATCAACCATTGTAGCCTTTGTTTCAATTATAGGCATCTGATCTGTGTGTATATACTTTTCGTTAACTGAGAAATATACACGATGCTTTTCATTAATAGGTTTCAATGCTTCTAGTATATCTTCAGCTGATCTGAAATTGTATTTACCAAAAGAATTAAACCTAGATTTTTTTGCTTTAAATTCAATTTGAATTTTACTTAATTTTTCCGCTGTTGTCATTTGATTCAATAAATTTGTGTTTATAATAAATTCCGTTTTTATAATAAGTTATAATGCCGTCGCCAATTGTATAACTTACATTACTATCTATATTATCACGTGCTTTCATATTTTGCTGTGTACTTTTAGTTGAGTAAGTCATAAATTATATTGTTTTTCTTTAACACTCTGCGCTTGTAGCATTTTTCTAATTTGCCAAACCCAGTATTAACATCTTCTACAGGCTTTAATTTATGTGTATGTAATATTTTATTATCTGTATTAACACCAATGCCTGTCAACCTATCTAAAGATAAATTAATTTCTTTAGACGACGAAACAGCGTTTACATTATTAATATTGTAGTTGCCTTCTTTCATCTTAAGATCAGCAGTTAAATTTACTGTATCATTAGAATGACGTATAAAAGACAACGTGTCAACGTTGTTATTTGTAAGCTTAAGTTTTGTTTTAAATGTGTCCATAAGGTATATATAATATAGTGCAATTTTAGTCAAAAGTGACCTTAATTTGCATAAATTTTAAGATTGTCTGCTGCATAATCATAAACTTTAGACGAGGATTTTATGCCATGTGTAACAACATAATATGCTAACTCGTTGAGTGCATGCTCATTAGCCTTTAATCTTTTAATTAAACGTTCTTTTTGCTTGCGAACAGCTTCAGGCCGCATTGAAAACTTAATAGCAATCTCAGCTATTGTTTTAGGTTTAGAATAAACATCATCAATACCAAATAACATAAGCATCATAAGCTTATATTTAGGTAAATGTTTATCAAGCCATGTTTCAATATAGTTTCCTAATTGTTCATAGTCATAATCATATACTTCATCTTCAATCAATGTAAGCACATTATTATCAAACCAATTAGGAAATAATATAGATAAGAAACCAAAAACATCAGTTCTTCTTGTTTTAGTTTTATTATCCCATATACCTTTTATAGGCTTTTTAGTGCCGTCCATATTCTTTTTAATCTCATCTTTAACTAAACCAGTAATACTTTTTTTCAAATAATTAGTTATTGACTTTTTACGGTCTAATTTATTTTCAATTTGATTAATATACTTCCAATTAATATTATTCCACGATTTAATTAAAGCGTAACATGATTCTTGTATGAGATCATTTGTATTCATTATGCCAATTGAGGAATATTCTTTTGAAAAACTATTAGCAATATTGACTGCAAGATTAAAGTACTTTTGCGGTATTTCTGATTTAACTTTCTGCAAAGAAGATATGTTTAATGAAAATATTTTCTTATTAAAGTTTTTCATCTTTTGCTTTTAGGTTTTCTTTCTAATTTTATTTTATCACGTATTTTAAATGCATTAGTTTTAATATAATGCTTATAAAGTTTTATTGCGCTCATAACCAGTTAATTATAATGTTAATAGATATTAATATATTAGTTATTACAGCTTGTGCTATCAATAACGTTCTAACAAATGCAACCGCATCTGCATTCTCGGCAGCTTTTTCGCCAAGTGCTTTAGCCCATATTCTCCAAATTTTATTTGTTAAAGTCTTTTTTTGCTTGTTCATAATTAAATGAATTTTTTTTTAAATATGGATAAAAGTGCTTTTCTTCCCAATGCTGTCTATATTCAAACCCACCGGGGAATTCTTCATTGCATTGGCTACATTTAATTATATTTTTTTTTAACATATTTCCTCAATATCAATTGTAGCTTGATCAGAAAAATATTTTAAAATATTATTTATTGTATATTCTTGCACATGTATAGCAACTTCGGTATTTATTAAAAACTCTTCATGCCCGTGTTTAGGGCAATCAACTATAAGTTTACTAAGTACGCTCATGATAATATTTTTAATCTTCGACTGTATTTTCTGATAAGCTCGGCTTTATGTTTAAGAGCCTTTACAGGTATTCGACCTTTTTGAGACGCTACAAGTACATCTTGAATTATTTCGTTTCTTAGTTCTAATATTCTTTGAAACAAAAACTCTTTATGGTCTTTTCTTCTTGTACATAAAATTGTTTTATTACCTATTTTTATTTTCATATCATTTGTGACCAATGCATTTTTTCTTCAATATAAGTTATTCCACCTCTATTGAAGTACTTATCTTTGTTTTTATCAAACCCCGGTGGTATATTGCCAACAGTATATGGCTTAAACTTTGTTGTAATATTATCAGGGCCGGTTAGTCTAATTGGTTTATTCATAGTTGCGAATTGTTTTAGCTCGAGGAAAACGATATGCACCGGAAGGTGTACGCTCGAAATACTCAAAGGTTAGTTTTTGTCCGATATAAGATTGTCTGTTATGCCATATACCTTGACGGTCTAGTATTGTAAGTGATGGCCAAGGTACTTCGACTACTCGATTGTCTGAATCAACGCCGATAAATTTGCCGAGGCCATTTTTGAATTTGCCACGACCTTCAATATAGTCAGTGATTGTGATCTCGGTGTCCGACCAGTCTTTAACTTTTTGTAATGTGTAACTTCGTTTTTGTTCATAAGGTTTGTTTGTTCTAAGCATTGAGCCTTCGTAGCCTTTTGCTTTGTTTTGTTTGTGATATTTATTTAATTCTTTGTCATTCCAAATTACTTTAGTATCAACCTCGTGGGTGAACTTAAGTTTGTATTTGCTTTTAAGATTTGTAATAGCAAGTGTACGATCGATAAATAGTGCTTTTGAACTTGTAACTCTATTAGCAAATAAATCGTAGCAATGAAATTGCAAATAACTTGCTGCTTCAAATTTATCTTGTTGCGTTGGTTTTTGTTTGCGAACAAGAGAAATTATTTTGTTAAAGTTGTTTTTGAACTTATGATTATAAAGCTCACCGTCAAGAATAAGATGAGGATTATTATCAAAGAGTGGTTTAAGTTCAGTGAGTATATGTTTACAATTGTAGAACTGCTTATTGTTTCTGCTAAAGGCTCCGTCTCGCGTAATGTAGCATCGTACACCGTCAAGCTTTGGTTGAATAAAGTGGGTTTCATTTTTCCAGTCGATTGTTTTAGATACTGGGTGTGCCAGCATAGGTTTAAAGGTTGTCATGTTCTTTTTTAATTTTGTCATATATTTCTTCTAATTCAACTAATAATTCATATTTTTCTTCAGCTAATAATTTTTCGCGTTGTTCATCTAATTGTGATAGCTGTAACGCTAATATTTCTTTTCTATTAAAATATTTAACATTACCAAACATATCAACCTCTTTGTGAAACGTAAGGTCTTCAGGTGGTTTAGTTAGCTCAGCTAGTATTTTATTTGCAACAAGCTGAGCAAGTCGTTCTAATTGTTCGCTAGTCATCTGTATCTTCGTTATCGTTAAGCCATTCTTCAATTTCATAGTCAGGCATATAAGTTTCAATGTCATCAACATATACTGTTGAGCCTTCACCTAAATCTAAAATTCTTTCCATAATATCTTCAAATGATGGTTGATAATAATATATATCATTGTCCCAGTCAATTTGATTTTCAAACTGGCTATTTCTCATGCAATATATTTCATAGCCGTCTGCCGTGCTCATAGTGTATATTTCAAGGTCATGGAACCGATGGTTATACATATCGTCAATTTGAATATTTAGTTTGTCTTGTAATTTTTCTAATGCTGTCATATTTATTTATTTAGTTAGTTCTTTTGCGTAATAAGTTTCATAAGGTTCAGCCGGACTATATGGATTTAAAGTCGGGTCTTTGTATCGATTAGCTTGGTCTATAAGATAAGCCATTTTAAGCCATACACGTAATTCGTTTACATGATACATGCATTGACCTCTACTTATATCTGGAAAATCACCTATATGCCTATGCCTAAATGTTTTACGGACCATAAGCCTATGGTGTGCAATTTTACCAATAAGTTTTGTTTCAATTCTTAATTTTACGTATTCTTTTTTATTCATATCATTTAATTTAGTGGCGCTGGCAGGATTCGAACCTGCGACCTTCGGGTTATGAGCCCGACGAGCTGACCTCTGCTCTACAGCGCAATAAGTTAGGGAACGGGTGAAACTGGAATGCTTAAAGCAATAATGTTTTACGAAGCTTCTGCTTTAATCTGTTTATATCACCTTTCTACCTTTCGGCTTCCAGACATTTCCCTATTTAGTGGACGTGGGAGGAGTCGAACCTCCGTTATTAGTGTCACCTGTGGCCGGTATTTTGCTAGCTTGCTCACCGGCGAAGGGAAACTAATCTTACCCGTCACGCCCTATTTACGTCGCCAAGCTCTGTGAACATTTGCACTTGTGGCTTGGTCAACGATTTGTACTTCAAGTACTTGTTTGTTTGCAATGATAGGCACATAGCTATATTGCTGAGTATCAGAGCATTGCACGCATTTATTGTAGCCAAGGTCAATTCTTGCTTGTGGCATTCTGTTGCCGCATCTACAATATTTCATAATTGTTGGTTTAATATATAATTTAACACTTGTTTAGTTGTACCTGTTATTGCTTGTGTTTCACCATATAAATCTTCAAATTCAAGACGGTAAAACTTTGGTTTGTGTATAGCAAAAGGCGTATTGTATTTATTTCCCGCCATCTTTATCTGTTTTTGTAGGTTCATATTTATTATCGATATAATCAATTAACTTTACTGTAAAGTATTCGATAATGTCATTGCCGTCAAAGCCATCATCCATTAATGGTTTGAATTTTTCAACAGCATATTCAACTTGCCATTCACCGACAATGTCTTTCATTCTGTTAAATTTGTTTTGTAATGTAATGTAATTTTGTAGTTTTTCGTTTTTATTCATAATATTTAATTTTATCATTTACTTGTAATTCAATAAACATTTTATTAATTTCTTCACTTATATTATCACGTACTAAATTATTTTGTTGTGTACTTTTCATATTTAATAATTTTTTAATTTTTTTATTACTGATGCTCTAATATCTTCTATTGCTTTACAAAAATAATCGTGGCTAAGTTTTTCAACAAATGTACCATCAACTGCCCAAGAGATACTATTATTAATATGTTCATTTATTACGTCTGCAACGTTTGTTGCTATTTTATCTAATTCAAAATAATCTCCGTCAAATTTTGGGTCTTTCATATTAATATATTATTGGTTCGTTTTTATGTATCATCCATTCACAATCTTTAAGCCTATGACCTAATTCAGTTATTCTCTCTTCAATATCTTCAGAGGAACTATCCTCAGAAAGATTATCTATAGGGTATTGATGAACTTGACCTTGTGCAAAGTTCAGTACTGTTAAATATTTAAATTTTTTCATTTTTATTTATTTTTTAATAATTTATATAGTTCTTCATTACCAAGCATGTGCCTTGTTTGATTTGCAGCAAAATTATCAAGATGCAATATTTGTTGGTCTAATGATAAACCACCTTGCATAATTCTTTTACTAATCAAATCCATTTTAGTTTGTGCATCATGCACTACATTCCTTAATTCTTTAATTCTTTTAATATTCATATTGCACCTCCTACATTATATAATGTAAATTTATTTAAATATACACCGTGGTACATAATAATAAATATACTTGGTAGTATAAAAGTTAATGCAATAATTCTAATAGTCATTTCTAATTTTCTCATTTTAAACCGTATTTTAATTTTAATTTATTTTTTGTTATATTTAATTCTTTACTTATTTGAGTTATACTTTTATTATCTATAAGATATAATCTCCAAACTTTATGCATTTTCATTTTGTAATTTCATTTCATCAAATGTTAATACTTCATCATGCTCATGTAATAAATCCCAAAGAGCATTATAGCCTGCTTCATACCAGTTATTTGCACGGCCAAATATATGATGTTCTTCGAATATATCTGCATCTAATTTATCACAATATTCTTTGCAATCATCTCTGTATATTACTTTATTTTCTAACCATTGATGCGTTTCTCTAACAAAATCATCGTTGTTATCAATTGAACCATTATGATATAAATACCACATGTCATCGTTAAACTCATATACTAAATCGTCTTTATACATATCTTAAATAATTTTTAATTGTTTCAATACTTGCTTTGTTAAAAGCTCTAACATTTTGTCTGTACTTTTCATTTGTACAATATTTTTTCATTGCTCTTGACTCTGTACATTCACCAAACTTTGCTTCAAATAAAGCAATTTGTTTTAATTTATCGTCAATCATTTTTTTTGTTAATTTCATATTCAATTATATTATCACTCATTAATTTTTTTTGTTGTGTACTTTTAGTTATATAATTCAACTGTTCATTTTTATATATGTTAAAATTTCGTCAGTAATTTCAATGTCATAATTATTTACAATATAATTACATTGTTGAACAATATTTAAATGTTCATGATATTCTAATACATAATCTATTATATCTATTATACTTTTATTCATTTTATTTTAGTAATAGTTCCAGTTATTTTATCTCTTATATCCCAAAACTCATAAAACTTTTTATTGTTAGAGATTTCAAATGTTGAATTTTCTTTTAATTCACCCATCCACCATTCACAAGCTTCATTTATTAATTCTATTTCTCTTTGAGTTAATTCTACTTTCATATTTTTTATCTTCTAAATTCATTTTCATTTTTATTTGATATAATATATCTTTCAAAGATTTCATGTAATTTATAAAAATCTTCTGGAGATAAATCTCCACTATCTAATCCAAAATCATCAACTATATCATCAAATTTAATATAATCATCTAAATCAAAGTCATCTACATTTTTAATTTTATATTCCATTTTTTTTATTTTTTATAATATTGAGTAATATACTTCTGTTATATCAATTCCACAATCTTTTAATACTTCATCTAATAATTCCTCTTCAAATATTTGAGTAAAATTTTCATTATCATCATCTAAATTTATACTATTACTAAAGTATATAGTATCTAATTTATTATCAGTTTCACCATCGTATAATTGTACTGTAAAATTATTTTGTATCATTTTTTATTTTTTATATTCTAAAACTTGTTTGTTTAAATCATTATAAAGGTCTTGAACACTTTCTCCATCTTCTAAATCACATTCATTTTTTACAAAATCCATCATTGAATTTATTCTTTCTTTTCCAAATTTAATATTTTTAAAATATTGTAAAGTATCTTCATTCCAATAAAATCTCTTAATTATAAACTATGTTTAATTATTAATCTTTCGTTTTCACTTAAGTT
>Ga0160422_10001102_pt1 | contig 16738 bp, 10 predicted proteins | sample Fk160mmetaG_FD_108192 | JGI IMG/M metagenome (GOLD analysis project Ga0160422, IMG submission 108192) | Marine microbial communities from the Central Pacific Ocean - Fk160115 60m metaG | ecosystem: Environmental > Aquatic > Marine > Oceanic > Photic zone | place: The Central Pacific Ocean... | reverse complement strand
TTCGTTCTTTGATTCCGGCCATCCATCCGAAGGCGATTGGGATACCTTGGTCTGGTATCTCGATGTTGAAATTGCATCAGGTGCTGGTGGTTCGGGTTCACTCTCGATGAAAGATCACGCAGGTGCATCTCCATTGACACGCGCTTGGGGCTCGGGTGCAACCGAAAAAGGTGCAATTGGAACCATTCCATCAAACTCAGGAGATTATTCACTCACCGTCACGGTTCGAGGTCAATCGTCTTACATCCATCTCAAAGTTGCCGGGGCTCTCGTGTTCCAGTGGACTCTTTGAGGTGGTGAAAGTGCCGACACTCATCATGATGCACGGGATGACCGGTACGTCAGAAATGATGCGACCTTTTGCAGAGAAGATTCTTCCAGAGGGTTGGACCTTGCTTGTTCCAGATGCTCGGTTTGATCATCCCCGTCGAGGCAAAACATGGTGGCGTTACGAAGAGGACAATCCGGATGTTACACGCCGATTGCACCTCTCACGGCGAGAATTGATGGATGTTGACTCCTCTCTGTCCCAACTTGAAAAGTTGATTTCTGAACAGGCACCACTCGGTCCTTTGGTGGTTGGTGGTTTCTCTCAAGGGGGAGCGATGGCGCAAGAAATGCTTCAACTTCCGCTTGCGGATCGAATCGTCGGTATTGTTGCTTTGAGTACGCGTCTCGTTCGTCCAATGGAACTTCGACTTCGACTGGAAGAACTCGATAACAAGCGAATGTTCTGGATGCACGGTATCAGGGACGTGAGAGTTCCTATCGAGGACGGTTGGGCCGTTGCTCACTTGTTTGAGGCAGCAGGTTGGAGTGTTGAGCTTGTGGAACATGAAAAGGGGCACATGATTCCAACCGAGCATCATGATGTCTTGCACGAGTGGCTTCAGGAATTCAACCATTGATTGGATATCGAGTGAGTTCATCAAAGCCACCGATAAAGATCCGATCTTGCCCACGCAAATCAAAGATAACCGGCACGGTGCGATGCAGGGTTGCTTGGACAACTTCATCCCGCAATTCAGAAGGATAGTCATCGAATGAGAGTTCAATAAAGGGCAGTTCTTTTTGATTCAGAAATCGCTTTGCAGCAGTGCAATACCCACAGAATTTTCCGGTGAAGACAAGAAAATTTCCTTGATGTTGCTCAAGAAGTTCCGTGAACATGGTCCAAGTCAATCGCAGAACTATTTCAAGGCATGGTGATTCTCACATAACCAACGGTTGAAATACAACATAGCACTAGAACACTCATGGATTCCTATGTTCTGGTTCTTGCAGCCTCTTCAGGTAAGAACCTAGAACTCGCTCATCGGTTCTGCGAAACCTTCGCCAGCAAAGGCATAGGAAGCGAAGTTGTCGATTTGACCACATTGCATTGGCCGGTTTACATTCCCGAACTCGACGGAAGCGATGAACATGAACCTGAAACATCTGAACTTTCTGATTTGATTCTTAACTCCAAGGCGTTGGTCGTTTGCGCCCCTGAATACAATGGCATCATGCCGCCTGCTCTCAACAATACCATCGCATGGCTTTCGGTTCAGAGCGACGATTTTCGTCGTCTTTTCAACAACCGCACCGTTCTGCTCGCCACGCACAGTGGGGGAGGAGGTGCTCATTGCCTTATGGCAATGCGTCATCAGTTCTCATTTCTTGGAAGCAACGTCATTGGACGTACGCTGACCTTGAACAAGACAAAGTCGTTCTCTCAGGAGACCATGGACGATCTTGTCGATCGTGTCTTGCAGTAAATCCAGAATTCTGGCTTTTCGTTTGGAATAGGATGTACCTCAGTTGATTGGCAAGATTCGCTCGCAAGGTTCCAGGGTATGCACGGATGTTGTTGGAAAAGCAGCGTGCAATGGCCAATGGTTATGAACAAGAGGTGACACGGGATGTCATTGGCTCGTGTGGTGTAGCCAGGTCCATCATCGCGGGTTTTCATCCCGCTGACCCGGGTTCGAATCCCGGCACGAGCACTTATCCTCAAACGTGATGCTGCGCTGCATAACGTTCTGAAAAGCATCCTTGAACATTCAAGGGGGGTAGTACAGCACTCCATCAACCAGCGTTTGAATTCGATGGATTCTTTTTGTTGAACCACCATGCGACAGCGGCAAGTATCGCTAGAAGCAATACCGCCATGAGTATCTCATGATCAAGCAACCAAACGACCGCATCCATCGCAGCATCCCCGTAGAGATAAATCAGCACAGCTTCGATACCAAATCGCAGCCCACGTCCAAAAATCCCTGCGATAACAAACGGTCGTAATTTCATGTCACTGGCGCCTGCAATCCATCCAAACACTTTGTAGGGAAGTGGGGAAACTGCAGCGATGAACATGCCCCATGTGCCGTACCGTTCGAACAAATATTCCAAGCGCTCACGGTGTTGAGGTTTACCAAACCTGTCGAGTAATTTTGTGCCAAATCGTTTCCCAAGGGCATGTCCTATTACGGCTCCCAGAACCGATGCAAATGTGACAATGAACCACAACCAAAGCAACATGGCGGTGTTGTCTCGCTCATCGTAAGCCATCGGAAGGAACATCACATCGGGAGGTATGGGCTGAATGATTGCTTCGGTAAAGGACAGCAGCGCCAAAGCGAAAGGCCCAAACTGATTGAAGAAGTCGAGAATCAATTCTTCTCCAATCATAGCGTGAGGTGCTTCTTCGGCTTCTTGAGGCTATGGGTTATCGACGTCTTCTTTACATGGATTCGCTACCCTTCCTTTATGGCCGTTCTCGACACCTCAGCACTCTTGAATTGGCCGATTGAGCGATGCCGCCATCAGATTGTCTCAGTGCTGCAACAATCCGAATTAAACAGAGTTGATGAGCAACGTTGGCTGTTGATCGAAACCTTGGACATGCATTGGCGCACGGCAACCGAAGATGAACGACAGATTGTGCTCGACATCGCTTCCAAAACGGGCGATTTGCCACGGCTCTCGGATGTTGATGTCGACTTAATCGCGTTAGCAGTATCCAACAAAACGACGCTGGTCACCGATGATTACCGAATGCAAAATGTGGCACGGGCTGCAGGAATTGAAGTGCAAAGTGTCGTGACGAGCGGTGGAACCAAGCAGTGGAAATGGGTTCTTCGCTGCATAGGATGCCGGAAAACAGAAGATGTCGCATCAGACGCCCGTCGGTCCAGAAGCGATGATGTGAAAGAATGCGATCGGTGCGGGGCTCCGATGAAACTCAAGCGTGTCTAGTCATTCCTCTCCATCGAGGTTTTCAAGTGCTGCGACTTTTTTCTTGAGTTCATCGACAGCCATTCCAGTGGGGTCGATTCCGACCGCTTTGGCGCGATCCATGAGAACCTGATCCGGTGTTTTTCCATCTGCTTCCAAATCGGTAATTGTCGCTGCAGCGGTTGCTTCTTTGAGGCCTTTATGGAATTCTCCCTTGGACCGGCCAAGAGCATTTGCCATCTTTGGAAGTCGTTCTGCTCCAAAGAGGATGAAGAAAATTCCCAACAGAATGACGATTTCGAGCGGTCCTGGACTAAAGGCCATGCAGTTCCCCAGCGGTCCCTGACGCTTGAGGCTTTCAAGACTTGCCATAACCAGCGTTCGATTCGAAGGATTCAACCACCCGATACGGGTGGGAGAAGGGCGACTTCATCTCCTCGCTGGCAATGCACATCGATTGGACACCGCTCACCGTTCAATGCGACGGTTAAACCTTGACCGAGCCAGTGCTCTAAACCTAAATCGACGACGATGTCCTCAATGCTTAGATTGTCTCTCCATTCGATCTTCGACGTACGGGAGCCAATCGCTTCCGCAATTGGCCCGAAGGCGAGCACACGCACGTATCCTGCTGCCATGAACACAGGTTGATGCGGTAGTTTATCAACACGTAGCCGTATGGTTTCTCATGGCGTTGGCGCTTCAAGCTGAAGGGTTGTGGAAATTGTACGAGTCGGGAGAGTCGGTAATTCAGGCTGTCCAGAATGTTTCGCTCTCCGTTGATGAGGCGTCGATGGTTGCCATAATGGGTCCCTCCGGATGTGGAAAGACCACGTTGCTCAACGTGTTGTCCGGAATTGATGAACCCAATTCCGGTACCGTCATGGTGAACGGCGAGAACCTCTACGGTTCAAGCGACGATGAACGAACCCGAGTTCGTGGCAGGAACATGGGCTTTATTTTCCAGGAATTTAACCTTCTTCCTGTAATGACTGCACTCGAGAACGTTGAACTTCCACTCCTCATTCAAGGAACTCCCGCACAAGAGGCGCGCCAAGAAGCAACCAAAGCATTGACGGCTGTTGGTTTGGGAGACCGATTGGAACACCGCCCGGCGGAATTGTCCGGTGGCCAGCAACAACGCGTTGCCATCGCTCGTGCGGTTGTTCATCGCCCAGCCATTGTTTTGTGCGATGAACCAACAGGAAATTTGGATGCAGAGACTTCGTCTTCAGTCATACAACTTCTTCGAACCTTGTGCAATCTGGGGAAGACCACATTTCTGATCGTTACGCATGACGAAACCGTTGCTAAGCAGTGCGACACGATCAAGCACATGTCGGATGGACAATTTGTAGAGGAAAGTACCGAGGAGGAGTAAGTCTGTTGCTCGTTTCGCTTCTAACGCTTGTTCTTGCAGGAGCAGCGGCTTTGGCGATTTATGGACTGAGGAAAGAATGTTCCAATGGAGCTAAGTTGCTGATTTTCACCACGCCTCTTGCTGATGGTGCGCTGACGTACCTGATTTTGACATGGATGAATCATTCGGGCTCGATTGCATTTGTCGGAGGATTGATGTTCGGTATTGTAAGTTTGCTCGGTGTTCAGGCCATCGTTTCACCAAGACGCTTGCTCGCCTTTCGCTTGGCTTGGCAACACTTGGTCAGGAAGAAACGACAGGCAGCTCTGTTGATGGCAGGATTGTTGATCGGCTCTGCAATCATTAGCTCCTCGCTCATTGTTGGTGATTCGCTCGATCAAACGGTGCGAAAAGAGGTCGATGCTGCGTGGGGAGATACCGATGTTCTTGTTTCCGGTTTTGACCAAACATCGGGCCAAGTAGTCGAGATTCCGCAATCTGTTGTTGACGATCTTCGAACTGCTGGAATCGACGAATTTGATGATGTTCAAGCTGGGCGCGTCGTGTCAACATCGGTAGTGACCGCCAAGGGAACTGCCAATCCAAGCGTCGCTTGGTTTGCTCTTGAACATCGAGATGATGTAAAAATCGGTTCGACTGAAAACGGCTTAACATGGAATGAATTGGAGGAAATCAGTCGTTTCTCTTCCACACCGCAAATCGTTGTCAATCGGATTTTTTCTGATGAATTGGAAGTCGGTGTCAATGAATCGGTTCAGTTGGGTTGGTACGTGCGAAATCAAAATGGAATCGAGCGAATTGAGCAGAATTTTACAATCCATCAGATTGCAGAAATGGAAGGACAAGGTCAACTCGCAGGGACCACATCACCAGCCATCTTCACCGACCTCTCGACTGCCCAAATGTGGCAACAATCGGAAAAGAACGTGACGTCGATACGAATCTCTCTTCGCAACATCGAGGAATCAAGAAGTGCGCTGGATCCAATCATCGAAGAAGTCATCGATGCACTCAATGCAACCATTGGTGCTGAGGAATCAGGGTTGCAATTGCTATCGCAGAGCGATGCAATTACCGTTGCATCGACCAATGGATTGGGGCGCCTTTCTCCAAGGATTGTAACCAGTTTGAACGAAAACAGAACAACGCTTGTTCCAAATGCATCCATGATGGAGGTATTGCAGGTTCCTTTGGTGGAGTTGGAATCCAATGCATCGAATTTGCTTACCCTGGCCGATGCAGAACTCGATGGTGTGGTCAAAGAAGAGGACACATTGTGGCACTGGGGGGCGGCTGGAATTGGTTTTGAAACCAACGAAACTTCTTGGGTGTGGCGTGTCCCACAAGGCGAAATCGTGAACGATGTGTCGATTGATGGTGCGTACGGTTTCGCAGCTTTTGGGCAAGGATTGGTCGTCGGAAATACCTCTGATGAAGATGAAACCCGACGCTTGTTGAAAGACAAGAACATCGTTGCTGTCTCCTCGGTTTCGAGTCAGTGGGTGGCGATCGAGTCGGGTAACGATAATGCTATTTGGTACGGAGACGTTGATCAAGACGATACCCAAAGTTACCCATTGTTGTTCGAGTTGCCGCAGACCGTTTTGAACTGGGATCTTCGACAAGATACCGCATCTGTCTACCTTCGTGTTGAAGGACTCCTTGATTCTACATATTACAAACGTGCGATTTCAAATCCAGAACAACCGTTTGTTGAAATTGAAGAAGACGAATGGCCAAGCTCCGTGGAGCAAGCCCCTGCAGTTTGTCCTGCTCAGGGAGTGAATTTCAACTCAACCTACGCTTGGTGCATCGAACACCCAGGTCTTGTGCTTCGTTCCATCGCTGACGGTACCGTTCATTCAATCCGTTTACCCATCTTGTCCGATGCAGGCGGTTTTGGAACACTCCCTCAGATGTTTTTCGCTCTTGGTGGAGATGTCGATGCGCTGTCGGTCGATCAGGGCAGCGTTCGGATTGGAGAACGTCTTCAATCGCTTGCGTCAGTTGCTGATGGAAACATCACCGTTTCGGGACTGTTCCAATATGCATTCGGCTCAGATGCATCGTTGAATCTCAGTATTTCTGGTTCGTTTGTCGACGATGAACGTTTGTCTTCCCTTTCCGACTTGGACCCTGTGATTCTCGGACTGATCAACATGAGCGATGCAGAATCCTTGGCTGCAGCAGATCAACATGAGCGGTCGATGCTAGTCTTGAGCAACGTCTCTACAGCGGAGGTTGCACTGATTGAAGCTCATCTCGATTCGTTAATGGGCGTTGATGATTTGTATATATCCGTACAGGCTGTGAAGCTCGATGCATTGGAACGTGCGGAAGCGTCATCAGGTGTTCTCTCAGCGATGTTTCTCGTCTTTGGTTCGTTTACAATCGCTGCTGGAATCTTGTTGGTTCTAACCATTGTCACCATGCTCATTGATGTGCGGCAGAAAGAGTATGCCACCGTTCGTGCCCTTGGCATGACGCGCTCGGATCTTCGTTACATTGCCATGATCGAAGGTTCCATTGCTGCGTTGGTTGGATGTGCAGCAGGATCCCTGCTTGGCGTGGGTCTTGCATGGCTAATTGGTATTGGTTTTTCGAACGTTTTTGCCAGTGCTGGTGCGGATGTGTTTTCATTTCATGTTGAAATTTCTTCTCTTCTTGCAGGGTGGTTTTGGGGGTTCCATATCGCCCTCTTGACGTTGTTCGGTTCGGCATTGTGGTCTTCAAGGATGATTATCGTTCACGCATTGAAGAGCGTTCCGCAGAGGGTGTCCAAACGAATTCCATGGGTCTTGTACGTGGTTCTCATCGGTATGTTTGGGACCATGTTTGGCTGTCTTGGTCTGTTTTTGATCGGTGAAGATACTATCGCTCACACAGCATGGATTGTGTTTGGTTGTGCTGCTGTGCTCTTTGTGTGTCCACTGGTTTTCTGGGTGGTACCTGTTTTGCGTGCTCAAAAGACTGAGAGCGGTGCACTTCCAACTTACCGAGAGGCTCCGCGAAAGACCATTGGATTCATCGGTGTGCTTCTTCTGATTTGGACTGCTCTGCCCTCATCAATCGATCCTGTTCGCTCGGGATTGGAACCAAATGAATTCTCTTTCATCGTTGTTGGCTTGGTGCAAGTCTTTGCCGGAGTTTTTGTTCTTTCATCGCTCGCTCCACTGATGATTCGTAGTTTGCTGCGGGTTGCAGCGTTTCGCAGTGGACCTGTCGTTCCGGTAGCGCTCTCATATCCATTGCAAAAACCCTTACGCACAGCCGTTGTTATGGGGATGTTTTCAATCACCGTGTTTTCGGTCGTTGTTCTGAGCGGTTACACGCTACAATTCGAGAATTACTCGAGCAGTTTTGTTGAGGAATCGGAAGGGGAGTTCGAATTGCTGTTGTCCGCTTCCAGAACCCGCCCCTTGCAACTTGATGGTCCAGTATCGGATTGGGAACTGCAACGTGCAGATGCAGAACAAATCGACGCTGTGGGGCGCGTCTACAGAGCTCAGGCGTTCATCGAAAATCAAGCAGAGGAACGCTCACCTTACGTGTTGCGTGGTGTCGATGAAGCGTTTGCACAACACGGAGGGTTACCGCTGCACATATGGGATCCTGGGCTCGGCAGATCATCAGCAGAGGCTTGGGCAACAATGCACGATCGAGGCAACGTTGTCTTTGTTGACGCCTCATTTGGATTGGAATCAAGTCTTGACGGAGCAAACGTCGGGGTTTTCTCGGTCAAGGTTGGTGAAAACATTACGATTATTGATGCTGAACAACCCAGCCATCGTCGCGTAATGCAGGTTGGTGGAATTCTCGAGCAATCCTCGTATTTGTTTTCGGCAGGGGTGTGGATGCCCTCTGAGTCCGTCGTTGAGCAGTACGATGGTTCACTAACCCGTGTCTATGTTTCTGTTTCAGAAGACAGCGCACCAACAACGGATTATGACAACAGCAATGTGCGTTATTTTGCTGCTGCAAAAAAGTCAGCCTCTGAGCGTGAGGCAGCAACAGAACTTGCGGAGCATCTACGCCTTGATTTGGAAAAAGAAGGGGTTGATGTCTCTGTTATCGCTGAAGATGTTGCACTCGTGCAGGCTCTCGTGTTGTCGATTCTTGCGTTGTTTGAGGGGTACCTCGCCATCGGTTTGATCATAGGTATAGCCGGAATTGGCGTGGTGACGTATCGTTCAGTCTCTGAACGTCGAAAGCACATCGGTATGCTGCGGGCGCTAGGTTTCACAAGAGGAATGGTAATGCGGGTGCATCTGATTGAGGTTGGATGGGTCTCTCTACTGGGCATCTTCAACGGTGTTGCTGTTGCATTGATGTTTCACATCGGCCTCCATTCTGCGATATGGAAGGACGAGGGGGCAAGTCTTGTTCTCCCATGGACGACTGTGATGTGGGTGTTGATTGGGGGGGCTCTCTTGGTTTATCTTGCTACGTTGGCACCCGTCAGGACTGCTTCAAGAATCCAACCCTCGGAGGCGCTCCGTTCTCCAAACTAAAATAAATATACGATTCAGTGAAGTGTTTTCGGCGTGATTTATTTTAATCTGGGATTTCAATAAATATCGCACCCATAGTATATATACGTCGTTTATCGTAGGGCGAGTTACCGCCCTTATTGGAGGATATGACATGAGAAAAATTACCCCTGTAATGCTCGTGCTGTTGTTGGTGGCAAGCCTGATGGCAAACATCGACATCACACAACTTGAAACAACCGAAGTAATTGAGGATACAGGCGCCCGCAGTGGTGCTGATGTTGAACTCGTAGCAATTACCTCACCGAAAGAAACCCAATGCAACCCAGAGTGCCGCAATGAAATTTTCGTTGGTCAACCTACAACCTTCGAAGTCTTCATTGAGAATTCCGGTGATCAAGCCATCACCGAAATGGGTTACAAAGCCCAAGTTTGGATTGCTGACGGAAACGGCAATCCAATCATGCTTGCCAAGGATAGCACAGGTGCAGACCTAGAGTACAACAACCCCGATGTTATCTGCGATGATGCGAGTGTTTGTGCTGATCAATCGCTTGCACCCGGTGCTGTCTTCAAGGGCGGAAAGACCACGCTTCAATACGGCGGCGGCGACGCAACATGGACACCTGCAGCAGGTATTTACGTCATTCAAATTGAAACCTATTCCGACCAAGACGTCGACCCAGGTAACGATGTTCAACAGGTCTATGTCGAAGTTGTCGATTACCTCGACATCGATATTGACATTGAATGGGACGATGGCTCTGTTGTAGCAACCGGAGAAGGAAGCAAGGCCTTCACAGTCAGCGTTAGCCTCAACGGCTCCTCTGACTTCATTACCCACAATCTCACTATGGAAATCGACGTCAGTGGTGACCTAGCATCCGCAACTGGTGGTCCGAACAACGACGATCTGTTGACTCTCACCGCTGGATCCCTAGTTCACTCCGTGAACGTTGGAACCGACCAAGTCGTTATGGTGTATCAAAACGAATCGGATCCAACCGACAACATCACGGACATCCGAACCATCATGTCCGACGACATCAACAACGGTGTTTGGACCTACACAGGCGCCGTTCTTCCTGATACAGGGACACAGGAAGCAGCCTACAGCATTGATGTTTCCATTGGCGACTATTCGCTGTACGGACAGTTTGAGTCCTGTATGGACACCGTACTCGTAAACACAACGGACGAGGACGGCAATGAGATCCAAACTGAGGAAACCTACTCCAACTTCTGTGAAGAATCCTTCAATAAGGACGACATTACCAAAAACAACGCAGATGAAATCACAGGTACGTTGAGTACCTTCCACGACATCCGCATTTCGATGTTGACAATTAACCAAGGATACAACAGCGACGGTACTGGTATTCCAACCTTTACTGTCGGTGCGGGTGAGCCAGGAGACCTTTCTGTCGGTGTTTCGTACATCGATGCAGCGGTTGAACACCGCGGTTCATCGGCTACAGAACTATACGATTGGAACGTTTCTTTCACCATCACGAACCAAGACACAGGTGAAGTCATCAACGAACTTGAGAACCAGTGTCTACAAGGCGTGGAGCCTTCCTACAACTATGCGCTTCTCGGTACCGGTGCAAACGCCTTTGACCAAGGTCACGCATGTACTATGGTCGAGTTTGATGTTGGTACATACACTGTTGAAGCGGAACTCATCATGGGTGGAAAGACAACCGATCAAAAGCCGAGCAACAACGTTGTATCCATGGAGAAGGAAGTCCGAAACAACCTTCCAGTCATTTCTTCACTTGACCTGGTAACTCAGGGCGACCTGATGCTTGGCATGGAAAACATGCTCGAGTTCGAAGTATCCGTCTTTGATGCAGATGATGTCACTGGCGAAGAACTCACGTTCGCTTGGACGGGCGGAGCTGAAAGCATCGCTCTTGCTGGATGTGGTGGTGTTGGCGGTGCCGCACGTACCTGTACAACTCCTGTCATTCAGGACTTCGTGACAACCTTCCCAGTCGTTGTTACCATTACCGACGCTCACGGCGGTGAAGTAAGCGAAGAGATCATCATCGAGATTTGGAACGATGGCGTTGCAACCGATTCAACCGATAACGGAATCACAATGGATTATTCTTTGACTTACTTCAGTAAGTCTGAGTTCACAATTGCGATTACAGACGGAGATGCCAACGCTTGCTCAGGCATCACCTTGCCTGACGGATCCGGTGGCGAACTGTCCGGTGTTTACAACCCAGTGGCTGTGGTCGATTACGAACCGGTAACCACCTATGCAGCAAACGATGTCCTTGCACACAGCATCGACATGGTCTTTGATTCTGGACTTGGAGCTTCGTCGCTTTGGTTCACAACCAATTGCAACAGTCCAACCTTAACACAGCTGCTTTCCAACAGCGCCGCAAACAGTCAAGAGGACTCCACCAAGTCTGTTCTGTCTGCTGTGCTCGATGGACCGGTCCTTCCTGCAGGACAGTTCCTGCTCATCGGTGAAGAACTGCAAGCAAAGGATGCACCGAGTGCATCGATCAGTGGGTTTACTGCAGCACCGGCGTTCAATGGTGAGATCGTCATGAACTGGGCCGTTGAAGGAACTCCGTTGTCCGGTGACGAAATCGTCATCGAAATCACAAACCCTGACGGTACCGTCTTCGAAGACAGCCGCACAACCTCCGATACAACCTACTCGTACGGATCACAAAACACGGTACACGCTGGTTCATACGACATCACTGTCGCAGTCTGCAACCAAGACAACCTCTGCAGTACGCCAATCGGAACTGCTACAGTCGTTGCTGACAAGCAGGTCGATGGTGGTAGTGCAATCGATGTCACAGTCGTTACCGATTACGATACTGGTTTCTACACACTCTCGTGGAAAACAAACGGTAATCTTGACGATGTTGCCAAGTGGAAAGTTTGCCATGCAAACCAAGCATTCGATGACGTGAACATGCCAAACAACTGTGTCGAGACTGCAGATGCAGATACATTGACCGTCGACGTTGTCATGTCTGATCAACCAGGAACGTACACCAAGTACTTCGTGGTCGTACCTGAGGACGCAGTTGGAAACATCGCTAATGCCGGGTCATCGAGTGATTCTGGTGCCGACGCACAGTACAACCGTGCCGCAGATACCGGAGAAATCGACAACAACAACACCGACGCAGACGACAAGTCGAGCGGAGAGCTCCCAGGCTGGACCTGGGGCGCCATCGGTGGTGTCGTTGTTGTAGCGTTCATCGCAGGAGCCTTCATCCTCTCACGAGGCGGTGGCGACGGCGAAGACAAAGACTGGGATTACTGATCAAACCGATTGAGTGATTCGTCGAAACCTGTGCAGTGACTGCACAGAAGCCGCCAGAGAGGGTGTTCAGGCACCCTCTCTGGCCTTTTTTATTTACACGTCAGTCGGGTATCAAAATCATCACGAATGATCAAGATTTTTTTCGTTTCCAGTTTATACGAATTTTTGAATAAAAATATATGTTCATTTTACAAATTGTTTGTACCATTGAGTTAGAAAATTTCCTCTCAGTATAACGTTTAGTAAACCGTCTGAAAAACAGAATTCAAAGATTTTGCACCCCAACTCCTATAAGTGGCGGAGAACGTGGTTGCACTTGCATACAGTCCGTATGGGGTGAATGACTATGTTGGGAAACAAGAATAAGAAAACGAAAACCGCAATGGGTGGAATCGGAATTGCCGTTCTGCTATGTGCTTTGATGGCCTTCATGCCAATGACAAGCCTAGTGGACAACACAGCAACCGATACTGTCAGCAACGCAGAGATCGTCTCAGAAGTAGACGATTTCTTCAAACTGCCAGCCACCATCGAACAAACGACCTATGAGTACGATGCCGCTCAGGAGCACCTGGGCATGAGGCAGTTGAACACAAAGGGATTCTACACTGAAGATGGCAGAATCGCACAGCTCACAAGTGATGAGCCAATGCATTACCTTGCCGACAGTGGTGCCTTTGAGGACATCAACCTCAACATCATGGCAACGCCTGAAGGCTGGGAAGTGACAGAGAACATCTTCACCACAACCTTCGGTGCTGAACTTGCCGCTGGTGTAAGCATCCAAGCAAACCAATTTGTCGATCCTATCGTCACTGGTTTGAACCCAATGCTCGTTACAATCGATGAGACCGGTACTTCTCCAATGCCGTACCATGCTGCACCAGCAATGGGCGATGTTGAAGTCGGCGGTAACGTCATTCGTTACCCGCTCGCTGACGGGTTTGCTATCGACTACGCTGTCGACACATCGCAAGTCAAGCAAAACCTCCTCATCCAAGAGCGACCAGTTCTTGACGAGATGGCAGCGTACTTCGGAATGACGGAGACCATCCGTCTACCAATGGGATACGGCCTTTTCCTTGACGGCGTTCCACTCGGCGAAGAGATCACCACAACACAAGGTGAACTGGAAATTCGCAACATGGAGACCGGAGAATTGTTGGCTACGATCCCTGAACCTGTTGTCCTTGAAGAGGCTTCAACTGAGCCTTACATCGGAACCTACTTCATCCAAGTCTTTGGTCCGATGGTTCTTCTCACAACGGCCGTTGATTCGGATTGGTTGCTCTCTGAGGACCGAGCTTACCCGCTTGCTCTCGATCCAACCATTAAGGTCACAAGCGGAAACCGTGGTTACTGTTACGTATACTACGGTTACTGTTACAACAGCACATACGGTTACTTGTACCGCTACTACGGTTCCTACTACTACCTACCGTGGCACAAGTACACCTTCACAAGCAGCTCTGCTCTACCAAGCGGTGCTACCGTTGAAGAAGTCAACTGGAAGCAATACATCAACTACGGTTATGGAAGTTCATCTTCGACCAGCATTACAGCAAGAGTCCTCGAAGCATGTGGAACGGACGTCCGATACAACTACGGTATCACCTCCGCTTCCTGTTCAGGTTCGATTGCCGCGAACTTGCTTTCAGGCTCGAACTCCAACGCAAACGAGCGTAAGTTGATCTCTTCAATCGGTAACTCTGCCGCAGCAGGTACCTATTCCCAGGGTACTGGCTGGAAGACTGCTGAAATTTGCGACAACAACAACGCTGCAGGTACTGCTTGTTCCTCCTCAACAGGTTCTCACAACTACATCCTCAACGCTCAATCCAACTCTGGAACGGTGGGTATGGGTGCAGACATGACCTCAAGCATTTACATCTACACACGATCATACAACTCCGGTGGCTCCAACAGCTATCTGGAAGTCATCTATTCCGGTGGTTCTGACACGGATGCCCCAACCTCGAGTCACGTGCCATACACCGGTCTTACATCGTATGTCGAAGGTGAGCGAACGTTCTTCACCAAGTTGACTGACTTGTCTGGAATCGACACAACATCCACCAACGGTGTCAAGATGTTTTACAGCATCAACAACGGAACATGGACTTCAGTAAGCGCTACGACCGTACAAAGTTGTGGCAGCACTGCGACGGACTGCCGATTCAAGGCAACCACCCCTGATCTCAGCGCTGGCGACTACGTCGAATATTACTGGAAGTTCCAGGACCTCAACTCTGGAAGTAACGGAGCGAACGTCGGTTACGACCCAGTGCCTCCTGCAAGCGCAACGAACCCATCCACATGGGCTCAAAGCAACGCACACTGGTTCTTTGTCGACGACGTCACGAATGCTGGAACAGCCAAGAAGTTCACCGTCCTACAGACGGATGTTCACTCTGGCAGTTACTTCAGCCCTCAAGGTTTCCACGACCGACAAATGACGTACTACGACCACAGCGATGAGTATCTCTTCGAGTGGGACGTCTCCAACTGTGGAACAGGTAGTTACTCCTGTTTCTACTCGTCCTCTTACTACTTCTACTCACAGTGGAAGATGAGCTGGACAACATCGCCAAGCAGCGGTTACAACGGCTTTGGCGGAACACGAGAAGGAATGATGGAAATGCACCAGGGCGACGGAGGTTTCCTCGCCATCAGTGCAAAGAACGGTCCACAGATGAACCTTATTTTCCATTATGATTCATCAGGCAACGAGTGGGGAATGGTCGGTATCGGCGATTCAACTCCTGAAATCGAAACCGGAAAACTCGCTGGTGGAACCAGTGCATCATCTGTTAGCACCTACGGTTACACAGCTGCGTACAACATCCCAATGTCTGGACTGGACATCACTGGAACTTTCGGTAAGTTCGACTGGAACGGAACCTACAGCACATCGAAGGCCAACTGGCTCTGTGCTGGTACAAACGGGTTCTATTACTTCTACCGTTCCACATCGAGCAACGCTCGATGTTCCTCCGGTTACTACTACGCATACTCCTCCACCTATCGATGGAGTGGATTTGCACTCAGTGCCGGATACTACGGACGCATGGCATCCTCCGGTTCGACCACCTACAAGGTAGGAAACGTCGCACCAACTCCAGATACCAGCGCTCCAACAATGGATCACGGTGTTATGCGAGACTCGCACAGCAAGACTCGTACCTTCACGTACACAATTGCTGATGCTGGTGATCCACCATCAGGATTGAATGTAAACCAGACCATCGGTGAAGGGCCAACCCTGTACTACAGCGTGAACAACGGCACAGAAAACTCGGTATTGCTCAACCCTGTAGGCAAGCAGCGAAGCGAATGTGTCGATGCTGAGTGTCAGTGGTCTGCCGAAATCACGACCTTTGAGCGTGGCGATTACATCACGTACCGTGCTCAATCTGTCGACACATCGACAGCATCTGGTGGTACCAACACGCAGAGCACATCGAGCAACAGCTTCGAAGTTGGAGACCCCAACATGATGCTCATCGTTGAATGGCGAGACATGGGATACAACACTCAATACCTCTGTGATTACCAAGTCATCTTCTATGACGTCACCAACGAGATTGAGTTCAAGTACGATACCTCATGCAATGCATACTACGACTATGCTACGGTCGGATACATGGATCACACCCGAACCAAGGGTGACACCATGCGAAACCCTGGTGGTGGATACATGGCTGGAAACAACCCGCACACTGCCAACTTCCGTATCTCAACAGACGGTAACGATCATGGATACGAGACCTTCTCTGCAGGAATGAAATCCGTCACCAACGCAGCTGAGGTAATCTCTGGATCCTCGAACGGTCGCCCAACAGGATACTACTGTTCGTACAGCTACTACTGGAACCAATTCAAGACCGGATGCAACGCGAACATCGACCTTCCATCGGGCTTCACGTTTGATTACTTCCAGAAGTCCTTCGACGGAGACGACAGCAACGATCGTCTACGAATCGGTCGATTGGGTTACCTCTACATGATCGACAGTGGTTCAACAGCACTCGAACGTGGTATCACCACATGGGGTACCAACATGCCAGCATTGCCATACTCAAGCAACTCAGCAGCACGAGCTGGAACCATCGCTCCTTGGTGGAGTTACTACAGCAGTTACTACTGTTACGACAACACGAACACAGATTGTGGCGTATACGTACGTGCCATGCCGTTTGAAGGCAAGGGTACGGATGTCGACAGCGATCTTGATTGTTCAGGCAACAACATCGAATGTATTTGGGACAACGAAGGTTCCCCATACCGAATCAGCCCAAGCGGCGACTTCTTGTCCGTCAGCGGCGGCGACCTGACCATCGAGCCAGG
>Ga0160422_10001101_pt1 | contig 16749 bp, 14 predicted proteins | sample Fk160mmetaG_FD_108192 | JGI IMG/M metagenome (GOLD analysis project Ga0160422, IMG submission 108192) | Marine microbial communities from the Central Pacific Ocean - Fk160115 60m metaG | ecosystem: Environmental > Aquatic > Marine > Oceanic > Photic zone | place: The Central Pacific Ocean... | reverse complement strand
CTGAATCAATTGATCCAATCAGCTCTTCAGTCTTAAGCTTTAGTGGCAAAATTTGAGCATTAACTTCATCTTGTAGTGACCCTTCAATCTTACTAAATAATGTATCTCCTTCTATTGCTAATTTATTAGCATCTCCAAGTATTAAATCAATACTTTTTGCTCCCATTAGATCCTTGTTTACTATTTTACAAATAGTATTTTTTGGGATATCAAAATCCTGCTCTATATTAAGAGTTACTAAAAGATTATTTTTTCTTAGCAAACTAATTTCTGAAACTGATCCAACTTTATAGCCATTTAAGGAAACAGAGCTTCCAACCTGTAAACCACCAATATTATCATATTTAGCATAGAACACCTTATGGTTATTTAATACATTGATACCTTTTAGATAATTTATACCAATAACTAAAACTGTTATACTCAATAAAGCAATTAAACCAACTTTTAACTCTCTATTCATTGTTTTGTGTTTTCATTTGCAAATTTAATGCTTCTTTTATAGATATTCGTTCTCCATTAAAAAAAGGTACAATAAAAGAACCGCTGAATCCTAAATTAATCATTTTGCGTTTAATATATTCTGCATCTTCTTTTTTGAGTTCATTTCCAACATAATACTTAAAGATTCCGTTTACAAATACTTCCTCAGATTGAATATCAATAAATAATTTTTCATTTATCATTGACTTTAAAAAAGTTCCAATTTGCACTTTATAAATTAAATTATTATTTAGGTTATTTGTATTAACAGTATCATTTAATTTGTCATTTACATCAGATTTATTTATAACTAAAGAGTCATCTTTAAGATTTGAGCTTACATTCTCTAAATTTTCTTTGTATGATCGAAAGGCTCTAAAAATAGCAGAAGCTATATATTCCTGACCCTTTTCAGAATGTAAATAATCTTCTTCTTTTGGATTAGTTAAAAAACCACATTCAATAAGAATTGAGGGCATATTGGTTCTGCTAATAACATAAAAAGGAGCCTGCTTAACTCCTCTACTTTTACGATTAGCTCTAGTAGAAAATTGATTTTCAACTTCTTGAGCTAACAATAAACTTTGATCTAAATAAGTATTTTGCATTAAACTAAAAACGATATAACTTTCAGTAGATTTAGGATCAAAACCATCGTATTTTTGTTGATAATTATCCTCTAAATAAATTGCGGCATTTTCTCTCATAGCTACATCTAAATTAGCTTTTAATTTACTAGTACCCATAACAAAAACACTCGCACCATAAGCAGCAGAATTCTTAAAACCATCACAATGAATTGATATGAACAGATCAGCATTATTATTGTTTGCTAATTCCGTCCTCTCAAACAATGAAAGAAATTTATCAGTCTTTCTAGTATAAATAACTTCTATTTCTGGAAATTCATCAGAAATATATTGACCTAACTTAAGAGCAACAGCTAGAGCAATATGTTTTTCATATATTTTATATCGTTTAGTACCTAAAGTTCCTGGGTCCTTTCCTCCATGACCAGGATCAACAACTATTTTATTGATCTTATTTTTTGTAATTTCTTGTGAAAATAAATTACTAGAAAAAATTAAAAATAAACTAAATAAAAAAAAGCATACGGCGTTATATAAAATTATGTTGTATAATTTAATTAGTTTTGACACTGTTTCTTAAAAAAGAGACTAACGATACAAATATAACACTAAGATTGGACATTAAAAAACAAACTTTACTCGTCTTGATATTCTTATCAACATGTTTTTTTAATAAAATAATAGCTCTTTCTAATGATGCTCTCCAAAATAAAAAAACAGAAAATAACTCCTTTTTTGAAGAGGAAATAAAACAATATGCTGACGATTCGATAAAAATTAGTGTTGACGGAAAAAAAGTATATCTTTTTGGAAATGCTAGAATAGAATATCAAAAAACAAAAATATCTGCATCATACATTGAAATTGACTGGTTGGAAAATATTCTTACGGCAAGTTACACACTAGATTCAAATAATAATAAGATAGGAAGACCTATTTTTTCTGAAGGAAATGATGAATTTACAGCTGAAGAGATTAAATATAATTTTAAAACCAAAAAATCATACATTAAAAATATTGTTACCAAAGAGGGTGAAGGATATATATTAGGTAAAAATGTCAAAAAAATAGACGAAGTATTTTACTTACAAAAAGGAGATTACACAACATGTAATCATGAAAAGCCACACTTTTCAATTAAAGCTAATAAAATCAAAGTGATTGCCGGTGAAAAAATAATAACCGGGCCTGCATATCTATCTTTTTTTGGTGTACCTACTCCTCTATTTTTACCTGTTGGTTATTTTCCAAATCATAATAATAAACAAAGTTCAGGTATTATTATGCCAGCATATGGAGAATCTGCTAATATGGGTTTTTTCATAAAAGATGGAGGGTATTATTTTGCTATAAATAATAAAATAGATTTATCATTAAAAAGCGATATATATTCTAGAGGTAGCTGGAACATTAAATCAAATATGAGATATAAAAGCAGATATAAATATAACGGTAATTTTAACATTAGCTATGGTTTTCTTAAAAATAGCTATAAAGGCTTCCCCGATTATAGTGAAAAACAAGATTTTAATATTAAGTGGTCTCATAAACAAGATCCAAAAGCGAGTCCATCACTTAATTTCTCAGCAAATATAGATGCTGGAACCAGCACATATCATAGGAATAATTCATATAGTGATGACTACCTTAAAAACACTATGACTTCGAATATTAGCCTATCAAAATCTTTTGATAACATATTTTTAAACAATATGTATATTAGTTTAAGACATACACAAAATACATCTAACAATATTGTCAGTCTAACGATTCCCGAAATATCTATTAATTCTCAAAGAATTTATCCATTTAAGTTTTTAAATAAATCAATAAACGAGAAATGGTATGAAAAAATATCTATTAGATATAATATGAATAGCAGAAATACAATTACAACTGCTGATTCATTGTTGTTTACACAAAACTCGATTTCAAAATTTAGAAACGGAATCAAACATAATATTCCAATTACTGCATCCTTAAAAATTTTAAAGCATTTTAATTTTAATCCTAGCTTAAATATTACTGAAAGATGGTATTTAAACAGAATAGAAAAAACATGGGATGATATAAATAATACTCTATTAACTGATACTATTAATAAATTTACAAGAGGATTGGACTATAATTTGTCTGCTGGTTTAAATACTAAAATTTATGGTTTATTTAATTTTAAAAATAAAAAAATTGCAGCATTACGACATGTTATAACACCAAGTATTTCATTTAGATACACTCCAGATTTTTCAAGTGAAAAATATAATTACTACCAGAACGTTCAAATAAATAGTCAAGGAGAATCTGAGCAATATTCAATTATGGGTAATGGAATATATGGATCCCCGACTAATAGAAAGACAGGTAATATCAATTTTAGTTTAGGAAATATTTTGGATATGAAAGTTAAAAATGATAGTGATAGTACAAGTGAATTCAAAAAGATTAAATTAATCGAGAGCTTAAATCTTAGCACATCATATAATGTATTTGCTGACTCGATGAACTTAAGTAATATTAGATTAAATGCTAGAACAAGATTACTCAACATATTAGACATCACATTTACAAGTGATTATGATCCATATATTGTAAACAAAGAAAAAACAGGTAGATTAAACCAACTAGAAATCAATACAAATAAAAGGATAGCTAGACTAAAATCGTTTAGCACTACAATAGGTTTAAGAATTGATAATAGTTTTCTTGATACAAAAAATAAAGACACAAACAAAGAAAAAGAATTCTTTGAAATCCCATGGAGTTTAAATGCAAATTATTCTTTAAATTATAATAAGGGAAATAATTCTTCAGCTTTTTCAGATACTACACAATCATTAATTTTTTCTGGTAACATAAAAATAACAAATAAATGGAAAGTAGGCTTTAGATCTGGATATGATTTTGAATCAAAAGAATTAACGTATTCATCAATTGATGTATATCGAGATTTACACTGCTGGGAATTACTTTTTAATTGGATTCCTATTGGATACCATCAAAGCTATACCTTAACAATTAGAGTTAAAGCTGATGTATTAAAAGACTTGAAATATGAAAAAAAGAAAGATTGGTTTGTTCCAGACTATAATTAATTACTAAGCCAATTTTTAATAATATTCAGCCCATATTCCGACAGAATTGATTCTGGATGAAATTGAATACCTCTAACATCATAATTTATATGCTTTAAAGACATTATAATTCCATCACTATTATAAGATGTTTGTTCTAATTTTTCTGTCAGTGAGGTAGGTAAAACAGCCCAAGAATGATAATGTCCAACATCAAAATTTAATTCTAAATTTTTAAATAAATAACAATTATCTAAATGTGTTATTTTAGATTTAAATGCATGTAAAGGGGTATCAAGATTATAAAGTTTAGCACCATAAAACTCAGCAATTGCCTGATGACCAAGACATATTCCTAAAATTGATTTTGAACTTTGATATTTTTCTAAAATTTTATATAAAATAACATATTCAGAGGGCAATCCAGGGCCTGGTGAAAATAGTATCTTATCAAAATCTTCTACAATCTTCAAATTTGCATCATAGTGACGAAGTACTCTAATATTATCACAAAAAGTATTTACATAATGTTTTAAATTGTATGTAAATGAATCGTTATTGTCTATTATTAGTACTTTCATTTTATAATTTAGGCTTAAGAAAAAATTGTTTAAGTTTTTGCAATGGCTTTTTAAATCGAATAAAGAGTGGCTTATTCAACTGATTTTTTGTCCATGCTAAGCTATCTTCTTTGTTAGCTCTAATTCTATTAATTAAAGACCTATTACTTTCTCCTCCCAATCTCATATTAACTAAAATCATAGGAATATAATAAACAATAATATTTTGTTTGTATATTAAATTTAAAATCATCTTATAGTCAGCAGCTGATTTTAATTCAGTGTCATACAGTCCATGTTTTTTATAAACTTCTCTTTTAACAAAAAAAGTAGGATGAGGTAACATCCAACCATTTTTGATTTTTTTTGTATTGTACTCTCCAGCTTTCCAATATCTTTTAATTTTAGTGATATCATCAGCTTTAACATAGACTAAGTCTCCGTAAACAGCATCGCATTGGTACTTTTTAAAAGTCTTTATTACATTAGAAAGTATAAATGAATTTGGATAAAAATCATCAGAATTTAAAATACCAACTATCTCACCAGTTGCTACACTAATTCCTTTATTCATTGCATCATAGATGCCATTGTCTTTTTCAGAATGATAATATGTAACATAATCAGAATATTTTTTTACTATATCAATTGTTCCATCATTTGAATCTCCATCAATGACAATGTATTCAACATTTGTATAGTCTTGGGAGATTATACTTTGAATAGTTTTTTCTATTGTATTAACACTATTTAGAGATACAGTAATAATAGAAAGCTTAATATCATCTCTGTTTTCAATATTTTTATTTTCAAGCATATAAAAGTAATTATCTCTGAATAATTATATTTTCCATAACAAGCATATCCATATTTGTTCGTAAAAAGCAATCTATTGCCTCTTTAGGACTGTTAACAATAGGCTCATTTTCATTAAATGAGGTATTTAATAAAATTGGAACTCCAGTTTTATCATTAAAAACACTAATCAATTTATAAAATTTAAAGCAAGTTTCCTTACTAACTGTTTGCAATCTTCCAGTTCCATCGACGTGAGTTACAGCAGGTATCTCTTTACGTTTTTCTTTTCGTATTTTAAAAACCTTTTCCATGAAATAAACTTGATCATCTTGCTCAAAATATTCATTAACATACTCTTTTAAAATTGACGGGGCAAAAGGTCTAAAATGCTCTCTTTTTTTTATCTTATCATTAAGTAACTTCTTTGCATCTTTTCTTCTTGGATCGACTAAAATTGATCTGTGACCTAATGCTCTAGGGCCAAATTCAGCTCTTCCCTGAAACCACCCAATAACACCTCCTGAAATAATTTTGTTAGTAACTATTTCAAATAGTTCAACATCTTTGTGCGATGAGTATTTCAACCCATATTTGTTAATTATCTCTATAACACGATTGTTAGAAAATCTACTACCAAAATAACTAGATTTTATTTCTGGCATTCTTTCTTTATTTAATATTTGATTATATAAATACAAAGCAGAACCAATGGCAGTTCCTGCATCATGACCAGCTGAGGGAATATAAATTTTCTTAAATTTTGTATTTTGTAATACTTTTCCATTTACTACTGAATTTTGTGCAACTCCTCCAGTAATACATATATTTTCACAGTCTGTTTGTTGATATAAATTGTCCAGAATATGAAAAATAATAATCTCAGTTAATTTTTGTGCTGAAGCCGCAAGATCTTTGTGCTTTTGTTCTATTTTTTCATTTTTAGATCTTGATAAACCAAATAAATCAATCCAATTTTTAGTATATAATTTTGAAATGCTAGGTATTCCATTATTCCATTCCATTTCAACACCATTATTAAAATGTTTAAAATAATTTTTATTTAATTTAAATAGTCCATTATTATCAATATTTATAATTTGTTTCATTTGATTTAAGTACTTAGGCTTACCATATGGAGCTAAACCCATAACTTTATATTCATCACCATAGTTTAAAAAACCTAAAAAATGAGTTAATGCAGTATAAAATATTCCTAATGAATGGGGATAATTAACTTGATCAATTATATGAAATTTATTATTGTTACCAAATGCAGTCATTGTAGAAGTAAAGTCTCCAAATCCGTCGATTGATAAAATAGCAGATTTAGAAAAAGATGATGCAAAAAAGGCTGAGGAAATATGACTTCTATGATGCTCAATATTAAAAACTTTAGCTTTAATATCGTCTTTACTTATTGAAAATAAACTTGCTAACTCTTGTTTTACAGAATTAACTTTAAGTAAATTTTTAAATCTATCAACCAAAAGAGAAAAATTTAATGAATTTGAAAAAAGGTAAGTTATTTTCTTTAAAAAATTAGCTTTAGAGTTTCTTGAAATTGTTATGTAATTAATATCACTAATTGTTATACCCTCTTCTTTCAAACAGAACTTAATTGATTCAGAGGGAAAGCCTGCCCAATGTTTTATTCTTCTTATTCGCTCCTCCTCTATGGCAAACAAAATATTGCCATCTTTCAGCAAACAAGCTGATGAATCTCCATGGTATGCGTTGATTCCTAAAATATACATTTAATTATTAATAAATTTTTCTAAAAATTTTTTAGAAATATTCTTCCAATCAAAACTTTCTTTAGCTATGCTTTTTATATTTTCAAAATTAAATTTCATTGAACTTATTTTATTAAATGCGATAGCAAAACTTTTACTATCATTATTAACTAAAATACCACATTTGTTAGCTTCTAAATCACACCATGGTGTTTTATTAGACAAAATTATTGGTTTTCCACAACACATTGCCTCAGCAATAACAATTCCAAAGCTTTCAAAGCTAGATGCTAAAGTAAAATAATCACAATTATTTAATAATATTTTTTTATCATCAAAATTCACTAATCCTATCAAAAAAACACTATTCTGAAGTTTAAGTTTTTTTATAAGTAAAGATAACATCTTTTCTTCTCCATCGTCTGCGCCAGCAATTAATAATTTTGCATTCTTATCTTCTTTAATGTATATTGAAAATGATTTTATTAAAATATCAAATGATTTTATTTTATGTAACCTTCCCATAGAAAAAAATATATTAGAAATATGCATATATTTTTTGGATGTATATTTAAAGATTAATTCATCCTTCTTTAAAATATTTGAAGATTGAAACGAATTAAAATCAACACCATCATTTACAATTTCTACTTTAGACTTTGGAAAGATTTTTTTAATATCATTTTTTTCCAGATAAGAAGATGCATGCCATATAATTGAATTTCTAAAAGGGGCAAAAAATAAACTTATCCAAATACGCTTCAGTAATGGTCTTTTGTAAGTTAGTGTATATGAAGAAAAACTTCCTCTTGGACAAATAACAACTTTCTTAAATTGAATGAGAGCAAAAAGTAGAGAAATTATAACTGTGTAGCTATATAAATACTGTATATAAATAATATTTGACTTTTTTATATCAGACCATATGCCAAATAAAAAGGAAAAAGAAAATCTATTAATGAATTCTTCATGATAATATTTAATAAATAAATTTTTTTCTTTTTGAACAAATTTATTTAGAGGTACATTTAATCTATCATTTCCATTAGCATTGGTTGTAGAAATAAAAACTTGAAAGTCCTCACAAGCAATACTTTTAGCAAGTCCCAATGTAGCACTAATTGGTCCACCATAGCTGATTGCGGGGTAAAAAGAGGAAGAAATTAAACAAATTCTCATTGTGAAAAATGTTTTAATTTATACCAAAAAAACAAACAGTGATCACCCCCTTTCAAAATTGCTATAAATGTCTTAACGGAAGAAAATTGAACTAAACTTCTTTTAATAATATTTTGAGAAGCATTTGAAAATCCAGGCAGTGAAGTATAAATTTTTGAATATCCAGCACGTAAAGACGAGTTTATCACTTTTTTATTAAATATTCCTTGTGGAAAGCAAATAGAATCAATTTGTTTGTTTATAATATTTTCAATTATTTTTTTTGATTCTAATAACTCAAAATCAATTTTTACCTCAGAAAGGCTTGTTAATTTAGAATGTGTATGAGTATGGGAGTAAATAGAAACCAAACCAGATTTATAAAGCTCAAGAATTTGGTTTTTGTTAAGATATTTTTTCTTATCAATAAATGAGGTAACAACAAAAAGACTAATAGGTATATTATACTTTTTTATAATATCAAAATTTTCATATAATCCTAAAAAGCCATCATCAAAACAAATTTCTATCTGCCCATAACTTTTAGTTATTTTAGGTACAATTTCATAACCAGAATCATTTATAATTTTTAAATGCTTTATAAACAAGTCAATTGAAGTTGACATTTCTGTATATTTTTTATTTGAATGTATATCATGATAAAAAATCACTTTACTTCTTTTTTTAAAATAAAACAAAGCATAAAATCTTATTAACAATACTCTAATTTTAGCCTTCATTAAAATTATCTATTTGGTTTATAGCATCATTAAAACATTTATTATAAAAATCATAATTCCATTTATTTAGCATAAAATTAGAAGCATTTTTTGAATACTTATTTAACAAATCTTCATCATTAAAAAAATTCATCATATTAATACCTAACTCATTTATTTCTGAATAAATAAAACCGTTATTTTTATCTTTAACTAAATCATATCCTGACCCTACTCTATTACTAATTATTACAGGTAGGCCTGACGAAAGTGCCTCATTAACAACAAGACCCCAAGGCTCAAAATTTGATGGTAACACAAAACAGCTTGCTTCTCTATATTTAGCTATTAAATCATCTCCAAACATACTTCCAAAAAAATTAATATTTCTAAAATTATATTTCTTTTTTAATGTGGATAACTCTGATCCATTTCCAACAATATTTAAAATTGCTTGAGTTTTAGAAAAATATTTATTAAACTCTATAATCAATGACTCAACATTTTTTTGAGGAACAATTCTTCCAACATATAAGAAAATAAAATTATTTTTTTTTCTTGGTGATTTTTGATGAAACTTTAAATTGTCAATAACAAGGGGCATTAAAAAAATATTTTCTTTGCGCATACCATAATATTCAAAATACTGCATATGTGTATGAGTACCACCAGCAAAACCTAAAACAAATTTATTTTTAAAAATAAAACCTAAAGTTAACCTCTTGAGTAAGTTCTTTAAAAAAAACATATTTTTAGTTTTTTGAGAATCGGACTCAATAGCTATATATTTTTTATTTTTTGTAAAAAAATTTAATAAAAATGAAAGAAAGAAAGGAAAATTATTATATCCATTAATTACTATGAGTTTGCTTTCCTTGTGCTTTTGATAAATAAATTTTAGTTTAGCTAAAATTGATAATTTGTCAAGACAAACTGATTTAATTGTTTCTGAGGATTTCGCTAATGAGGATGATTTAATAAAACAAAAATCTATTCCTTTTTTATTGTAAATATTTTTAACAAGATCAATACTATATGATGCAGGTTCTACAAGATAACAAAACACATTCATTTAAATATGATTTTATATACTGATTTAATAAAATTCTTAAATTGAAAAGTTAAACGAAATAAAAGAAAATTTGGGTAACTTTTATAAGTATAAAATGCAAATAATTTCTTTTTATCAGGTAAAAAATTTTTTATTTTATAATCATAAAGACCTCTTCCAAAAGATATTTTAACATCGTTAAAACTCTGTATATGTTCCATAAAACAAATATAATTATATAAATTCAACATTTTTGTGCTGTAATTGTACATATCTATCCAAAAAGTATACTTATTTGATTTTTTAAGAATGAAAGATAATGCTTGTATTTTATTTTGATTTTTAATTACACTAATAATTAATTTTCCTGAATTATATAAATTTTCTAATAACATCAATCTTTCTTTTTTTAAAAAATTTTCACCTCTAATCTTTAATGAAATAATCTCATTTCTCAATTCACTAATTTCACTGGAAGGAAAAACAAAATTATCCTTTGAATATAAAAAAAAGTTATTATTAATATTAATTTTTTTAATTCTTCTTATCTCTGTTTTTTCTTTTGATCTGTATTTAATAATTTTATCAGGAAAAGTTGACTTTTTAAAGATCATTTCAGAATAACTCGTATTATTTAATGAAAAATTATACAAATTATTAAAGTTAGAAGTTATTGAGGAATAGATAAAATCTTTAGGAGTATTAATTAAATGTATACTTTTTATGTCTAATAAATTAAAAAAATTAAGTTTGAAGTCTGATACTTTAATGTCGTCAGAATATATAAAGTCACAATAATCAGAATGTTCATCATTAATAAATCTTAATCGCTTATAAGAGTCAATATATAGTGGCAAAATAGCAACAATTGACCTTCTTTTTTTTAAAATAACAACTGCAATTCTGTTATCTTTAATAAATGAAAACTCATTAAGCCAAGAAAAATAAATAAATTCAAATGATTGAAAAGCGCTTTTACCAAAAGAAAAAAACAAATTATCCCATTCCTTTTTATAGGTTTTCAACTCATTTAGTTTAGAAATTATATTAACTTTTAAGCTCATTAGTATTTTTAACAAATGATAAATAAGCTAATGAAAACCAAAATAGAATAGTATGAAATTCATTTATTCCTGTTAACATTGTTTCATATATAGAAGCAAATAGTGCGTAAATAAAAATAAAAACATAAGTTCTTTCTTCTTCGCTAGAGAACTTAAAATAATTACCCAAAATCCAACATTTACGTAAAATTATAAAAATCACAAATGATCCAATTATAAAACCATACTGAGTAAGCAATGCTAAATAACCGTTATGTGCTGAAATAATGTATCCTTTTAATGACATTGGCACTAAATTATTATCAATGTACGCATATTTATCCAAACCAGATCCAAAAAAAGGATTTTGCATAATAGTTTGATATGCATAATTATATTGAATTAACCTATCGTTAAATAAGTCCTGTTCAGCAAAACGATTAAATGATGTATCAAATTGAAAATTTAACACTATGAAATAAAAAGATAATACTATAAATGAATATGCGATATTTTTTAAACTAAGTCCGTACTTAAAAATAAATAATAACGCTAAAGCTAAAATTACGCCTCTAGATCCAGTAGATAAAGCAACAATTAAAAATAATAACATTGAAGAAAGTCTAAAAAATGAATTAAAGCTTGTTTTTTTCAAAAAAACTATAGAAAAAGCGACCATACTAAATGATGCTAACATATTTGCATTCCAAATAACACCAAAGTAACGACCTTCAAGAATATTTGGATTAACGAAAAGTCCAATTATGATAGTAGCAAAAACTAAATAAACAATGTGATTTAAGAAATAATCCTTATAATAATTATATGAGAAATAAACTGAAAAAGAAACAATTGAAAACTGAACAATTCTAGCTAAAAGATACTGAAGAGCATCTATATCATTCATAGAATGAAAAAAGATAAAATAGACTAAATTAACTATATTTAATATAAGTAAAAAAGCAAATGACTTGTTCATGATAACCTTTTTTAACTGAACAGGATTAATTACTAACGCAAAAGAATAAAAAATCATTAAGGATAAAAAGACTTGTTGCCCAATTGCAAATGTAGATTTGATAGACAACAAAACAGTATTAAATACCAAAACAACTACGCCATATTTAAATATCCAACTAATCACTTCTAATTATTTTTCTTAAAATATGTAAAATATGCTTATAAAAAATAACAAAATAAAAAACATAAAGTATTAATGGAATAATAAAAAAATGAAACAAACCAAAATCCATATCATAATTAATTACAAAAAAGACTAAACAAATTGAAATTAAGTATAAATAGAAAAAATTTTTGCTAAACGGAGTAATTTTGATATTCTTGATAATATAATACAACTGAGAAACATTTACAAATAAGCTTGAAAGTACATACAAACAAACAACCGCTAATAATTCATATTCTTTTATAAACAAAGTGGACGTTATTATTAAAAATAAAGTATTTATGATTTTAATTTTTAACTCTTTTTTTTCAAGTCCGGCCATAACCATAAACGTTCCTGAGCTACCTACAAATAAAGAGATCACTCTAGAAAGCATAAGCACATATAAGTAAGTCTTGTACAAGGATAAATCTCCAGATTTATCATAAAGAAACAAAATATCCTCTGCAAACAAAATAATTAATATACAAAAAGGTAATGCTAAAAAATTAACAATAAAAGCTGTTTGTTTGTAAAGTATACCAAGTTCAATATTTTCTCCTTCATAAAATAATTTAGAAATAGCGGGAGCAAAAACTTTATTTAAACTTTTAACTAAAAACATAGTAATTCCTGTAACAGTAAGTAATATACCGAAAACACCTATTTGCTTTGCAGGTAAGGTAAGACTTAGAATAATAGTTAAAGATTTAGAAGAAAAAAAGGAAACAAGAGAATTAAAATACATTTTTTGAGCATAGACAGATTCATTAGATTTTAACTTATTTCTATTTCTAAAATAACGAAACAAACTAAATTCGTTCTCATTAAAAAAATAAAATAACAATAATAAACTGAGACTAGTTGTAAATAACTCAATCAAAATAAAATGTATAATATTATCTGTAAAATAGAAAACAACTAATGTTAATAATGCTCTAATTGGTACGATTATAAAAGATCCTATAATTACCAATTCTTTAATTTTAAAAACAGAACGATACAAAGAGGTAATAAAACCTGTGAATACTGATATTGGAGCATGAACACATACTAGTAACAAAATCAAATCAAAATCATCAATATGAGCATAAAAATATTTATCAATATGATCAGAGAGAAAAAAAATAAGTACAAGAAAAATCAAAGAAATTTTTAATAACAATTTAAATGATTTACTAATCAGCTTATTAGCAAGTTCAATATTATTATTTAAATAATTAGGAACAAATTTTAACAATACATAAGGAATACCAAGAGATAAAATTGTATCAAAACCAGAAGCAAAAGTATGCGCAGCAACATATTTACCCCAAGCAACTAAACCAACTATATCAATTAAGTATATTTTTATTAAGAATCCAATTAGAAAACCAAAAATAGCTCCAATTATACTCCAATTAGTTTGTTTAATTATTAAACTTAGCATTAATCGTAATTAAATATTTTAAAATCTCTTTTGTAAATATCAAAAATTCTAGATCTAACTTCATCATCAAAAATATAATTATTTGATTTTGATTTATTTAAATAAGGAAGGGTTAAAGATAAATTCATCCTATTTTCAATTTGATTAATATCTTTAGAAATATTTTCAAACTTTCCAACAAAATCAATTAAAATATTATCTGAAGAATCACAGATAAAATTAGATTGAGGTGTAAAATGAATGATTTCTGTTATTAGCTTTTGATTTAGACCATTTAGAATAAAATCTTTAAAATTTTTGTATTTATAAAGATGCATTTTAAAAGCTTTTTTATCATGTAAATTAATACCACCGGATTTTAGATAATTATACGCAGAGTATATTCTTTGATAAGGATTTCTGACAAAAGAAAAGGAAAAAAATTCTTTGAGTTCAGCTCCAAAAATATATTTATAAAAGTAAAAACTTCTGTGACCTCCCCCTTTTACATCTCCATAAATTGCATTAATTAACGATATACCCGCTGTTTTAGGTATGTGTATAAAAACAGTTTTAGTCTTTTTAAAAGAATAAAGTAAATTTTCTTTATCATTTAGTAAATGAATTTTTGACTTTGCAAGATTTCTTTCCTTAATATTATTTAAGCTAAAGTTAATCATAATGCTAATTTATTTATTTTTTTAATTAAACTTTTAATTGTATTGTGTATGTATAGGTTTGAATTAAAAACCATATCAAATTTATTGTCAATAAAATATTTTATTTTGTCTTTAAGCATAAAAATATTTTGTTTTTCTGAGAAAAAAATATGTTTATTTGAAATAGTTACAAGCTCTGAAATTCCTTGATTTTCAATTGCTATAAATGGTGTTTTAGTTGCCCATGCCTCTAAATAGACACAACCAAGAGCCTCGTAATATGATGGCAACACAAATAAATCAATTTCATTATAAAATTTGTTTAACCGCGAGTGAGGTAATTCTTTTTCAAAAAAAACATTTTCATTTAAGGAATTAGAATTGACATAGTTTTTACATAAGCTAAGAGTATTACCAGATCCTATTAATCTTAACTTACAATCAACACCATCCTTAATAAGTAAGTGAACAGATTTAATTAATGTAATATGGTCTTTAATCCTCCAAAAATTAGCAATACATCCAATAATAAATGATTTATTTTTTGTCTGTGATTCAACATTAAAAAAATTTAATTTATTAACTCCGTTGTATAATACAAGCTCATCCTTAGGAGTGTATTGTTTATAAAAAGAAAGATTATCTAACACCTTTTGTGAAACTCCAATATTTAAATCTGCATTATTTAAATGAAAAAAAGAATTTCTAATTAAAATATTTTTGTAAATCTTATTTAAAAAATTAATTCGGCCATTTAAGAGTTGTAAAACATCTAAACCATGATGCTGAACAATCTTTTTGGTTTTGACTATATCTAATAGATATAAACTCGGATAAACTACATGAGCATGAGAAATTAAAATATTATTTATTTTCTTTAATTCAAGAAACTTCTTAAATCTTTTTTTATTTAAAAAATTAAAAATGCCTGGAAAAATAAAAAAAGGTAGATCTAATACTTTAAAAATACTTATTTCAAAATCTTTATAAACATAATCTTTTTCATTTGAAAAAATAGATACGACCTTAACAATCTTAATTTTAAAATTGGTTTTGTTACGTAACTCAATCAATTGGTCGAGAATATAATTTCCAACAAAATTTGAATTTGAAGGGAAAAAAGGAGTTACTACTAAATATGTTTTGTAATTATTCAATTAAGTCGGGATAAAGTTTAATAAATTCAGGAAATCTATTTATTACAAAGTTAATAGTTTCTTTTTCTAACTCACCAAAGAATTGGGATTCAACACCAGATCTAGTAAATTCACCTTTAAAACTACCATCAGTAGGTCCATTGCCATAAAATTGTTTTTTAAAAATTGACATTTTTTTTATATTAGTAAATGAAGAGAGCTCTATTGATTTTTTAATTAAATCACTATCAAAATCCCAATTTAAATAAATAATTAAATTACTAAATATCAATTCAGGGTCTTTCATCATTTGCGAATAATTCATTTTAAAATCAGCTTGTTGTACAGACTTTCTATAAAAAGTTATCCAATCGTCCAGTTTATATTTAACATAAAAATCAATTTCATGTAATTTGGATCTAATTTTAGAATTATCATCAGGAAATGGAAGTTTTCTTTGACCATAAAAATAATAGGCTGAAATTAAAGTATCAAGAGGATTTCTATGAACAAATATTTTTTTATCAAACAACTTAAAAGTTTTAAAATGTAACTGATGTGTCCTATATAAAACAGGCATTCCTTGTACAGGCATATATGTTGTACCTCGATCTAAAATATTATTTTGTAATGTGTTTAATTGTGTATAGTCTAATGTTTCATTTAATTTGGGATTTAACATTAAAGACCTATAGTTAAACAGAAAAAATCTTAGCCATGTATTTCCACTCTTTGGGTAACCATAAAGTAAAATCTTTTCTTGTTGAATATCATTTAAAAAAAATTTTAAGTCTCTATAAACTTTATTCCAATGTAATTTATGACTAATCCAATTTATCATTTAAGATTACGTATTACTTCATCCCATTGTTTAATGATTATTTTCCAATCAAATCTTTTTGCCATCTCAAACGCGCCTTTTGATGTTTTCTGTATAAGAATACTATCAACTTGCAACTTTTTAATATTTTTAATTGCATCATCAAAATTTTCTATTATAAAACCATCTTGCATGTGTTTCATCCATTCGTTAGCACCGTAGTCAGAATATACCATTGAGGGAATACCACATGCTGCAACTTCAAGAATTACTTTAGGAAATCCTTCAGACTTTGAGGGTAAAAATAGTAAATCCATTTTTTCAACTTTTTGTGATATCTCTTCATGACTTAATT
>Ga0160422_10001098_pt1 | contig 16761 bp, 12 predicted proteins | sample Fk160mmetaG_FD_108192 | JGI IMG/M metagenome (GOLD analysis project Ga0160422, IMG submission 108192) | Marine microbial communities from the Central Pacific Ocean - Fk160115 60m metaG | ecosystem: Environmental > Aquatic > Marine > Oceanic > Photic zone | place: The Central Pacific Ocean... | reverse complement strand
TAGTTCAAAAAAATTAGTAGATTTAAAGATTAATATTCAGGAATGTTATAAGCAATTAAAAGCTTTAAGAAAAAATTTAGAGTCTAAGTTAGACTTTATAGAAAAAAATAAAGAGAATTATTTTGCAAATACAAAAATCTTAAAAATACTTGAAGAAGCAAATCTGACTAATAAGGAAGAAATTATTTTCTTAAAGGAAAAACAACTTAAGTTAGCAAATAACTACGAACTAAAAAATAAGTTAAATCTTATTTCATCCTTTTTAAGTGACTTTAGAACTGATAATAATTGCGCAAATAGTTTTATATCTGAATCTATTAAGCAGTTAAGTCGGCTTATAAAGTACGATCATTCAATTCAAAACTTATCTGATAAATTAATAGATTCGCAAGCTCAAATAGAGGAAGTGGTATTGTCGATCACAAGTTATCTTGAATCACTTGATAATGAAGAAGATAATTTAGAAGAAGTTCAGTCTAGATTATTTAAATTACAAAATCTTGAAAAAACTTTTTCTCTTGAATTAGCATCACTTATTGATAAAAGGGACCAATTAAGAAAATTGCCATCTCTTGATCGTAGTAATGAAGAAATTGAAAATCTAAATAATGAAATCAATCTTTTAAATTGTAAGTTTCAAAAATATTTAAACCAACAATCTCTTGAGAGACAGAAAGCTGCTATTAAATTAGAAAAATTAGTCTCTATTACTTTAAAAGAACTGGGATTAGGCAGTGCAAATTTTTCTATTAAATTAGATAATATTGAGCCTACTCATCACGGTTCAGATTATATACAATTTTTATTCTCTGCGAATCCTGACCAAAAATTAGCTTTAATTTCAAATGTTATTTCTGGAGGAGAAATGTCAAGATTTTTATTAGCTTTAAAATTTAATTTATCACAATTCACTAATACCATATTTTTTGATGAAATTGATAATGGACTTAGTGGTAAATCTCTTTTGTCCACAATTAATTTGATAAAAAAAATTGCGAGCAATCATCAAATTCTTTGTATTACGCATCATCCTCTTTTGGCAGCTTCTGCTGATATTCACTACAAAGTACAAAAAACTATAAGTGATGGTTTAACTTCAACTACTTCAAAAAAACTTATAACCCTAAAAGATAAACAGAATGAGTTAGCTGAATTAATAGGAGGAGGTTTTGAAGAAGCAAGTACTTATGCTTTAACATTATTAAATAAAGCAGCCGCTTAATATAAAAATTTTGTCTATAATAGAAAACTAATAAATATCTATATAGGTTTTAAATGGTTAGTAAAAATAATAACTTAGCAGACGAAAACTTAATTACTATAAGAGGAGCAAGGCAACATAATTTAAAAAATTTAGATCTTTCTCTACCTAGAAACAAGTTTATTGTTTTTACTGGAGTAAGTGGCAGTGGTAAAAGCTCATTAGCTTTCGATACAATATTTGCCGAAGGTCAAAGGAGATATGTAGAAAGTCTTTCTGCTTATGCAAGGCAGTTTTTGGGTCAAGTAGATAAACCTGATGTTGATAATATCGAAGGTCTTTCTCCTGCTATATCTATTGATCAAAAGTCTACTAGTCATAATCCTCGATCTACTGTTGGAACTGTTACTGAGATACAAGATTACTTAAGACTTTTATTTGGTAGGGCAGGTGAGCCTCACTGTCATCATTGTAATAGAAAAATCAGCCCTCAAACAATTGATGAAATGGTTGATCAAATTCTTCTTTTACCTGAGGGAACTAGATATCAGATACTTTCACCGGTCGTTCGTGGAAAGAAGGGAACTCATTCAAAATTAATAGCTGGTTTAGCCTCTGAAGGTTTTGCAAGAGTGAGAATTAATGGGGAAGTAAGAGAACTGTCAGATAGTATCGAATTAGATAAAAATCACATACATTACATAGAAGTTGTTGTTGATAGACTTATTGCGAGAGAAGGTATTCAAGAAAGACTTAATGACTCATTAAGAACTTCTTTGAAGCGCGGTGATGGTTTATCTATTATTGAGGTTGTTCCAAAGAAAGGAGAACAATTACCAGCTGATTTAGTAAGAGAAAGATTATATTCAGAAAATTTTGCGTGTCCCGAACATGGTTCAATAGTTGAGGAGTTGTCTCCTAGGTTATTTTCCTTTAATAGTCCTTATGGCGCTTGTCAAGATTGTCATGGAATTGGGTTTTTAAAGAAATTTACCTTTGAAAGAGTTATTCCGGAACCTTCTTTGCCTGTCTATGCTGCTGTTGCCCCATGGAGTGAGAAAGATAATACATATTACTTTTCATTATTGTATTCAGTTGGTCAAGCATATGGATTTGAATTGAAAACTCCTTGGAATAAACTTACAGAACTTCAACAAAAAGTTTTATTACTTGGTTCTGATAAACCAATACTTATTCAAGCTGATAGTAGATTTAATAATTCTTCAGGCTTTGAAAGACCATTTGAGGGGATTTTAAATATTTTAGAACGTCAGTTAAACGAAACCAATGGTGAATCACTTAAACAAAAGTTAGAAAAATATTTAGAATTGGTTCCATGTAAAACTTGTGCTGGCAAAAGGTTGCGACCTGAATCATTGGCAGTTAAAGTTGGACCTTACTCCATTACCGATTTAACTTCGATAAGTGTTTTAGATACATTAAAACATGTTGAAAAAATTATGGGATTAAGTGATGACCAAGAAGTTATCTTATCAGAGAGACAAAAACAGATAGGAGAGTTAGTCCTCAAGGAAATAAGATTGAGATTAAAATTCCTTATAGATGTTGGATTAGATTATTTAACTCTTGATAGACCTGCTATGACTCTCTCTGGGGGTGAAGCTCAAAGAATAAGGTTGGCAACTCAAATAGGCGCAGGGTTGACGGGTGTTTTGTATGTACTTGACGAACCAAGTATCGGTCTTCATCAAAGAGATAATGATAGGTTATTGGAAACTTTAAAGAAGCTTAGAGACTTAGGAAATACATTAGTAGTTGTGGAACACGATGAAGACACAATGAGAGCTGCTGACTATATCGTAGATATTGGTCCAGGAGCAGGTGTTTACGGAGGTGAGATAGTAGCCAAAGGTTCTTTTGATGATGTTATTAAAGCAAAAAAATCTTTAACAGGAGCTTATTTAAGTGGAAGAAAATCGATTCCCACTCCAAAAGAGAGACGTTCATCTATTAAAAAAAGTTTAATTCTTAAAAATTGTAATAAAAATAACCTAAAAGATATATCAGTAGAATTTCCTTTAGGTAGACTTGTTTCTGTAACAGGAGTCAGTGGAAGCGGTAAAAGCACTTTAATTAATGAATTACTACATCCAGCTTTGAGTCATTCACTTGGATTAAAAGTACCTTTCCCAAAAGGCCTCAAGGAGCTTAAAGGAATTAAAGCAATAGATAAAGTAATTGTTATAGATCAGTCGCCTATTGGTAGAACACCTCGATCAAATCCAGCGACTTATACTGGTGCTTTTGATCCTATTCGACAAGTATTTGCTGCTTCTGTTGAAGCGAAGGCTAGAGGTTACCAAGCAGGACAATTTAGTTTTAATGTTAAAGGCGGGAGGTGTGAGGCTTGTCGCGGACAAGGAGTAAATATCATTGAAATGAATTTTCTACCTGATGTTTATGTTCAGTGCGATGTTTGTAAAGGCGCAAGGTTTAATAGAGAAACTCTTCAAGTTAAATATAAAGGTTTTAATATCTCAGATGTTTTGGAAATGACTGTTGAACAAGCTGCTGAAGCTTTTTCTGCAATTCCTCAAGCTTCTGAAAGGTTGTCAACATTGGTTGATGTTGGGCTTGGTTACGTAAAGTTAGGCCAACCAGCACCTACCCTTTCTGGGGGTGAGGCACAAAGAGTTAAATTAGCTACTGAATTATCTAAACGAGCGACTGGTAAAACACTTTATTTGATAGATGAACCAACTACAGGACTTAGTTTTTATGATGTTCATAAATTAATGGATGTAATACAGAGACTTGTTGATAAAGGTAATTCAGTCATTGTTATTGAACATAACTTAGATGTTATACGCTGTTCTGATTGGATAATTGACTTAGGACCAGAGGGCGGAGATAAAGGTGGTGCAATAATTGCCCAAGGAACCCCTGAGGAGGTTTCCAAGCATTCAACAAGTTATACTGCCAAATATTTAAAAGAAGTTTTGCCTTAACTACTAATCATTGTTGTATTTCTTTGTATTAGTAATAATTTGATTTAGTTCCATTAATATTGAAAACTTAAAAAACCATCTCTATGACTGAATATTTTTCATGTCTTTTTAATTATCATTTGAAAACATAACTCTTTCTTAATATTTCAACTTAATAAATAGTTTATTAATAAATACCAGACATGGAGTTATGTAATTGGGCTTAAAAATTTTACATCTTCATTTGCATGGTTTGATTCGTGCTAGCGATTTAGAGCTAGGGCGCGATCCTGATACTGGAGGGCAAACGCAATATGTTCTTGAATTAGTTAAAAGTTTAGCTAATACCTCTGAAGTTGAGCAGGTAGATTTAGTTACTAGATTAATTAAAGATAAAAGAGTAAGCGATCAATATTCAAAGGAGAGAGAATTTATTGAATTAGGGGCTAGGATTTTAAGATTTGAATTTGGACCACAAAAATATTTGAGAAAAGAATTATTGTGGCCTTATTTAGAAGAACTTATAAATAAATTATCTAAGTTTTATGAAAAGCCTGAGAATAAGCCAGACTGGATTCATTCACATTATGCTGATGCAGGTTATGTTGGTGTTCAGTTAAGTAGAAATCTGAAAGTACCCTTAGTCTTTACTGCTCATTCGTTAGGCAGAGAAAAGAAAAGAAGACTTTTAGATGCAGGATTAACCCAAAATCAAATCGAAAAATCTTATCATATTTCAAAGAGAATATCAGCAGAAGAAGAGGCTTTAAAAGAGGCTTCTATGATAGTAACAAGCACTAAACAAGAGTCTGTTTGTCAATATTCTGCTTATAAATCTTTTGATTCTCTTAAAGCAAGAGTGATCTTTCCAGGTGTTGACTATAAAAAATTTCATCATATTCATTCAACAACGGAAGCTAGTGATATTGATAATTTGATGAATCCTTTTTTGAGTGATACTTTTAAGCCTCCACTCTTAGCTATTTCTAGAGCAGTAAGGCGCAAAAATATTCCTTCTCTTGTTGAGGCTTTTGGACGTTCAGATAAATTAAAAAAGAACAATAATTTAATTCTTGTTTTGGGCTGTAGAGATAATTTATCTAAAATGGATTCTCAGCAAAAAGATGTTTTTCAACAAATTTTTGAAATTATTGATAAATATAATTTATATGGTAAGGTTGCATATCCGAAAAAGCATTCACCCGATCAAGTGCCTTCAATTTATAGATGGGCAGCAAGCAGGAGAGGCATATTTGTTAATTCTGCATTAACAGAACCTTTTGGTTTGACTCTTTTAGAGGCGGCTTCTTGTGGCTTGCCAATGGTTGCAACAAATGATGGAGGTCCTCAAGAAATTAATTTAAAATGTGATAACGGCTTATTGGTTGATGTAACTGATTTAAATAAATTTAAACTTTCACTTGAAAAAGCTATATCAAGTAAAAGTCAGTGGAGGCTATGGAGTAGAAATGGAATAGAGGCTGTTAGCAGGCACTTTAGTTGGAGTAGCCACGTTAGAAATTATTTATTTAATATTTGTCAGCAAGATCAAAAGTTAAGTTTACTTTCATCTTCTGGAATTAAACTTAGTTGCTTAAAAGGACCTTCTTCACTTATAAAACCCCATTCAACAAAAACATCTGGATCTGAGTGGATGATAAGTTGATTCTTTTTATATTTTTTTAATTTAAAACCTTTTTTTGAAAGTTTTTTCATTAATTTAGCGGTTTCTTCAAATCTTGAAGCCATAGCATCAAGGCTAGCACAATCACTTGTTAAGCCTTTATCTTTCCATGTAAAAAAGCTCATTGTTTGAATAACTATTTAAAAGACTATACTAAAAATTACTAGTAAAACGTTAATTAACCAAAATATTTCTACTAATTTTTTTTCTTTAATACCTTGTAATTCAAAATGGTGATGAATAGGGGTCATTAAAAAAAGCCTCTTGCCTTTTTTAAATAATTTTCTTGTAATTTTGAAGTAACTGACTTGTAGTATTACTGATAACGCTTCTACAACAAATATTCCTGAAATTATAATTGTTGTAAAAAAATTATTTGTAACAACACAAATGATACCAATAATTGCTCCTATAGTTAATGAACCCGTATCACCCATAAAAATTTTTGCTGGATATTTATTGTGTTTTAAAAAACCTAAACATAACCCTGACATGCAGAATGAGAGCAGGCTAAATATTAAGTAGTTTTTATCATTATTGAGAATTATTTCTGTGCCTAAACCGCAAAATACAATAGAACTACATCCAGATGCTAGCCCATCAAGACCATCGGTTAAGTTTACAGAATTACTTAGAGCAACTATTGTTATTATCGATATTGGGATAATAATGTTTTTTAAATTAATTGTTAAATTATTTAAAAAGATTAAATTAGAATTTAATAAATTATTATTAAACAGAAAAATTACAAAAAATGATGAAAATAATATTTGAAGTATTAATTTTTCTCTACTCTTAAGTCCTAAATTTATTTGATTTCTTATTCCTAAATAATCATCAAGAAAACCTATAAGAAAGAAACCAAAAATTGTAATTATTAAAGCAAATTTAAATTGAAGGGAAATAATATTTGCAAAAGATATTACTATAAGGAAAATAGGAATTATAAATAAACCTCCCATTGTGGGAGTTTTGTTTTTAATTAAATGTGAGGCTGGTCCTTCAGTTCTAACAGTTTGCAAAAAATTGTATTTTTTAATAAATTTAATACCATATTTTGTAAAAATAGTGGATATTGCAACCGAAAAACTATAACAAATAAATAGAACAGGATTATTTGTAGATATTGAATTTATTAGAGTTATAAAAGAAATAAATATTATTAAGATGCTGTAATTAAAAATATTATTCTTCCCAATCATCTTCTATCAAATCATCATCACCTTTATAGTCTTCTTTCTCACCCATTAAGGCTGATAATTCTTCTTCTTCTATTGTACTAATTTCTTGGGATTCACCTGACTCTTCGGTTACTAATCTTCCACTATCTTCAAGCCAAGATAATAAATCCGGTTCCTCGCGAAGAGGTAGTACTGGAGCAGCATCGTCTCTTCGGTAGCAAGTTAAGGCTGGATTAATTTCCGCAATTTCACTTAATCTTAATTGAAGTTTATCTGAAGTCATTAAAATTTAACTCTCTTACTATAAGATAATACATGCTGTCCATTTTTTAAATCTTTGTTTAATAAAGGAAATTTAAAGTATTTAATTATTTGGTTTTCTTCTATTAGTTTGTCATTAGTTTTTAAATTATATGGTTTAAAATATCCAGAACAATTATCAATAAATTATGAAATTGTTTTTTTATTGGTTTTTGCTCCTTCATTGATAGTTACAATGATAATAATTTTGCAGAAATTATCAAAAAACTAATTATTTGTTCTTTGGAGAATACTAAATGAAAGATTTAAAGAGAGTTGTTTTAGCATATTCAGGAGGTGTTGATACTAGTGTTTGTATCCCTTATCTAAGAGAAAATTATGGGGTATCAGAAGTGATTACTTTTGTGGCTGATTTGGGTCAAGGTGAAGATTTAGAGAGTATAAGAAAAAAAGCGTTGCAATCTGGTGCATTTAAATCAATAATTGGAGATCTTGTTAAACCGTTTGTTGATGAATTTGCTTTTCCAGCTATAAGAGCAAATGCTTTATATGGAGACAAATATCCACTTTCTACTGCTTTAGCTAGACCTTTAATCGCTAGAAATCTAGTTGCAATTGCTAGAGAGTTTAACGCAGATGCTGTTGCTCATGGTTGCACTGGCAAAGGTAATGATCAAGTTAGATTTGATTTGACAATTAATGCATTGGGTCCAGATTTAGAAATTGTCACACCTGCTAGAGAATGGAATATGAGTAGGGAAGAGGCAATTAATTATGGGGAAAGATTTGGAATTCCTGCACCAGTTTCTAAAAAATCCCCTTACTCAATTGATGTTAATTTATTAGGAAGAAGTATCGAAGCAGGTGTGTTAGAGGATCCTATGACTCCTCCTAGTGAAGATATTTTTGAAATGACATCATCAATTAAAAAAGCGCCAGAAGAACCAGAAGATATTGTTATTGAATTCTTAAATGGATTTCCTGTTTCTATAAATGAACAAAAATTAACCAATTTGGAATTAATTAAAAGAGCTAATTTAATTGCTGGTAAACATGGTTTTGGTAGGCTAGATATGATTGAGGATAGGATTGTTGGGATAAAAAGTAGAGAAATCTACGAAACTCCTGGCCTTTTATTATTGATTAAAGCTCATCAAGAGTTGGAGAGCTTAACTTTAAATCCGGATGTTTTAGAATTTAAGAGTTTAGTTGATAAAAAATGGGGACAATTAGTTTATAGAGGTTTTTGGTATAGTCCACTAAAAACCGCTCTTGATGAGTTTATCTCCTCAACTCAGCAATCAGTTAATGGAATTGTAAAAATTAGACTACACAAGGGTAATGCGGTTGTTATTGGAAGATCTTCTCTTCAGAATTCTTTGTATAGAGAGGATTTAGCTACTTATAGTAAAGATGATAGCTTTGAACATGAAAGTGCTAAAGGATTTATTTATATGTGGGGCATGTCTAATAAAATTTGGGCTGAGTCTAATAACAATAAAATTAAATAAATTTACTCATTAGATATATTTTTATCACTTGTTTCTGAGTTATTTTTTGGGTTATCTTCTTCTGTAGCAACAATCTTAGAAGAATCATCTCCGTCTTTTTCTTTCTCTTGATTTTTTGGTGTTTCAGAGGGCTTAACTTTTGGTTTTGGGGTTGGTAAAGGTCCTTCTTGTTTAATAGTCATATATCTGATGACATCTTCACTAAGCCTCATAGCTTTTTCAATTTTTTCAATATGTTGGCCATCTCCTTGATGACTTAGTTGAACATAAATACCTTCTCTGTTTTTTGCAATAGGATAAGCTAACCTTCTCTTTCCTCTCATTTGGCTATCTAAAATTTTTCCTCCCATATTTTCAAGTAATTTATTGTATTTTTCAATATGTTTATTTACTTCTTCTTCCGCAATGTCAGGGCGGAGGATATACATTGTTTCGTAATAGATTTCTTGGTTTTTCATGGTTTCAGACTAGGTCTTTAGGCTCATGTGATAATAATGAGCGTCTGTTCATTTATAAGAATACATTATTATGGTAAATTTCTAAATAATTCAATGTATTGTTAATTCAAATCAAGAAATACCTAGATATTTTTCAATAGCTTCCTCCATAATCTCAATAGGAATTGTCAAACCATCTGTCCAGTATGATAATGACTTTGCTCCTTGAGCTACTAACATTTTCATGCCATTAATTGTCTGACATCCTTTTTTGCGAGACAAGCTTAATAGTGGAGTTTCTTGAGGATTGTAAATTAAATCATAAATTATTGTTTTGGAATTAAGTGTTGTCCAAAAATTATCACCAAAAGGCAACTCTTTTTTTGTACTTGTGTGATTAATCATTCCTACTGGGGTAGTATTTACAAGGATATCTGCAGAATTAACTATATTAGGAACATTTGGGTTTCTATAAGATAAACCTTTTATCAAACTCTGATTTTTAAAATCACTTAATAAAGAATCTAGTGAGATTTGATTTCTCGTAATAACAATTATTTCTGACATTTTTAAATTTAATAATCCTTGCAAAGCTGATCTTGCCGCACCCCCTGAACCTAATATAACAGCATGTTTTTTTTCAAGATTTAGATTTTCTAAAGGATAAATCAGGCCTTCCACATCAGTATTAATGCCATGCCATTCTCCTTTTCCATTTGGTTTTAGTGTGTTAACAGCTTTTATTTGTTCTGCTAGAGGTGAAATTTTACTACAGTAATTTAGTACCTTTTCTTTAAAAGGAATTGTTATGTTTATTCCTTTGCAGTTAATTTTACTTAATGATTTTATAACAATTTCAAAGTCTTTTTCATTACAAGGAATTGAAAAATATATTAGATCAAGGCCTAAATATTTGATAGCAGCATTATGCATTATTGGAGACAATGAATGATTGACTGGGTTACCAATTAACGCAAGGAAATTAGTTTTACTTGTGATCATATTTTTAAAATTTGGTATAAAATTTTGATTTGTTCGGAAACCACTCCCCGTTTTTGAGTAACAATAATGACGAGGATGACCGATTATGGAGAATATTAAAGTTAGTTTTTAAACATGGGTAAGGTTGTTGGAATTGATTTAGGTACAACGAATAGTTGTGTTGCAGTTATGGAAGGTGGTAAGCCTACTGTAATAGCAAATGCTGAAGGTTTCAGAACTACACCATCTGTAGTTGCTTATACTAAAAACCAAGACAAGCTTGTTGGTCAAATAGCAAAGAGACAAGCTGTTATGAATCCTGAGAATACTTTTTATTCCGCTAAAAGGTTCGTTGGTCGAAGAGTTGACGAAGTAAGTCAAGAATCTAAGGAAGTTAGTTATGGGGTAGAAAAATCTGGCTCAAGTGTAAAATTAAAGTGTCCTGTCCTAAATAAACAATTTTCTCCTGAGGAAGTAAGCTCTCAAGTTTTAAGAAAATTAGCTGAAGATGCTGGGAAATATCTAGGTCAAACAGTTACTCAAGCTGTAATCACTGTTCCTGCTTACTTTAATGACTCGCAAAGGCAAGCAACAAAAGATGCTGGTAAAATCGCAGGTTTAGAAGTTCTTAGAATAGTAAATGAACCAACTGCTGCAGCTTTGGCATACGGTTTAGACAAGGAAAATGAAAAAATACTTGTTTTTGATTTAGGCGGAGGTACTTTCGATGTTTCAGTTATTGAGGCTGGAGATGGAGTCACAGAAGTTCTTTCAACATCTGGAGATACTCATCTTGGAGGAGATGATTTCGATAGATGCATTGTAGATCATTTGGCTAGTACATTTAAATCAAATGAAGGAATAGACTTGCGGCAAGATAAACAAGCTTTACAACGTTTAACAGAAGCTGCTGAAAAAGCAAAAATTGAATTGTCAAACGCTACTCAAAGTGAAATTAATTTACCCTTTATTACTGCCACCCCTGAAGGGCCAAAACATCTTGATTTAAATCTTACAAGGGCAAAATTTGAAGAATTAGCTGCGTCTCTTATAGATAGATGCAAAATTCCTGTAGAACAAGCTCTTAAAGATGCAAAAATTTCAACGAGTGAAATTGATGAGGTAGTTATGGTAGGAGGCTCTTCAAGGATTCCCGCAGTTCTTGATTTAGTTAAAACAATTACTGGTAAAGATCCAAATCAAACTGTTAATCCAGATGAAGTTGTCGCTGTTGGAGCTGCTGTGCAAGGTGGAGTTTTAGCTGGTGAAGTGAAAGATATTCTTTTATTAGATGTGACTCCTCTTTCTTTGGGGGTGGAAACCTTAGGTGGTGTTATGACAAAAATGATTGCACGTAACACTACAGTACCTACAAAGAAGTCAGAAACTTATTCAACTGCTGTTGATGGGCAAACAAATGTTGAAATACATGTTTTGCAAGGTGAGAGAGAGATGGCTTCTGATAATAAAAGTTTAGGTACCTTTAGACTTGATGGAATCCCCTCAGCCCCAAGAGGCGTTCCGCAAATAGAAGTCACATTTGATATTGATGCTAATGGTATATTGAGCGTTACAGCAAAAGATAAAGGCAGTGGAAAAGAGCAAAGTATTTCCATAACAGGTGCATCAACATTGTCGGATAATGAAGTCGATAAAATGGTCAAAGATGCTGAAACAAATGCTTCGTCTGATAAAGAAAAAAGAGAACGTATTGATCTAAAGAATCAATCAGAAACACTTGTTTATCAAACAGAAAAGCAGTTAACAGAGCTTGGAGATAAAATTGATGCTGCAACGAAAGAAAAGGTAGAAGAGAAAAGTAAGTTGCTTAAAGAGGCTACTGATAAAGAAGATTATGATGCAATGAAAAAGCTTCTTGAAGAACTTCAACAAGAACTTTATGCTGTAGGGTCTTCTGTGTACCAACAGCCAGGTAATCAATCAACAGCTACTGGTACTGCAGATCAATCTCCTCCTAAAGATGATGGAGATGATGTGATCGATGCTGATTTTACTGAATCAAAATAGTTAAATATGTTTTGTAATTTCCTCAGAGATCCAATGCGAACAGGCAGGAGCAAGTAGTATTCCATTTTTATAAAAACCTGAGCATAATATCAATCCTTTTGCTAGTGATTTTAATAATGGTGATGGTTCACCTTCAGGTCTTGAACGGATTCCAAACCATTTTTTTGAAATGTTTTTTTTGTTTAGCCACTGTGGTTTTTCTTCTAGGAATTCAAAAAGCTCGTTTAAATAAAATTCTTCTGGTTTAAAATTATATTCATCCGTTGAACCTATGATTATTTTCTCTTTACTTATAGGTATAAAATTTTTGCCATTTATATTTAAATGTTTTGGTAGGGATAAAAAATCCGTTTTTCCACCCTTATGAAATATCTCTACAGCTTGCCCAACTACAGGTTTAAGTTTGATGTCATGTATTTTTGGATCAATGAATCTTAAAGACTCTAGTGAATTACAAAGTATGACTATTTCGCTTTTTAAAATTTCACCAGTTTTAAGTTTTAAGTTCCATTTATGATTAAGCTTGTCAATTTTAACAATTTGATTATTAATCGTTTTAATATTTTGTAAATTTAAAGCTATATCTAAGGTTTCTAATAAAACTTTTGGATTAATTCTCCCATCCTGATGTGAAATTATTCCTTGTAATTTATTTCCTTGAAATATCTTATTTATTGAATTTAAGATATTTGAATTAGAATTAACTATTTCTAAATCATCATGTGGATAATTATTTGCGAATGAAGTCAATTTTTTAAATTTATCAAGATTATTTGTAAGTTGAAATAATGGTTTTTCAATTCTTAATTTAGAATTATATTTTTGTAAAACTTCTATCCATTTGGGCCATAACTCTAAACTTTTTTGTCTTAATGCCCAGCTTCTACCTTTTCTCTTTTGATAAATTTTGCCCATTAAAATTCCTAAAGAAGCATTGCTGCTATTATAAATTTCATTTTGATCAACTATCGTAATATCAAATCCATAATCAGATAATTTAAAAGCATTAGATTTGCCTATTATTCCTGAGCCTACAATTAATATTCTGATTTTATCAAATTTATCTTTTGCTTTATTCATTAATATATTATAAGTAATTATAAAAATTTAAATAAATTTAGTTATTTTTGGAAAATCCTTCAATTATTTTAAGAACTGTTTGTCCGGATCAACCAGGATTGGTATACGAATTAACTAGTTGGATTTCTAGTTGTGGTGGAAATATCCATCATTCTGATCATCATACAGATCAAGATGCAGAACTTTTTTTGAGTAGGATTGAGTGGAGTATAAATAGTTTTCCAATAAATAAATTAGAGATATTTGAGGGGTTTCAACAAATTGCAGATAAAATTAGTGCAAGCTTTACAATAAATTATTCTGATGAGATTCCAAATGTAGCAATATTCGTTAGTAAGCAAAATCATTGCTTAATAGATTTGTTATGGAGGGTAAGAAATGGAGAGTTAAAGATGAAAGTCCCATTAATTATTTCTAATCATCCTGATCTTGAAGGGTTAGCAAAAGATTTTAATGCTAAATTTATTTACTATGATTCTAGGCATAACACGAGATTAGATGTTGAGAAACAAATTTTAATTAAGTTAAAATTTTTTGATATTAAATTTGTTATCTTAGCTAAATATATGCAAATCCTCAGTGAATCTTTTTTGAAAGAATTTTCTGAAATTATTAATATCCATCATTCATTTTTGCCTGCATTTAAAGGCTCTCAGCCTTATCATCGTGCTTGGAAAAGAGGAGTGAAGTTAATTGGAGCAACAGCTCATTATGTCACTAAAGATTTAGATGAGGGACCAATTATAGATCAGTGCACGGTCAGAGTAAGCCATAGAGATGAAGTTGATGATTTAATTAGGAAAGGTAGAGATATTGAAAGAATTTCTCTTGCTAGGGCTGTAAGAATGCATCTTAATCATCAAGTATTTGTTTATAACAGCAAAACAGCTGTGTTTGATTGATCTCTCATACTTAGTTTTCTATCTCAATTTGAATTTGTCTTTCATAGATAGATTTTTCGTTGAATAATCTTGCTATTAAGAAACTTGTAATACAGCTTATAAGAACCGGTTTAAGTATTATTAAATTTTTAGTTAAAGCGAATGCTAGAAACATTGCGGTAATAGGTGTTCTAGAGCATCCTGCCACAAATGACCCCATGCCAGCAAATATATATGTATTTGGTGCATTCTCTGGAATTAAACTGCCAATAATCAAGCCAGTTGCTCCTCCTAGAATAAGCATTGGGTAAAATAATCCTCCAGGAGCTCCGACCGCTGCTGCTAATCCAGAAGTAATAAATAATATAAAAACTACTAAAATTGACCATAAAATTATATTTTCAACTGAATTTATAGATAAATCTAAATTTTGTGTGGCTATAATTTTTTTTAATTTATCTAAATCATGAAATTCATCTCCCAGTAGAGAATAAATAACCCCTAAAACAAAACCGCATACACTCATTTTTAAAACAAATTTGTTTTTATATATTTTTTTCCCAAGATTTTGCATCATCAATACATATTTACAATAAAATTCCGCAAATACTCCAATAATTAATCCAAGGATTACTAGATAAAAAAAGTCATTAGACGAAAATGATAAATCAATCGTAAAAGCAGGTTTATTAGATCCTCCCTGGAGAAAAATTGCCGAAGAATCTGCAATAAAAGTAGTAACTATCACTAATAATAGAATCACTGGTCTTGCAGAATTTAATAATTCTTCGATTGCATAAATAAACCCTCCTAAAGGAGCACTAAATACTGCTGCGATGCCAGCCCCTCCTCCTGCGGCTACAATAACCCTTCTAAACGCAATGGGAGCTTTTAACCATTTAGCCATTTGCCATGCGACAGAGCCTCCCATTTGCACAGATGGTCCTTCTGGTCCAAGAGGAAAGCCACTTCCAATTGATATTATTCCAGAGATAAGCTTGACGAATCCAACTCTTAAGTTCATGGGAACTTTTTTATGCCTTAAAAAGCCCATAATTTGGCTTACGCCAGAACCTTTAGCAGCAGGGGCAAGATTTTTGATTAACAGACCAGAGATAGCACCACCGATTAATCCAAAAAGAGGAAGGACTAAATATGCTGGATAACTTTCTAAAAGATCTAATCTCCAATTATTTATAAAAGCTATTCCAGTTTTGAATGAAATACTTGTAATTGATGCTCCAAGACCTGTTAATAAAAGTGCAAAAGCTACTACTAAGGAACGTTGCCTTAGTAATTTTTTTATACTCTTTACTGAATTACTACTTTTTTGTTTAATTTCTTCTTTTAACTTATACCCATTACTTTGGTTCATTTTGATAAACTAAAATTTTTTATCTCATCAAATTGAAGATAACGATAAACTTCGTTTGAATACGGATCAATTTTATTTTTAGTAATATCTTTATATTCATTCACAGTCGGAATTTTACCAAAAAGAGCGCAAACGGCAGCTAATTCAGCACTTCCTAAAAAGACTTGTGCGTTCTTCCCTAATCTATTATCAAAATTTCTTGTACTTGTTGAAAAAACTATTGCTTCGTCATCAACTCTTGCTTGATTCCCCATGCATAGTGAGCATCCAGGAAGTTCTAAGTTTGCACCACAATCTTCAAAAATTTTATAATAACCTTCTTTTTTTAATGTTTCTTCATCCATTTTAGTGGGTGGACATATCCATAATTTTGACTTGATTTTGCCAGATCCCTCTAAGATTTTTGCTGCGGCTCTATAGTGTCCAATATTTGTCATGCAAGAACCTATAAATACTTCGTCTATTTTTGTATCTGCTACTTCTGAAATTTCTTTAACATTGTCAGGATCGTTAGGACAAGCAACTATTGGTTCTGTAACGTTTGATAGATCAATCTCTATTGTTTCTTCATATGTTGCATTGGCGTCAGGTTGAATTAATTTTGGATTCTTTAACCAATTTTTCATATCATTTATTCTTCTCAAAATAGATTTTGAATCCTCATAATTACTTTCTATCATTTTCTCCAAAAGGCAAATATTACTTCTTAAATATTCTTCTACAGTATCTTTTGATAAAAGGATTGTGCTTCCAGCGCATGAGCGTTCTGCTGTAGCATCAGTAAGCTCAAAAGCTTGCTCTAATTTTAAGTTTGGCAGCCCCTCAATTTCCATTATTTTTCCGTTAAATATATTTTTTTTATTCGCTTTCTCTACAGTCAGGAGTCCTTTTCTTATTGCAAAAAGTGGAATTGCATTTACTAGATCTCTTAAAGTAATTCCTGGAAGTAAATCCCCAGTGAATCTCACTAATACTGATTCTGGGACGTTTAATGGCATTGAACCTATTGCAGCAGCAAAGGCAACAATTCCTGATCCCCCAGGGAAGGAAATACCTAATGGAAATCTTGTATGACTATCACCCCCTGTACCAACTGTATCAGGAAGAAGCATTCTGTTTAGCCAGCTATGAATTATTCCATCTCCAGGTTTAAGAGCCACGCCACCTCTTTGAGAAATAAAATCAGGTAATTC
>Ga0160422_10001097_pt1 | contig 16764 bp, 18 predicted proteins | sample Fk160mmetaG_FD_108192 | JGI IMG/M metagenome (GOLD analysis project Ga0160422, IMG submission 108192) | Marine microbial communities from the Central Pacific Ocean - Fk160115 60m metaG | ecosystem: Environmental > Aquatic > Marine > Oceanic > Photic zone | place: The Central Pacific Ocean... | reverse complement strand
TGAACCACCAAATGCTTTGAATAAAACATCTGGTAAAGTTCGATTCATCGCTTTACACATGATAAATGTCAGGATTAGTCCGGATGCACCAACTAATGATCCAGCAACGATCAATACTGAATTATTGATGATAAATCCGGTAAAGGCCGCGGCAATTCCAGATAGTGAATTTAACAGAGAAACTACAACTGGCATATCAGCACCACCAATTGGTAAAACCAGTAAAATACCTAAAATTCCTGAAACTGCGATTAGGCCGTATATAACATTCTTATCTTCTGGGTTGTCGATTCCAATTACAATTAGAGCCAATGCAGTCACCATCAATAACACCTTGACACCGTTCAACCAACTTGGTCCCCAGGTGGGGGTTTTGTACCATTTCCCGAAAATCTCAACGCCGCCTTTTAACTTCAGCATGGCTAGTAGAGATCCGGTTAGTGTCATCCAACCAACCAGTGCCGAGAGGCCTGCAGCAACCATTGTAACAGTAAGTTGCAGCCCGACCGGTAATTCTGCTCCTTCGATATACCTCCAAGTCTCTGATAAGGCAACCAACGCTGAGGCCGCTCCACCAAAGCCGTTGAATAATGCCACTAATTCTGGCATTCCAGTCATTTCTACTTTAACTGCCATCCAGTATCCAATTAACGAACCTGTTACTAAACCAGCAATGATTAGAGTCCATTCTGCATCTGCTTCAGCAAGTTGCATGTCGAGTATGGTAGTAAGGACTGCCACTAACATACCCAGTGCACCTAGTTGGTTACCACGTGGTGCGGTTCTAGGGTGTCCTAACTTTTTCAAGCCAAATATGAATAGAGCAGCTGCGATAAGATAGCCAACCGATGTCCACTCACTTAATTGCAATTCAGGCACCTCCTTTCTTTTTACCAGCGATCATGTTGAGCATCCTGTTTGTTACAGCAAAGCCTCCGACTACATTTATCATCGCTAATACCACTGCAACAAAGGCAAGTATTCCAGAGAATGCTGTGTCTCCCGCCTCATAAGCGACATTCGCACCAATTAAGGCACCTACAATACTAATTCCAGATATCGCGTTAGCACCGCTCATCAACGGCGTATGCAGAGTCGCAGGAACCTTAGTAATCAGTTCAAATCCTAAGAAGATAGATAATACAAATAGTGTGATGCTGCCAATTAATAATTCTGGTGTCATTCTACAACCCCCGCTAACCTAGTTTGTTTTTCATGCATCTGCCCATTACTGCATATCAAGACGCCACCCATACCATTGACATAGAAATCGGAGCCCTCTGGTGCTCCGTATAGTATATCGTCATCATCAGATAATACGATTTTATTTTCTTTTACCAGTGATGTGATGAACGTGGTCAGGTTGTTTGAATATAGCATACTTGCAGTGTTGGCAATAGTTCCGGGTAGATTAGAGGTACCAACAATGATAACGCCATTCTTGGTAGTGATTATTTCTCCAACTTTTGTGTCTTCACAATTGCCGCCGACGTCAGCGTTCATATCGACAATTACTGCTCCTGACTTGAATTCACTAACCGCTGAACTTGGAACTGTTATCGGCGCTGGACGCCCAAATATACGCGCTGTGGTAATAATTATGTCAGCATCTTTAGCAATTCCGCATACTGTATCGTTTACTTTTTGGATGAACTCAGGAGTAAGCGGTTTAGCATACCCTGATTCATCTTCAAAATCATCCATGCCATCAACTTCAATAAATCGTCCGCCAACAGACTCTATCTGTTCCGCAGCAGATTTCCTAACGTCAGAGGCATACACTACGGCGCCCAATCGCTTAGCTGTTGCAATAGCTTGCAAACCTGCGACTCCGCTGCCCATAACGACCACCTTTGCTGGTCTGACCGTCCCGGCTGAGGTGGTCATCATCGGAATTCCTTTCGGCACATTTGCTGCTCCTAAGAGGACGGCTTTGTAGCCCGCTAAGTTGTCTTGGCTAGAGTTTACATCCATAGACTGAGCTCTCGAGAGTCTCCTAGGTATCATGTCCATTGACATTAAGGTGACATTAGAACTAATACATTGCTTCACAAAATCAGGGTTCCTAAAAGGGTCAGCAACACACACTAAGTTTGTCTCAGAGGCTATTCCCTTAACGCCGGGAAAATTGATACAAATCACATTTTCACAGTTCAAAACCTCTTCCCTTGTTACTATTCTCGCACCGGCTGTTTCATACTCATCGTCAGAGTAGTTTGCCGATATACCTGCACCTTGTTCGACTAACACTTCAAAGCCTGCTTTTAGAAGTTTTTTCATGCTCGAAGGTACTATAGCAACTCTTGTTTCATTATCCGGTTCTTTTGGCACACCTAGTCTCATTTTAACCACATACCCGACTAAATCAAACGGGCTCAAATCTGCCCAGTCCTAGGCGGTTTTTAGATAAGACGCTTCCATTCTCTATCAGGGTGAATCCTGATTTAACCATTTAACTTATTTTTCGTCTTTTGCTAGCGCTGATTAGAGGAGAGTTGGCATGACAAGAACAAGGAAGAAAATTGCCGTAATAGGAGCCGGAAATGTGGGAGCAACATGTGCTTTTGTTTTGGCACAAAAAAAATTGGGGGATATCGTTTTACTAGACATCTACGAAGGCTTTGCGAAAGGCAAAGCACTAGATATGTCACAGAATGGGCAAGTGTTAAACTATGATGGTAATCTTACTGGAACCTCTAGTTACGAGGACATCGCAGGTTCTGATGTTGTTGTTGTTACCTCTGGATTTCCTCGGCAACCGGGGATGACCCGTGAAGATCTTATTGCAAAGAATGCCAGTATTGTGAAACAAGTTGGCGAGGGCATCAAAAGACATGCTCCCGATTCGATAATCATAATGGTAACCAATCCTCTTGACTTGATGACATATCACATGCAGAAAATTACTGGATTTCCGGCTCACAGGGTGTGCGGTCAAGCAGGTGTGCTCGACAGCGCCAGAATGACTCACTTTGTTGCTAAGGCTGTGGGATGTTCAGAAGAGGATGTTCAGGCGATGGTCCTTGGCGGTCACGGTGATACAATGGTTCCGTTACCAAGATTCACCACTGCGGGTGGAATTGCCATTACCAATCTATTAACTGATGATGAAATTGATGCAATATGTCAGCGAACGGCATCAGGTGGTGGTGAGATAGTGAAACTTCTTGAGCGCGGATCTGCATTTTATGCACCTGGCTCCGCTGCAGCAATAATGGCAGAAGCGGTCTTGCACGACAGGAAACGATTAATTCCTGCGTCTGCGTATTTGACAGGTCAGTACGGATTGCAAGACGTCTACATTGGTGTCCCGGTAATTTTGGGAGCCAATGGAATTGAGCGGATAATAGAGTTGGAATTAAGCGATGGAGAACTATCAAGTCTGCAAACATCAGGTAACTTCTACAAGTCCCAATTAACGGATATTTTAGGCTACTGATTCCTGCTGAGGAAAAGCGACATTTCGCTTCCATACGATGATATTTTTTCATCCTTTATCATTGAGTTTGGGATTTTTTTGAGGTAAAGGATTGCCTTACCACGCGTCCTCATCCGCGTTAATATCTCCTGACCTGTGTAACATCCTTTATTTTCATGAACTTGATTGTTTAGACCGCATTGGTATGGATTTACTTTACCGGAGATTTCGTAACCATACCAAGGAATCATATTTGCGATACGCCAGTCAGTAAAGGCTGTAATATTGTCTGTGATTGTCTTCCTTTCTATGGTTGTTGAATATATCTCAAGGATGTAGTTGTCGTTGATTGTCACGCTAGTTGTCTTATCGTTAGTTATCACTTGCTGTTCTGGTATATCTACATCATAAATGAGATCGATGTGGTTTAATTGCGTCACGTCGCTGATTGAGACATCTTGACCAAGAATCTTATTATTAATATAATCGATAAACCTCACCTTGTCGTCAGTGATGGCGACAGCAATCAGCATATTATTGAGGTAAAAAACATGGAGTTGTGCAAGGATTTTCGCTTTGTTGTTTAACACTAGCGTGTTGATAACCACATTATTTTCAAAGTCCATTTTATTACTTGACAAACCATCAATAAATTTTATCGAATCTGCTCCATTGAAAACTAATACGCTAGCAATATCAAATGCCATTCTTGGCATCAAATCACCTAGGAAAATGACTCGCCGCAACCACAAGACGATTGAGCATTTGGATTGTTTATCTTAAACCCTCCACCCATTAATCGGTCTTCATAATCTATCTCTATTCCATTTAGTAAATGACTAGATGAATTGGGTACGAGAATTCTGAAGCCGGATATAGCTAATTCTTGACAATCAATGTCTGTATTATCAACAATTTGTAAGTCATACATGTATCCAGAACATCCGCCGGAAAGGACACCAACAAGCAGTGCCATACTCCTGTCTTCTCCAAACGCTTGTTCCAACATTTTTTGAGCATTATCGGTTATTGTAAGTTCTACATCAACAACCTCTGGTGCCTGAATAACAACCGGGCTAGCACTGTCGCAGGTTCCGCAATCCATGATAATCCCAAGTGGTTCATATGTATGAATATGTGCATCAAAAGTTTAGCATTATTGCAATATTGTGATTTCATAGCAGCACGCATTCTCATCATCCGAGCACTGTCGTTTGCATGATTCGACTTCCTTGTTATAGCGCTCTTTTACAACACCGGCAATCACGCTTTCATCCATATTACAAAACATCAGTGAAGTCTCTGGTTGACCATCACAGGCATTACCGTCAGAGACCGTAATCATTTTTGGTGGTAAATTGTCGAATTCTATTTCACCCATTCCTAAATCTTGCCATTCAGACTTAATGTTGTTCCAAAAAGTTTCTTCGCTACCAATGTGCTGAAGCTTAACGGCTAACTCTTGACCAATTCTGAATCCAACATCTTGGAACAGTTGATTGGTGTTAATGCCCAACGCTGAAAGTGTATTTGATTGAGGAATCAAATCATTTTCAACCACTTGACCGTTGCGGGTGAGAACGGCATTAGAATTCTGATTCATGCCCATTTTTATCGATTCCTTGAACCGCTCATAGAACGAACCATCGCCGAGGGATAACCTCAATGGTTCGGTCATTAAACCATCAATTAGTTTAGCCTTTGCAGTTCGGTATGCTGTTGCTGCGTTCCATTGAATGTTTAGTAATTCGCTTTGCGCAGAAAGTAACATATCTGATTCCATTAGTATAGCAGTATCTTCCTTACCACGTCCTGTTGGCGATTCCTCTGTTTGGACAAATTGAATACCAACCTCATTGTCGATGAAAACTCCGCAGAGATTGAAGTCGGGATGATGTCTTATCTCTATTCGTGGGTCCAACTTGTCATAGAATCTAACGGTTTTTTCATCGATGCAAACCACGAGTTTCACTACCACGTCCCTGTCTAAAGCCTCTTTTACGGAATCCATACAACCGGATCTCAACATGTGCAATATCCCCCATTTTCCGAGTAACAGCCAGATATTTTCTTCGGATTCTGAGACGATGGAGTCGATAGTAGCATGTATTGTGTGGCGGTCTTTTAACACCGAAAAAGAATCCTCATGATGCATTGGTTGATTTGCTACAATAGCAAAGTGCCCTGAATTGGTCAATGACTCAAGGTTCTCATTCATGCGCCTCAAGTCCATTTCTTTAGTCCTAATAATTTGCTTGAAGACTTCATTGATGGTCATCCCAAAGAATCTGATTGGCTTGTCGAGGGTAGCCTTAACGAGACCCTTTTCTTGTAGTTTTTTCAGCGAATTGTATGCATCCATCCTAGATAGACCTAGACGTTTACCAATTTCACTTGCCTTAGCAGGCGGTTGACATGCCATATCTATAATTAACATAGCATGCTTTTCATCGAGGCCAGCTTCGATTAATTTCTGCACAATGTCGCTGTTTTCAGTCATTGATTCACCTCTTCTTTTTGTTCTGCTCTTTAATTAAAATATTACATCGTCTGATTTGGTCTTTTGTACGTTTGACTTCATCCTTTGATAGACCTCGAGGTATGGCTTGTTCAAAACACTTCACGGCATCTTGGTATCGTTCCATCTCTGCATAAGCGGTTCCCATATTGTATAAGGTCTTACCACGTACTTCTTCCGGTTTAATGAGCATCGCTTGATGGTAAGATTCAACGCAGGCAGGATAATTTTCAAGGTAGTAGAACGCATTACCTCTGCCGTTTAGGATTCTTATTACCATTTCATCGTCATCGGAAAATGATGGTAGTGCCCGATCAAAACACGACAACGCTTCAGCATACTTTCCAGCTTCAATCAACGCTACTCCTTGGTTATACCATGAGATGTCCTGATTCGCAATCGAAGTTGATGCTGGATTGCGAAACTCTTCCTGAACAAGTGAATTTGTCTGGACATCTAATGCCGCTTTGGCAAGGTCAACTTGGGGATTTTCAACCGGTTCTGGTGAAGTTTCTGGTTGCGGCGGTCGTGCTAGTAACTCATTGGCGGTCATCGCCTCTTCTAAATTCGTCGCCAATCCTTCACTTTCGCTATTATCAGTAATCCTCTGTGACCCAGCAAGCACTACTTCGTTATTGGATTGTGGATTGCTGACAGTTATTTCAGGTGGCCTATTTTTTCGTTCTAATTCTGCCTCAATTTCATTGGCTTTAATGCTACATTTTTGAGCAGTTGATGTATCTCCTGCAGCAATTAAGGCCTTAGCTAGCCCCCTCCAGGTATTGGGATTATTGCGGTCGGTTTGAATCAAACCTTTCCATATTTTCACAGACTCCATGTGCTCATTGGCCATAGTGTATCCTCTTGCGTGGAGTTCTGTTTCGCCAGGACCAAGTAAGTCAAGTGCGGTTTTGGCCATTTCAGGTCCTTCTGGTAATGTTGGAGGGACTCCGGCACTTAATTCTAAGACTCTAGATTCTCCTTCTGCTAATTCGATTAATGTAGCAGCTAATTCAAATTTTATGGGATTGTCTGGATTTGCTGCGACTATTATCGTTGCTGCCGACAAATATGCTTCTGGATCTTGTAATTCCATCGCTAATGGCGCCCATTTTTGTGCAGCCTTGACGTAGCCCGGATCCTCTCTGAGGGCGTTTGCGTAGCACATTGATGCTTCACGCAATAGCCCTTGCTTTTGTTGTAATGAACCAAGATTATACCATCCTTTTGGATTAGATGGGTCTAATTTTTGTGCGTGTTCTATGGCTGAAATTGCATGTTCTTCCAAGTCTAATCTAGCCATGGCTCCTCCTGCGATCAGCCAAGATGGAGCATGCTTTGCAGCTTCTAATTTCAGATGTGGCTTGAGCATGGATAGCGCTCCTTTAGCATCGCCGCTTTGAATTAGGACTTTTGCTTCCTCTGCTAAAGCATCCAAATCTAATTGCTCTTCAATTTCGGGCTCTACAGGAATAACTGGGACATCTGGAATTGCTTCAACTACTGGTTGAGAAACTTCAATGCGGTCCTGAATATCTTCAGTTGCCATAACAACCTGTGCTGCGGTCCTTAATTCGCCAATATCTAATTGTTGATTGTCATCGGTGTCATGATGGACTGCTTCATCAAGAAGAGCATCGACATCTGTCAGGCCGGTTTCTTCAACGACCTTATCAATATCACGCTGGTCATAAATCTCTATTTGTTCGACTTTTTCCATTGATTCTATGTCTTTGGTGCTACCACTACCTTGACAGCGCTTCTTGACTTCTAAGATTGATGGGTGCCCTGGGTAGAATTCCAACGCTTTAACCGCCATATCATAAGCACCAACATCGTCACCTATCCTTTCCAGTAGGATACAGAGATTAGCGGTTGCAGGAGCATGATTTGGGTTGACATCCAAACAAATTTGGAACGCTTGCCTTGCACCTCGAGCATCTTGCTGAGCTTCGAGAAGCACGCCACGATTAAACCAGGCCATATCAGAGGACGGGTCAAGTGAAATCGCTTTGTTAAATGCTGCTAGTGCTGATTTTGAATCACCGGAACGTGATGCCTCTTCACCACTGATGAGGAGCGATTCCACTTGGTTCACAACACTATCTGTGTCGCTTGCCCCAGTATTATTGACATGCTGCTCCATAACCCTCAAACCTTTGGCGTTAAAACCAAATCATAAGGCTTACTTATTTATGTATGTTAATACACTTACATTCAATAACCTCAAACTGCTGGATAACTCATGGCTAAATATCCGTATAAAGTATTGGGGTTGAGTGGCGAGTTTCGTCCAACATCTAAGTGTGGTATGCTAGTCAATCACGCGCTTGACATAGCCAAAAAACACGGTGCTGAAGTATATTTCTGGGACTTAGATGTGAAGCCCCTTCCATTGGTCGGTGAGGAAGGTTGCTGGGAAAACAGTAATGTCAAGGAGTTCCAAAAATTAGCTACCGACTGTGACGCATTTTTAGTTTCATCTCCTGAGTATCATGGAACAATGTCAGGGGCAATGAAAAATACTTTTGATTGGTTGTATAATAAGCACGTCAAAGGAAAAGTATTCGGCTTGATGTCAACTCTTGGCGGTGTTCAAAACGCTAACACATTAAACCATATGCGTATTATGTTGCGTTGGTTACATGCGTGGCCAGTCCCCGAACAATTGGCCATCGGTAAGGTAAAAACCGCTTTCGATGATGACGGAAATCTAATTGATGATGAGATTGTTGAACGCCTTGAAAAGCTGGTCCTATCTGTATTAGAGAACACTCGTAAGTTATCCGATTAGGTGTTAGAAGTGTCTCGACCCCGATTCGAAGACGATTTTGGCGGCACATACATTCTGATTGAGCCCGGTACATTCACAATGGGTGATACTGTCGGAGACGGACTGAGTAGGGAGTATCCTCCGCATGAGGTTATTATCGAATCGCCTTTTTTCATAGGACAAAGGCCAGTCACACAAATGCATTGGGAATCAATTATGGGGCATAATCCGTCCAAATTTCAACAAGGCTGGAGTTCAGGCTTACGACCAGTTGATTCGGTAACATATCACGACTGTATAGATTTTATCAACCTGCTAAATGAGACTCATAACGATAAGCAAAGATTGTCACTTGATGGAATTTGGCGCTTGCCTACCGAATCTGAATGGGAGTACTGTGCCAGATCGGGAACAGATTCGAAGTGGAGTTTTGGTGATTTTGATGGTGATTTAGATGATTATGGCTGGCATGCAGGTAATTCTGGGGCTTCAACTCGTGAGGTCGGATTGAAAAAGAGTAATAATTGGGAATTGCATGATATGTATGGATTGGTTTTCGAGTGGTGTCAAGATAATTATCGCAACGATTACAAGATACCCTCAAAGCAAACTCCGTATTTAGACGGGTCCGACATATACTGCGTCAGAGGCGGTAGTTGGTTTACCGAGAGTGATTCAACTAGAAGTTCTGCAAGAGGCCAGTCTAAGATTGCAAAGCGTAGCGATGGGACTGGCATTAGACTGGTTTGGGAGCCGTTGTAGAAATTATTATTCTTGTTCAGTCGTTATTCCTAAATTTTCATCTAACTCTGCTAGTCGCTGATTTTTTGGAGCTACACCCTCAGATATGCACCATTTGCCAGTAAATTCTTGAGATAAAACAGTCATCAAGTTCTTTTCCTTGAGTAAATTTATCCCTGCTGCTGTTCGGTGGATTACCGGAGCAATGTCCTCATGGAAAACGGAATCAAGAATTTCACATATATCTTGAAAAGTTCTGGTCCCATCACACAATTGCCACAATATACTATTTTTTTCATCGAGTGGCCGCCTTATCTCTTTTGGCGCTTTGAACAATTTTGCTAGAATTCTTTCAAATCTGTTGAAGCGTTTTTCAATCCTGAGCATAATTTTCATACCACTTATGTTTGCAATATTCGGTTTAATCCCGACATCTCCAAAATAACCCCACCATACAGGTAAACGGCATGGGTATTTGTTGAACATGTGATGCTCCTCCACACCTGTTATTGACATATTCCATTCCTCAGAAATCAATTAATGTCCACAACAAGAGTGTAGACATGGCAATAACACCAGTGAATGCGCTAAATTTAGTTAATTCTACCCGCTTAGTGAAATTCCTTAGATACCATGTAACAACTCCGCAAATAGAAATTACCACCCAGAGGGCATACCAAAGCGCAGGATACTTTGCCACATCATTCCCTGTTATTCATATCTAAATATTGTTGCCCATAATACTCCCATTGTTCAATAGACCATCCTATCGGCAACCCCGACTCAGGTATTGGAGGGCCAGAAGGTTGTCTGGCAGATCTTTCACCTTCATTATTTTTTGAAGGCTCAGTCTGTTCTTGACTTAGGTTAGCCGGTTTCGATATAGGAGGCCCAGAAATAGGTGGGCCAGACATTGTTGTTTGTTCGGCGGTTAGTGCAGTGGTTTTGGTTAGATACCGTCTAAAAGCCAGCAAAATTATTGAAACACCAACCAGCAGTGAAATAGAAACCACGCCTATGGGCGAGATTGCTTGTGACGACTTGCTGGAGGATGTTGGGAATTCTACGGTTAGGTTGGCGTAATGTCGCTTAACATCATCGGGGGGATTGTCGGTATTGTTGACATAAACCTCCACGACACCCGTAGCAATGCTACCTGAATTTTTAATCTCACAGAAGATAGTATCGTATGTAGTAGCAGCAGAGTATGGAGTGTTATTGAATGTAGTCTTTGGCCTTAATAAGTATCCCTCCCCAACATCCATCCTATCGAAAAGCACACCTTCACCATCAACGTATTGACACAAGATACCCCAGTTGTGTGGTAGCGTGAAACTTATTTGGTAATTAATGGGAAGGGAAAAGGGCCTTCTGTTTGTTGTGGAGGTATTGATCCAGAAATTTGCGAAGTTGGCTCTATCTGTGGACAGATTACTCTCGATTGTGATAACATTCAGGAATAGAGTATCCACTTCGATAAAGCGTTGGTAGACCAATGGTTCGAATGCATTTGTGGAACTGGTTATAGTAAATTCTACGGTAATGTTAGCGCCTAAAGGTATATCTTCTGGGATCATTATGTTAATGCTGACCATTCTAGTACTGTTTTTACTTATGGTTATTGGATGGGATTGAAATAATTCATAAGCAAGTCCATTGCTACCTAGTGACATATATGCAGGTATCGGCTTATTGTAATCACTAGTTGTTACCGAGGCAAAAATGCGAATGTCACTTTCATCTATGTTGCCGCGATTGATAATTTTGAAGTCTACACTGTTAGTTGTTCCATTGCCAACATATTGGGTTCGACTCTCAGATACTGCATCTGAAAATCCTAAATCACGAACAACTTCAGTTATTAATGACACTGATGCGAAATTATCTGTTAAATCTATATCGTCACCATACATATTTGGTAGAGCGGTAATTGTGATGTCAAATATTTGATTAAAGTCTATGCCGCTTGGAATATCAATCACCAATTCGACATACCTTATCGAGCGGTATTCAGAAATTTCACCTAGTTGAACAGTATTTGTAACAGAATGATTGTTGGAGTAACTCCAAGAATCTGGTATACCATCTACATCAATAGTTGCGCCAACAGCACCATTTCCTAAGTTGGCTAACATTAAAGAAAAAATATTTTTACTTCCCGGACTCAAACTTGCTGGGTAGTCGATAAGTGTTAACTCGATGTTGTTGATTTGAGAAATTATTAGGTTATCTATTGAATCTGTGGTAAACATTTGTCCACTACGTTCCGATATGATTGAAGCTGTGTAAGCAGGACAATCATCACCTACTTGCGCAGTTGTTGGGGCAGTAATCCTGACACTGAATGAACCTGTATCGCCGGCATTTAGATACAACCTTGCCGGGGTTATCTCAGATATCACCCAGTTATTGGCTGAATTAAACTCCATATTCGTCTCAAAAATGTCTTGCACACTTGCGTTGTTTAGAACATTAAACACAACAGTCTGGCTCTCACCCGGTGCAATAGAAATATCGTTCGAGTCAACGACTATATTGGGGTAGACAATCGCATCGCTCACCATACTGGCGTATATTTCAATTGTTATTCGATCTGTCCTAGTGGAATCATTTTGCGACACTGCTATGATATCAAACGAGCCTATTGAATCTGGAACAGCATCCGACCCGACTGTGTATGTCAACATTATGGGAACAGAAAAACCGGGCTGCACTATTATATCTCTGGCCTGATTCCATGAAAATGCAACACTCCAACCTAGAGGTAGACTGCTATAGTCTAACGATAATGAAAAGACATCTGTAGCGCCACCTGCATTAGTAATCGATGTTGTTGTAACGCATGATTTTCCTGGTGCGCAACTAACAATTCCTGTGAGTGGAAGAAATTCTGGTATCCGGTCGGGCGTGACTTCAAGTTGTAGCGCTATATTCGCATTAACCGCCGAGTGAGTTTTGCTTTCGATAGCAAAGTTTACTGGAAAGAATCCCTGATTTTCGCCATATTTGGGTTTATAATTGAACTCAATCACCTTGGTTTCTCCTTTCTCCAAGTATATGCCATTTGCTTCAGTGATGCTTACTCCAGTAGTCTGAGAGAAATAATATTGCCACTCATTTGGTAAATTATCAACCGTCGGAGTGAAGGTTTCGGCAATATTTCCAGTATTGGTTAATCCCAAGGTTACTTTTCCCCATGAATCCGGAACGGTTCCTTCAATATCAATGCCCACAGCGGAAATGTTGTATTCACTAACACGCAATTCTTGGTCGTAGACGATTACAATATCATCAATCCATAAGCCAATGTCATTGTTAACAGCATCGCTAGAAAAGCCAAATCTAAACTGTGAATTAGCGTGAAAATTTTGCTGCGGAGAGGGAATGATTGGTGAGATGACACCACCATCATTAATTGACCAGGTTTGCCAATCTGCAGAATCTGAAAAATCATTGTCTACGGTTCCAGATATGCTGACTAACTCCGTCCATGAATTAGTCGGAGTCATACTGTATGTCTTAACAGAATCCCCTCCCGCAACGCTGCCAGTGTAAAAATAAGCAATCCCGTTACTTCTTAATGGGGATGTAATTGCATCTGAAAGATCCATTACTGGCGTCGTTAAACTTGCCACGGTATTTGGTTGATAAGTCGATGCCTGACCATTGCCGATATGGCACGCACTGCCTTGTGATAGCGCAATTTCGCTATTTACTCCCCATCCGGGGTCAACGGTCCACAAACTTAGGTCGTCACAATTGAAATAATGACTTGCTACCGTGAAAGTAGACTGCATGACATCATTACCTGAGTTGTCATCAACAATCGTTGTGTATGGTGTAATAACTATGCTGTGGTTTCCGGAATATGTGGGTGTTATTCTAAATGTGGTAATTTCGTTACTATTTGCACGTATAGAGCTTATCTGATTAGTCTCATTGTGTAATTCAAAGTTTTGGTATTCATTATGTTTTATTAGCATATTTACGTCGACTTGTGGAGAGTTAGTATTGCCATAGTTGTCAATTGTTACCTGAATGGTGATGTCGACATTGATTACAGCATCTATCACAAATAATGTCTCAGGACGATTAAAGTTTTGAATTGGATAATTTGATGAAAACATTCGATATTTTTGTTCATCTGCTGCGTTGGGATAGAAAAATGATATATCTGATGCGCTAAGGTCTACGCCGGTTGATTTTTGACCGACGTAGTCAATATTATCATCAACAAGAGTAGGCTGATTCAGGGGCATTGATTGTATAGCAAGAAGAAAAACCATCAACACAGCGACATGTAATTTCATATGCGACCCAGTGGATACTATAACTGTAATCTATATGAGTTAATTGGCGTTTGAGTCTTTACTTACTGATTCGTCAACTACTTCTTCTGCTTTTTGTAACTTAAGTTCATTTTTCCGCTCTTTGGCTCTGGCAGCAAAGTATACTGTGAATGATGGTATTAGCAGCATTGAAAAACAGCCAACTACCGCAGCAACAGCCCATAAAAACTCGGTTCCAGCGTCAACAGAGAATACTCCAATGTCGGAGAAGTCTTCATTGACAGTTACTAATATAACGTTTGGTGCTGTTGATTTATTACCATCTTCAGTAATTTCAACTATTATTACTGCCGGGCTATGGAAATACTCAACAATTTCACGCGCCTTATCTTCTGCCTCCCCTAGTGATTTAGCATACACAGTTCCATTATTTCTTCGCCCGGGGTCAGTTGTTGTCATGGAGATGATCGAATCATCACCACCGTCCTCGCTGATTAACTCATGTGTTTTGTTAAAAAAACATGAGTCTTCACAACTAAAGTCTTCCGCATCTGGATCGCCCAATTTTGAGTGGGAGTAAAGTCCAACAGAATTGGTTAATTTCATGACTGAGTTTCTTGACAGACCTCCCGCAGTGACATTGACCCAGGTGAGGTTATCACCATCAGCAGTAAATGTCCACCGCCATTGGGTTAGGTTTTCATCTTCATCGTATATTTTTACAGGCTCAATTGAATCGTCACTAGTGACTTCGGTTTCAGTTGTGTATAGATAGTATGAAGGAGAAATTGTTGCACCATACACAGCATAGCCCAACAAAAAGATGAGTGTAAAGGACAAACCCAGCAGTGTCCGAAGTAGATTCGGGTTTTGGGCTAGCGCCTTCTGCATACATGTCGGTTGATGGACCCCTTCAATAACACTTGCATAATCCATAATTTTCATGACATGTCTCGCCAATCACACCCGTTTCATTGATATAGGGGAGTTAAGTCGGCAAAATGCTTGGTGTTGCTACATGACCACTTATTATGATATTCCAGCTGATATGCTCGTTCCAGCTTTAGCAGAAAAATTGTCTGAAACAAAAGGGATAGAGCAGCCTTCATGGTCTGACTTTGTCAAAACTGGAGCGGATCGTGAACGCCCGCCAACGCAAGCAAACTGGTGGTCAATCAGAGCCGCATCGATTCTCAGAAAAGTGGCACGCAAAGGACCAATTGGCGTCACCAGTCTGGCACAAGATTATGGTGGCAGCGTCAACAATGGCTCAAGTCCTAACACTCCTGGTGTTGCCTCAAGACATATCATTAGAACAGCATTACAACAGCTTGAATCCGCAGGTTTAGTCGAGTTAGTTCCTACCAAGGAAATAGAATCAACCGAAGGAAAGCAACAATTATACTCTGGTAGAAAAATTACCCCTGCCGGACAGAAACTGCTTGATGAGGCTGCTCACTCATGCCGTGATGCAGCAAATGAGATGTATCCTGGACTGGCTAAATATTAGGGACGTGGGAGTTTGTCAAGTATGTCTGCACAAGGAGAGGACCGATTAGAGGCACTCAGACAGCAGCGAATGTTAGAACTTCAGAAGCAATTTGAATCCCAAGCCAAAGCGCAGGCTGAAAAAGAAATTCAAACCCAAGTAGAGCAAGCAGAAAATCAAGCGGTTAGTCAGGCGATGAAGCATCTCCTATCTAGTGAAGCAAGATCTCGGCTTGCCACTATTTCATTAGCCACACCAGAGAGAGCCGAAGCAATCAAAAAATTTATCATAAGCCTACATGAAAATGGTAAATTTGTCCCACCAATGAGCGATTATGACCTAAAATCGATATTGGCATCACACTCCAAGAGCCGCAATAGTGCGTCGATAAGAAGAATCTGAGAAGGTGCTCGATATGTCAAAAAATAAACCAGCAGCAAAAAAAATACGCCTCATGAAGGCTACTAAACAAAACCGCCGTGTCCCTGTTTGGGTCATGTTAAAGACCGACCGAAATACTGTGACTCATCCAAAACGTCATCATTGGAGACGCAGTAAATTACAGAGGTGATTTTAGTGGCCAGACCAAATGAATCTGAATTAATTGTTCCACTAAGAAAAGCATGGAACATTACACGTTTCAAGCGCGCCCCAAGAGCGATTCAAATAATCAAAGACCATGTAATTCAACACTTGAAAGTTCGCGAGGATGAAGAAGTGTGGATTGATCCCTCAGTCAATGAACACATATGGTCGAGAGGAATAGAGAACCCACCGCGTAAAGTCAGATTACAAGTAATCAGACACGACGAACCAGATATTCCAATTGAGGTAAAATTATTCGAGGAGTGAGCATTATGGGAAATATTCGACCTAGTTTCATCAAAATAAGGGCAATTGCGTTAGTAGAACAGCACGGCGAGAAATTTACAGATGACTTTGACCACAACAAAATTGTCGTATCTCAACTAACCGATGTTAGCTCAAAGAAGTTGCGAAATTGGATTGCAGGTTATGTGACTCGCTATCGCCAAAGAAGAGTTGATTGAGGATTTTCGATGCCTGTGCGCATTGATTGGGATCGTCATCCTGTCAGTGTCCATTGCGAGGATAAATCTGAACTTGAGAATTTAATTGAATTCTTGAAGACAAAATACTCTATCAGAAAACGATCAATAATTATGGATGATAGAGAATCTGGCGGGTACTTATTTTTTCTTTACCAACCATGCGACCCTCGCTGGATCGCTGAATTCTACCAGATGTGATAATATGGGTGATAGAAAATCATTGCCACTACCCACATCGTCTTATGAACTGATAGTGGTTTGTATTGATACTGAACACCCTGGGAATCTTGGAGCAATATGTCGAACGATGCTCAATTACGGTTATGAGCAACTAAGACTGGTTAATCCACAGTGCACCCCTGACGATAATGAAGCCAGAAATCGGGCCAAACACGCTGGTAGAATACTTGATACCGTCCAGATTTACCAAACCCTAGAGGATTGTGTTCGCGATTGCTCGTTAGTG
>Ga0160422_10001094_pt1 | contig 16775 bp, 19 predicted proteins | sample Fk160mmetaG_FD_108192 | JGI IMG/M metagenome (GOLD analysis project Ga0160422, IMG submission 108192) | Marine microbial communities from the Central Pacific Ocean - Fk160115 60m metaG | ecosystem: Environmental > Aquatic > Marine > Oceanic > Photic zone | place: The Central Pacific Ocean... | reverse complement strand
TTCTCTGGAGTGAACTCAACTTCTTGTACAACTACAGTATTTGTATCTTTGTTAGTTATATCAATACCTATATCATCTTCATAACTATTTTCTTGAGTATCATTTGCACAAGCGTTTCCAATTCCTTTGAAAGTATCCCATTTTTTTTCAGGATGATGTAGTTTAATACTATCTATTTCATCGTTTTTATAAACCTCTAAAAGGTCGCATATTTCATTACCTGATTTAGTAAAAGTCTGATAATTTCTTTTACCAATGAGTAGCCAGGTTCCAATACTGATTCGATTATCGGTTTTATGTCTTCCTCTAAATTTTTTTCTAATCATGCATAGTCGCTGTTTACCATTGTCAATACATTTTACTAAACACTGATCTCCTCCTAAGATTTTTTCACAACATGCGTATATTTCATCCGTATCTTCAGAAAAGCGAACTCTTCTAACAGTTACCGATTCCGCTTGATGTTTTCGCCCTTGTTTTTTGGCTCGATTTCCTCCGACTTTATTTTTTACCATTTTGATTAAATTATATAATTTTCTATTTTATAGTTTCAATTTTTATACTAAAATTATAAACAGGATTTTTTTTGACAATCCAATGGTTGTTCATCAAATTCAAAATCAAAATCCATTTCATCTTCATCCGTAGAATCAAATTTATTTTTCCAGAAAGGAGTTTCTTTAGAATGTTCTCTCCAGTTGTTCCTTGTTTCACTTAAAACATCCTCTTCATTTGTAGGAGTTTTATATTTGTTAATAAACTCTCGAGAGATTTCATACAGTCTTTTTGTTTTAAGAACATTATACAAAGGACCTGTAAAATCTTTAAATTCATTAATAAATGAAATTTCAGAAGTATTTAAAGAAACGACTAGCTTTTTATTCTTTTTTGTACAAAAATCTCTCAAAAATTTTATTACAAACAATATATATTTCATACAAAAGTGATGTGTCATATCTATATCTGTTAATAGGTAAGGATGTTTTAAATTATCTATTTTTTTTTCTTCTTTAAAATACTTAAATACTACATTTAAAAAGTCATTATACTTGTCAGGTTTCATAGATTTCATGTCAAATAGTAAGGATTCGTCGTTATTATCATGGATTGCTCTTATCTCTCGATGAAACGGTTCATATTTTTTTGTCCATTTTGGCACAGGACCTTTTTTTAATTTTCTTTTTAGTGTCGTTTTAATATTTTGATACATTAAAAACATATCTAGGTTATGCTGTTTTGAGTATAAATATTTAACTATAGTACCTAAAATTAAGTCATCATTTTCTTGTTTCCAACTATCTGTTTTTTTATTTATTATTCCTATTATTGATGGATTCAACAAAGCATAAAAATTAAAATAACATTTATAGATTAAATCAAACGCCTCTATTTTTAATCCGCTGTAATATAACTCATATACCCAAAATAAAGATTCTTTTAGGTCTCTTTTTGAAATCATCGCATCATAAAAGCTTAATTCTATATATCTTCTTGGGTATAAATATCTTGTTAAATTTAACATGTTTGATATAATATATAACAAATATACTATATCAATTTTTTTCTTTGTAATATATATATATATAATATATGCCCACCACAAATAGATGGCTTGCATCACTTAATAAGACTTTGCGTAATAAAAAATACAAAAATAAGTCTCTACGAAATATTCTAAAAATAGCCAAGGATAAATATTATAGTATTATTCGTAAAAAAAAGACCAAATCTCGTAAAAAAAAAAATAAAAATAAAACAATTTCTAAAAAAAAATAAAAAATTAATTTCCAGAAATCGTTTTAAGAAATTCCGTTTCTCTTTTTGATTCACTTATTACTTTTTTATAATCATAATTTAGTTTTGTCATGTTTTTCATATCTGATTCGTCCAATGTATCCATATTTAATAACGAATGATATATTTTAATTGTATTATCAATTGTTAATCTTTCCTCTGGAGAGGGTGATAAATTTTGCATCAATAGCTGACTATATTTAGTAAGCAACCTAGAATTTGGTATTTTTTCATTGTAAAATTTTGATAATATTCTTAGATATAATCCACTTAACGCATAATTGTCCCAAGTTGTATATCCACTGATAAGAGTTTTTATTTTAGAATCTCTCACTTTTTCACCTGGCTTATCTATATAATCTTTTCCAAATTCTATACACTTTTCATAATAAATACCCTGGAATTCTTTAGAAAATAAAGATAGTGCAGGATTGCTACTTATAAACCTATTTGCGGTATCTATTATATGTTTCATTGTTATCCGTTCAGAATCATTATGCAATAATAAACACAATATATGAACATCAAAACCCCATACATAGTATTCGGGAGCATAAACATAAAAAAACTTATATAGCAAACTGTGGTCATAGTTGTCCATATCTATTGATATTCCAAAATCAGAAATTAAAAAACTATTTTTATTTTTATTGTATAGAATATTTTCATTTTTTAAATCAAACTGAACAATATTTTTTTTTAATAACTCCGAAAACCCATTTAAAAGATTTCCGTATGATTCTAATATTATTCTTATTTGTTCCTTAGAACCTTTTTTTTTATCAAACAAATATTCAAAAAAATCTGGATTTTCTATGTATTCTAATTTTAAAGCTATATATGAAATATTTTCTTTCATTTTTAATGGTTTGCAGTTTTTTAGTAGCGTATCATCTATTGAAGATAAATGTAGTTCTGAATAAGAAACATGTACACGAAAAAAATTTTTATATCCTTTAATAGATTTTATTTTTTCTCCTATTTCCAATTCATTGTCTGACGTATACGTTTTTTTTTGTAATTTAGTCGCATATTTATCACTTGTACTACTACCATCGGTATTTATTCCAGGATAAAATATACATCCAAATCCTCCTTGACCTAATAATTTACTTTTACTCATTTATATTATAATAATTTATTTATTATAAAGATAATATCTATTTTTATATGTTTTTTTAAGCTTAGTATTAATATCATCCTTACTAAAATGATGCACTTCTTGAAGTTCACGTATTTGTTCCAAATACATTGGTAAGTTTTTTTTTTCTTCCACAAAAGCGTTAAACCCATCTTTAGGTTTATAAGTATTTTCTCTTATAAACTGATCCATTGACAAAATCATCTCTAAAGTACATGATACATATTTATTTCTAGGCTTTTGTTTTTTTTCTTCGGTATCCGTAGAAAGATTTTTATAGTAATATCTAGCACTAATATAAAGTTTATTATTTACATCTCCTTTGTATCCTTGTTCTTTTAATCTGTTTGTTTCTCTTAGTATTTCATCTTTTTTGTCTTCTGTCCACAATTTCCATGCATCTTTATAATCAGCTCTATTATCAAACTGATGCAATTTTGCAAAATAACTTAATTCTTCTACTATATCGGTAGACAATTTAAATCTGTACGTTTGTGCTTTAGTTTCCATTTTATTTTACTTACTATTTTTAATAAGTGTTCTTTTCAATTTTTTTAAAATTAAAAAATAATTTAATATTTCATATCTATAATGTATACATTAAAGGTTATTCCTTATTTAGACGAGTTCAATAAAGAATATAAAAAAATTATATCGATAAATTCTATACCAGAGGGAAAATTATCTGATTATGTTAAAAAAGTGAAACTTCCTAAGCTTTCACCTTTTAAAAACAATACAAGTTGTTGCTCTCATCAATGCTGTACGTATGTATTATGTGATTTTAATAATAGTAATAAATTTATGTGTGTTGATGATATACCATCACTATTTACTTTTTTATATGAAAATGATTACACTATAAATACAGAATTAACAAAATTAATAACAGAAGGAGAAATAAAATTAACCGATAAAATACTATGTTTATTTTCATATAACAACTAAAATTGAAATAAAACCTTCATTATATTTATAATTAAAATGACCGAAAAAGAACTTATTAAACGTTATATTGAACAATTAGATGAAAAAGAAAAAAAAGCTCATCAAATTGCAATTGAGTTATTAGAATCGTCTTTTGATGTAAGCAAATCTATAGGATTTTTAAAATATAAACAACTACATTCTAAATAAGTAATTATATAATTTTATGTCGTTTATATGCATTTTTCATGATTCTTTTTCTAGTTTTACTATCAATTTTAGATTTAAATTTTTTATATCTTAAATTGTTATTACCTCCTTTTTGCACGTTATTTGTTGAACTGTCAGGAACTATTCCTGTAACAACTAAATTTTTATTTAATTCATCAAATTGTCCTATTTTTTCATTTATTTGATTAAAAAGATTTGTCGCTTTTTCTTTACTATCTATCATTTTATCAAGTGGTTTTTGTGGTGTAGAGGAAAGTAGAGTTATAAATTTTCCAGCACTACCGGATGTTTCTTTAATTGCCTCGGTTGCTTTGTTTGCCGCTCTTCCTGCAGCTATTATAATATTAATCAATGCTCCTAAAAATGGAATTTGACCAGCAGCTGCTCCTACGACTCCTACGCCTATATCAACACCAGCGGCGGTTAACTTAAGACATACTCCTTCTAAAATATCCACGGCCTGATTTGTAAGTTTCATAAGTGGTTCTTCGAGTTCCTTCATGATTTCACCCATTATTTCTGCGGTAAGTTTACCACTTTCTTTTAAATTTTCCATGGCCTCTGGGTCATTAGATATAGCGGCAGCCAATCGCGCAGATTTTATTAATTTATCTTTTACTTCTGATGTTAAATCTTCCAAGCTGACATTTGTAATATCTCTGCCAAAATAGTAATCTATACTATAAATAACTGCTTCTTTATATACATACGTACCTGCTTTTACAAACGTTTTAGATAAATACCATACTAAATCTAAATAACTAAATAAAAGATGACTAAACCAAGTTTGCCCTTCTCTAACAAATTTCTTTTGAATCGTATTTCCCGCATATGTTCCCGCAAGACCACTTGCTGCAGCAACGGCTAATGTTCCTTGTGTGGAACCACCCTTCTTAGTATTTCTTTTTTTTGTTTTTTTTTTATTTTTTTTTAAGTTATTCATTATTATATATTATAAAATATTTAATAATTTACAAATATCTATATCTAAATCTTACCTAGACCTATATTCTTGTCCGTGTATCACTAGTCTAATCATTGTTTTAAAGAATATCATAATTGACCATATAGTATGTACAATAGTCGTTTTTTGAATCCAAATAAATATATCAACTAGGTAATCTGTCAAATATTTATCATTTTTTCTTCGTGAATTCATGTATCCTAAAAAATCAGTATCACGTGGTTTTACTCCCATAAATATATATACTAAACATTATTTTTGAACTCTTTATATGATACTCTTAGAGGAGATTTAGTTTTTATTTCAACATCCATCTCTTCTATTTTTCCACCATGCTTATAATTATTTATTTTATTTTTTATATTAATACTTGCTTTTTCTTTCATGTTATAAGCTTTAAATTTCGCAAAAACATTATCTAAATCTCTTTTTGACTCTTCTAGTGCCTTTTTTTCAGCGATTTCTCTATTTTCTTTTTCTTTATTTATTAATTCTTGTTTTATATCTGTAAAAATACATTTACAATCAAAATGAATTACATATTTTCTAGCGACGACATCTAATATGTTGTAAGGAATCGTTTTTATAAATTCTGTATAATAAATAAATTGATTTTTTTCTGCGTTATATTTCATTTTTATTAACCCATAGTTATCCGTTTCTTCTTCTACCACATTTCTATCAAGTAATTGTAATGCTTTATCGGAATACTCTTTCATTTCTAATATTTCAAATTCTTTTAAATACTTATCCTCATATTTTTCTTTTTTTATCACCGGTTCATTTTTTTTAAAATGCGTTATTATCTTTTTAAACAAAAAAGAAAAAAGTAAAAATAATGTTTCAAACAAAAAAGAAAAAAGTAAAAATAATGAAATTAGTGGATTATACTGTTTTATTGATTTTGTAATTCCTCCTGCCATATAATAATATTTATTTTATATGTTTAAATATTATTTTTATTTACTTGATTTTTTCTTTCCTCAAATAATAGATTAATTTCTTCTTGAAGATCTGGTATTTTAAATTTTAAATATGAGTTATTTTTATTTTCAGGATGTAAGCATATAATAAAAAGGTCTTTTATTTTTTTATTATAATTTTTTTCCAGTATTGCTTTATAGGTATTTAATTGCAAAGCATAATGCCAATAATTACTATCTGGTATATGTCCAATAAGTGGATTTGTAGAACTTTTATTTCCAAAAGCAGTTTTCTTTATTTCTTTTGACCTTTTCCAATCTCCGATATGTAGATTTCCCTCTTTATCTTGAAAAACCATATCTACGGAACCTGCAAATTTTAATTCTTCGTCATATATCATCCATTCTGTTCTATATGCAATCAATGTATCTTTATGATCTTCGTAAAAACTTAAGAAATATTTAAACTCTATTGAATCGTCTATTACATCTACATCATTATAATACTTTTCTATATTTTCATGCATATTTGTTCCACTACTACTAGCTTCAAGCCCATTTTTTTTCCAGGCATTTTTTATTTCTTCTTTTGTCATATTAAAATACTTGCTCTCTGACCATTTGCTAGATTTCATCATTTTATCTATTACTTCGTCTGCATCAAACTTGGAAAACATGGATTTATTCCATGTTGTAACAGAGGTAAAATTAGAATTTCCGTTAATTGTATAGATATGAGGACCTTCATCAAAAGTTATATGCTCATCTAATGGGTGGGGGTTTCTATTTTTCAAGGTATCCATTTTATTTTTAAAATAATTATTTTTTTTTATTCAATTTTTTTTTCTTTTTTTCTCCATGTGGATAAGGAGTCGGGGTTCTTTTTTTTATTTTATCGCTTCGACGAGTTTCGCGTCGTTTGTTTTGTCTGCGAGGTGTAAGAGAATTGCGACGTCTATGGGTTTTTAGCTGCCTTTTTAATCTTTCTACTAAAGGAATATCTCTTTGTTCTTTTATTTCTTTAGCTTTTTCATCCATTAAATCTCTATTATGTATATCAAATTCTATTAATTCTCCATTATTATATAGTTTTGCATTTATACCATCGTCGTCGCGAGATGCCAACCATCCTTCATTTAAAACCTCCTTACCATTTATTTTAATTTTATTTGTTCCATGTGCTATAATTAATTTAGAATTCATATATATATATATAATGGATAAAAAAATAGATATTGAAAAAATACCTATTACACAATTATTACCTTATAAAAATAAAGACCCTAAGATAGAATATAAACAATATATGGATCAGCATTATTCCAAGGATGATTCGTGGCTTTTAAATTATGTTAAAAATATAAATTTAAAACAAAAATAAATTAATAATAATGCCAAAAGATAAACAACCTAAACGCGAAAATAACGATGAAATTAGAAATGAGAAAGAAAGATCAGATGAAGTTAGAGAGATTATAAAACAATTAAATGTTTATGATTTAAATATGAAGTATGAACCTATTGAAAAATTAATGAAAGTATTCCAAAATTATATAAAAAATGGGGAACGTACAAAAGTTAGTATACCTTTTCCTGAAGTAAATAGAACGATTAGAGGTCTATTGGCGACAAGCAAAAAAGAGAAAGTGTATATTAAATTAGAATATGAAAAATATTAAATAAATAACATGAAATTATATAGATGAGTAAGAAGCCGAATGTTAAAAAGCTTATTTTAAAAAAATTGAAAAAGCCAGAAGATGATCCTGTAGAAGAAAAAGAACCTATGAATCGTTTAAATGAATCATATATAAAAGTATTAAGTGAAATAGAATTTATAAAAATGAAGAGAGGTGATTTTATGAGTGCTAAAAGGTATAAAAATGCTCAAGAAGCTATACAAAAGATAAATAATGATATTACTTCTCCGAAAGATTTAGAAGGAATTAAATTTATCGGTAAAAAAATGTTAGAAGTATTAACCGAATATCATAATACGGGAAAAGTAGACTATTTAGAAAAAGAAAAAAAAAATCCAGTTAACACCTTTTCCAATATTTATGGAGTAGGATATGTAAATGCTCAAAAAATAGTAGATAGTGGAATAACAACGATCCAGCAACTTAGGGAGAAACAGGACGAATTACTTAACGACAAACAAAAAATCGGTCTTGAGTATTATGAAGATATTTTAGAAAGAATTCCAAGAAGTGAAATCGATGAATACTATAAAACATTTAAAAGGGTATTTGATTCATTACAAAGCCCGTCATCTAATTTTGAAATCGTCGGAAGTTATCGTAGAGGTGCCAAGGATTCGGGCGATATAGATGTTATTATAACTGATAATAAAAATATTACCAGCGTATTTAAAAGATTTATAAATGCTTTGGAACAAGAAGGAATCATTTTACATCGTTTAACCGACGGAAAAACAAAGATTCTTGTCGTTGGAAAACTTGGAACTAATAAAGCTAGACGCATTGACTTTCTTTATACTCCTCCAAACGAATATCCATTTGCTGTTTTATATTTTACGGGAAGTAAAGCGTTTAATACTGCTATGAGACAAAGGGCATTAGACCTTGGATATAGCTTAAATGAACATGGTATCTATAACATGACTAATGGTATAAAGGGTGATAAGGTAAATTTAGTTTTTGAAAAAGAAGAAGATATCTTTGATTTCTTACATATGCAATTTAAATTACCAGTCGAACGTATAGATGCACGCTCGATTGTTTTAAAAGAATCTGTTCCAGAAACAGAAACCACTGTTAAAATTAAGAAAAAGTTAACTAATAATCCTGGTAAAAAACTGATTCTTAAAAAACATAAGACCCTTAAAAAAAGACCTACCATAGAAAAGTCTTATGAGCAGCACGTTGAATTATTTAGAAAAAATGGATTTGATTATTTAAAATCTCTCGAGATAAAACAATTACAATCAATTGTAGCTGAGTCAAATCATCGCTATCACAACAACAGTGATAGTAAAATGTTAAGTGATAGTGAATATGATATCATAAAAGAATTTCTTGAAAAAATAGACCCTGAAAATATAGTTTTACAGGATGTAGGAGCACCGGTAAAACGAAATAAGGCTAAACTTCCTGTACATATGCCATCTATGGATAAAATAAAACCAGACACAAAAGCATTGGATTCATGGTTAGCAAAATATAATGAACCCTCTGAATACGTAATTTCAGCAAAGCTCGATGGTGTAAGTGGCTTGTATGTTAATAAAGAAGAAACTAAATTGTACACTAGAGGAAATGGACTTGTAGGGCAAGATATAAGTGATTTACTACCGTACTTGAAATTACCTAAAAGAGAAGGTCTTATTGTAAGAGGTGAATTTATTGTTTCAAAAGAAAACTTTGATTCACAATTTAAATCCAAATTTTCAAATCCTAGAAATCTAGTAGGTGGTATTATAAACAAAAAAACACATTCTCCGCACGAATTAAGCTTTTTAGATTTTGTAGCATATGAAGTAATAGAACCTGTTATGAAACCAAGTGAACAATTGTCTTTATTAACATCTTTAAATTTCAACGTTGTATTGAATTCTTCAACTAAGGAATTAGATAACAACATATTATCAAAAAAATTAATTGAAGGGCGAGAGACTTATAAATATGAAATGGATGGAATCGTCATATATCACAATAAAGTATACGAACGGGTAGGAGGAAATCCTAAGCATGCGTTTGCATTTAAAATGGTTTTATCTGACCAAATGGCCGAGGCTAAGGTAGTAGATATTATATGGACTCCTAGTAAAGATGGATATTTAAAACCCCGTGTAAGAATAGAACCTATTGAATTAAATGGGGTCACTATAGAATACGCTACAGGATTTAATGGAGCTTTTATAGAAGAAAATAAAATAGGTGTGGGTTCTGTAATACAAATTATACGTAGTGGTGATGTTATACCCCATATTATGAAGGTAATAGTACCTGCAGTCGTTCCTAAAATGCCGGAAGAAGATTATGTTTGGAATAAAAGTCATATTGATGTTATGTTAAAAGACGCTGAAACAAATCCCGTTGTTATGGAGAAGAAAATAACTTTGTTTTTCAAAAATATGGAGATTGATGGTGTAGGGCCAGGGATTGTTAAGAAATTAATTAAGGCTGGATATGATACTATACCCAGGATTTTAGCGATGGAAGAAAAAGAATTCTTGAATATAGAAGGAGTAAAAGAAAAACTTGCTAAAAAATTACATGGAAATATACATAATAAATTAGAAACTACGGAACTTATTACACTTATGAAGGCGTCTAATGTATTCGGTAGAGGGATCGGTGAGAAAAAGATAGAACCTATACTAGATGCATATCCAGATATATTGGTATCTGATGAAACACGTGAAGAAAAGATAGAAAAGGTAAAATCTGTGAAAGGAATCGCGGAAAAAACCGCGATTTCATTTGTAGAAAAATTAGATGATTTTATGGATTTCTTGGAAAAAGCTAATTTAACCGATAAATTAAAGCAACTAAATAAACCCACTGAAGTTTACGATGAATCTCACGAACTTTTCGGTAAAAAAATAGTTTTAACCGAGATTAAAGGAAAAGAGTTGGAGAGATTTATAAAATCAAAAGGTGGTGAGGTAGCAAAAAATGTAAGTAAAAAAACACATTTAGTAATTAAAAAAGATGATATGACGGATACTGAAAAAGCAAATGCCGCAAAGCTATTAAATATTAAAACAATGACAGAATATGAATTTAGAAAAAAATATATGACAGAGTAGAAGTATATTTATATGTATATATATATGTATATATATACAAGATGCCTAGAAAAATAAAAACACGCAAAAGAAGAGTAGGAGGGATGAAGCGCGATGAACCTCCTGAAGTAGAAGAGGTGGGACATTACGATTTTGATGCTGTTCTGAAACAAGGGCTAAAACGCGCAAAAATGGAGCATAGATACATGGACTTATCCGAGGAGCTCTCCGACGACGAGAGTGACGACAAGAGTTCGTCATCATCATCCTCGTCGTCTTCATCATCATCGTCGTCTTCATCATCATCGTCGTCTTCATCATCCTCGTCATCGTCAGCACCGTCGGCTGAACAGAAACCGGTTATAGTAAAACAAACGAATAGACCTAAGGTAGATCAAGAAGAGGTAGATGAAGAAGATTATTTCTATAGAAAATTCTATTTACCTATACATGATAAATATATTAGGTTATATAAAGATATTTGGGGTTCTACAGATAAACTAACGAAATGGGCGCGAGTGGTGGCGCCGACCTACATCGATGGCGTAGAACATTTGGAAGTAGTATACCCATTAACATCGGAACAAGTGCGCAATCTAAGCGAACCCGTGAAAACTGAAATAATACCTTTTTCTTATTATTGGGTAGGCAATGAATTCCCTTACTATAAAGAAGATCGCTATCAAATGCATGTAGGAATGAATTCAAAAGATGAAGAGGGTTTTAAAAGAGCAACAAATCAGTGTAAACGTGAAGGATGTAGCATGATGGGTGGCAAAAAAAAGAAAAGAAAGACTAGAAAAAGAAAGAAAACAAAGCGCCGAAATAAAAAAACAAGAAAACCAAAGGTCAAACGAACCAAAGGTCGAAAATAATTTTACAGTGGATTATGGAAATTTTAAAGTTTTAAAATGTTTCTGGTGACATTTCATTTTATTTAAATACTTATTTAATTCATATTTCTATTTTATTTATATTTTTTATAGAAATTTTCAAATAATCATATATTTTTGTTTTAATTTCAGAATCTTTTAAAGTATTTGAAAATATCCTTATAACATATTCGTCATAAGGATATTTTTTAAGTTGGTCATCTTCAGTTTTTTCAAGTGTCCATGCATTAAACTCCTGTATTATTTTTTGATTTACCATTCTAATAAGTTTTTTAAAATCATCGGAATCCATACTATCCCATAGGCCATTTTTATAAACAAACAAGGTGTTTTTCTTATGTTCAAATGATTTTATAGGATTTTCTTGGTCATTAGAGAGATTATTTTTAAATATATTAATTATTCCATGAAATAATCCATTTGAAAATATATATTCCAATTCATTTCTTTTTATTTTAATTAAATCTCTCCAGCTAGAATATTCTATAGGGCTGCTATTTGAATTTAACCATTCAATTACATTTATGTTTCTTTTAACTCTATCGGTATATCTGCGAAGACTTTTTAATTCCTCTTCCATTTTATTTTGTTTTTTTACAAGTTCTTGTATAATCATATAAAGTTCTTTTGTAGATGGTGTATCATTTTGTTGGTCAAGTGCACTTCTATCACCTACATCAGCCATCGCTTTTAAACTACAACAAATAATATGCCTATCATAATATATTTTTCTAGTATATATTTTTGTGCAATGACTACACTTATAAGTTTGGTGAGGTTTACTCATATTGAATATCATTTTAATTTATTTTTTAATGTCAATTTTTTTATAATTATATATTATAATGAGTTGTATTAATTATGATTATACACAATCTAACGAATGTAATAGAGATAACAATAATCAAAGTGATAGACAATATCCAAGTAATAGTCAATTAAATAGATTTAGAATAGTGCATCGTTTTTCTAGTAGTAAAAAAGCAACCAAAACAAGTTTAAAACCAGGTGCTTTATGCCCAGGAGGTAAAGGAGTTGATGTGAAACATAATTCATATGACAGATATTTAGCACGTAAAAAGAAACCGCTAATTATTAAAGATAAAGAAAGAAAAGAAATTGCAACTGAATTAAAAACTCCTTTATGTACCTACTGTAATTAACCAAATTAAAATATTATATATATTTATATGCCTTCTTATAATCTTTCAAAAATGAATTTTTCATTAACCAATGTACCAACGGTTCAAGAAAAAAAAGCCACCATTCCAACAAAATTTTTAAAAAAATCAAATGGTAGACTATTAATATCTAGTAATTTTAGTTTATTTAATAACATACAAATTCCAAAAGGACCATGTGGTTCATGTGGTAAAAACAAATAAAAATTGATTTAAACAATATTTCTATTATTTAAATTAATATGTCTGATAGAGTACAACAACTAGAAACTGTTCAAAAAGAATGTTTACAATTATTTTCTAGAAAAAATGCCGATTACGGCGATGCCTTTGCAACCTACGGTTCAATCGGTGTGCTTGTAAGAATAGGTGATAAAATACGAAGATTAACCTCTATTACAAATAAAAATGTATCTCTTGTAGACGATGAATCTCTGAGAGATACTTTACTTGATTTACACAATTATGCGGCGATGGCTGTAATGTTGCTAGATGAAAAAACCGACCATGATAAAAAAAATATAAATCTTAGATAAATGTTAAATATATTTATAAATATTATAAATACATTTAAAATAAAAATTAGAATAAAATTGAAATACTTTATATCATTAAAATATTAGTAATAGATAAAAATCATGACCACCGCCGAGGAATGGGGATGGTTCATACGAGAAGATATTCCTTATATTGATTCATTGTCGAATAAAGTTAGCCATAAAGTTAAAACGGGAAAATTTAATAAAAATAATATTATTATAAAAGAGGTAATGCCAGTAATTGAAGAAGAAAAACCTTTGTTTTCCGTATTAGATGAAAAATATGACTTCGGAAATGTTTTTGCAACTGCTTTAGTAAATACAATACTAATTTGCAGCGCAGGTTTTTGCCTGTATTTTAGTAAAGATAAATTTTAAATTTATAATTTGATTTTTAATTTATTAGTGAGTATAGTAAGATGGTGGAACACCCTTATTATAAATGGTATCAATGTCTGTTTCTTCCAGAACCGTAGTATTGAATATCATATAACTATGAATAGTAATTGCTGTTTCTGAAGCAATATCTTCAAATAGTATTAAATCATTTACATCAGGCATTACTTGAGCATCACTTAATTCGTATACTTTTTTATTGTTAACATAAACATTAAATACCGCAGATTTTCTTGAATAGGTTGCAACAATATTATGAAATTTGTGTATTGGTAAAATCTCTCCAGATACATCTGTTGTAAAAGATATGTAGCTTTCTCCATTATAAAGTTGACCACTGAAACTTGTTTCTTCTCCTACACATGTTGTAAATAGTTTTATATTTTTTGATTTTCCAGACAAATGAATATCATTCGTTAAATCGAACAAGGTTGTTTTACCTATATTGTGTTGCTTAATCCAGATAGATACCGAGAATTCATTTGATATATTCGGTCTTGGAATACTTAACTCATAATACAAATCATTTTCCATATCGGTCGCTTCAATATACAATCCGTTTTTAGTGAATGTTCCATTTGTAATTGCTTGATACCACCTAGAGTGTTTTACAATATCTCTAGAATGTCCTAGTGTAAAGTCGTAAATGTGTGAAACATTTGCTACCAGTATTGCTATTCCCGTATCTTCTCCTTCAGGTTCGGGTTCGGGTTCGGGTTCGGGTTCGGGTTCGGGCTCCGGTTCCGGCTCTGGTTCTATTTCCATATACCTTTCGGGTTCAGGTTCATAATATGTTATTGAATTATAATTAGGTGCTTGTAAATAAGAACTTGAACTTGAACTTGAAGCAAAGTTGATATTTTTCTTATTTCGCATGGAATATAACTTTCGAATCTCTCCAGCATTCATTGTGGTTCCATTCCAGAAACGAACATAAGCTATTGTAGCATCCGTATTAGCTACGTTTCCATCGGTTCCGGCCCCACCTATCATATGACGTTGGCGAACCATCGTTGCGGGTTCAACGCCATCCGTTCTTGTTTCTTCCAGTATACCGTCCTTGTAAAATTTAATTGTTGTTCCTTCAATTGTAGTTACTAAATGAGTCCATTTATCTGTTTCGTATAAACTACTTATAATACTATTTGAGGGACCTATGTTATATTGATTACCTGAAGCGATATTATATGAAAATACTGAATTTTCTAATATTTTTTCTTGCTCGGTAATGCTTACTTCTTTCATGACAAAAGAATGGTTTACGGGCTGGATAACAGAACCACGGTAAAACCAATATTTAAATAGTATGGTATCTGGAAAAGTACCAATAAAACTGGGAACATCATACCAGGTTACTCTATCATCCCTCGAAACTCTGTAGCCTGTATTAGATGTAAATTGTATGAAAACTTCATTATAACGATGATCACTAGTAGGTACATTAACTCGAGTTCCGTTCCAGTAAGACCTCCAATCACCGTCGGCGCCATTATACCAACTCCATAGAGGACCACCCTTTCCATAGGGGAGGGTATTTTCATTAAATCCATCATAACTTAAGTAGTATCCTGAGTGATGTTGTGTGCCAGCAGGACTGGTCCATTCAATTTTGTATGTTTTATTTAAAAAATCTGGATCTGTTGTATCTATTGAAGTTATTACAAAGTTGGCTTCAGTCAAAGTTATATCAACCCCATTCACTTGCACGGAGAAAGGGCCGTATTCGCCATTGGGTTGCGTTGGTACGTTAACCGTTGCTAAAGTGGAAATTTCGCTAACCGCCTGTGCCGATGGAACAACCTCGAAATTCATAATCGTAATATTTTCTACCGAATCATATTTCACATAGGTTTCCACTGTGGTAGGACCACCAAACTCCCAAGGGGTCAAATCCACATAATCATCCACACCATCCAATTCTAATCCTTTTGGTGTTATTTTAGCTCCGTTCATTAAACTACCGGTAATGGACGAATCACATTCATCTACTACGGTGGTGGTTGGTGTAGCAAATATAGTTGGATTTTTTGTTTCTCTGTTGGAATAAAGCAAGGCAATCTCTGTATCGATTAATGCGGTTCCGTGCCATAAACGGACATAACCAATCAATCCATCTAGTATAGCTCCTTGGTTAGTACCAATAGTACCATCTGATTGGAAAACCCCTCCACCCATCGCTGCATAGTCTCTTGTTTTTATCGGAACAGATTGATTATGTGCCGAGGTTGCTGTAGTAATTAAGACTCCGTTTTTATAAAGTTTCTGTGTTGTACCAGAAACGGTATATACCATATGTACCCAAACATTTGCCTCGAAATAACCAGCCCCAGATGATATTGCTGGTGCCGATCCTTGCGCTTCATAGTAAGCCCTGCCCTTAGCTCCTGTAGTATTATTATCAAAAGCAAGTGTTATTAAATCGTAGTAGTATGGATGTTCCGGCCAGCCAACCGTATCATAATCTGCTACCTGGAACATATGGCAGTAATTTTTCAGTGTAAATGGATTTACATACATTTCTATCGTAAAATTGCCACCAAATTCAAAAGGGGTTATACTTAGATAATCATCCACCCCATCAAACTGGGCACCTGCTGTAGTAAATATAGCTCCGTTATATGGAGTTGCAACAATAGAAGAATCATATGTATCCGTAATGGTTGTAGCGCCAGAATTGTCACGGAACTCGAATTCGTGTGATGGAGTGAGAACACTTAGTTCGCGGAATTCAAAGGAATGACTTGGTTTTACGGGCGGATCCATCCAGCGATTGTATTCATCGTTTTTGTGATAAAATAATTTATTTACTTGTTCCGCGTTTAATGCGGTGTTGTCCCAGAAACGTATGTATTCCATCGAACCTCGCCACTCAGAACTGCCTATGTGATGATAGGCTCTTTGCGTCGCAGATATAGATACACCCGAAGTGGAATTTTCTAATTGTCCGTTCCTGTATAATTTCAGGTTATTTGCATCTGCGGTTAACACGATGTGATTATGAGTGCTTGCGCCGGGATGGAAAAGATTTCTGGA
>Ga0160422_10001093_pt1 | contig 16800 bp, 6 predicted proteins | sample Fk160mmetaG_FD_108192 | JGI IMG/M metagenome (GOLD analysis project Ga0160422, IMG submission 108192) | Marine microbial communities from the Central Pacific Ocean - Fk160115 60m metaG | ecosystem: Environmental > Aquatic > Marine > Oceanic > Photic zone | place: The Central Pacific Ocean... | reverse complement strand
TGTCATAACCTTGTATCTCATATCCGTTTTGTCTTTTAATTACTTGAACTCCACTATATAGAACACGTTCTAATGGCATACTTTTGTTAAGATAGATTTCTAAATTTTCATCAGGAATGAAAATATTTTCGCTTTCACTGCTAGGAGTAACACTTTCAGCAACTACTTTTAAATACTTTTTATCTGAAAATCCTGCCATTGGATATGCAAGATTTAGTTCTAAATTATTAATTTTTGTTACTGCATCATCTATACTAAAACCAGTGCTTTTTAAGTATTCGCTTATAAATTGATTATAGCCTTCAACTAAATGAATACCACCACCATTACTTGCACCGTGTATTTTATAGTCAACTATAGATGGTCTATAGCCTTTAAACTTTTGTAAAACTTGATCATAATTTGTATTTTTTTCGAACAAGTTTGTATCAAACATTAATGATCCATATTGTGCTGGTTTTAAATTATAGGCAAGTATTTGTAATACAAATGGGTATTCGCTACTTCTTGTCCATGCAGTTTCTGCAGGACTTCCATCGCTGAATGCCCAAGGTAATTTATTATTTGCAGTATTAGTACCTTCTATCAGAAAATCTGATGGTGCCCTTAAATTACCCTGCTCATCTACAGGTAATATTTGCAACAAATTTGATCTTTTACAATTTGATACTGTATTATATTCTTCTCCAGTAGCATCAGAAAATAATTTTCCATCACGTAAGTTTTCCCATAGCACTGTGTTACCACTTGTATAAGGTGCTTCACCATATCTATTATCCCACCAAGTAGGCTTTACACTTAGTCCTAACATCTCCCAAGGTGTTGTATGAGGAGTATCTGTATCATAAAACCATCTATATATTGCTCTCCAATATCCAGGCACACGCTCTTTGTTAAGAATGTTTACACTTGTTTGATAGTTCCATGTAAATGGATTAGAATCCACTGTAACGTTATTCTCTTGTGTACGTACTTTATTCTTTAATGCCCATTCTCCATAGTAACTTCTTATGATATTATTAGATTCATTAAAGTCATCCAAACTATTTCTAAAATATCCTGGTATTACATTTTTATAATCAAATAAACTACTTTGATATTGAGTTTTTATATTATTGTATACACGTTTCTCAAACTCTAAAATAATATCATCTCTAATATCGTTATATCCTACCCATATACTTCCGTCATGTCCTTTTACGACTGTTTTATTTGTATTATATGTAGAGTCAGTATATTTTTCTGGAACAAATTTATAATATAATCCTAATTTACTTGGTGTAGGTGGACAAAAACTTCCATTTGTATTTGTATATTCTACTATTGTAATTTTATCATTTATTGCTAGTCCAATGTTACTTGTACCAACATTATTAGTAGTTAGACTTACTTTGGCTTCTATAGTATCTAAAGTATAATCTACACCTTCTATAAGAAGATTTGTATTATGATATATCAAAACTCCTTTACTACTAAGACTAGTTAAATCAAACTGATTAGTGAAAGTAAATTCTACTTCAGTAATATCATCTATTGTATGGACTGTACTGCTTTTTTGATTTCCCCATGGTAGCATATCACTATAATAGAAAGGAAATGCACTAGTTTTCTTTCCTGCCATATGTTCTATTATGTCATCTACGCATTTACTAGGATCTGTTAGGTCTAAATCTAATTTATTAATATTATCAATAAACTTATTTTTAAAATTAGTATATTCATTTTTTACATAGTTAATACTGTTTAAAATATTGGATTCATTCTTAGAACCAATATACATTGGCAAAACCATGCCGGCACTATGTTGCATTATATCACCAGGATATACTGTATAATTTTTATCTCTTATATTACTACTACCAGGTGCTATACCAGATAAATCTTTAATGCTTTGTGAAATCTTTACCACATGGTTACGCATTTGTCCAAGTGTTAATGTATTAAATGTTGAGTTACTAGAATTATTTTCCAAGTTGCGTGGCACTTCATAAAAACTATTTTGTGCTTTTATTTTACTGAAAAACTTAATAGTTACTACGTCATTGACTGCTAATTTATCAGTAAACACAACATATTCTCTAGAACTTTGTACTAGATGTGTGTATGTGCTTGGTCTTTTAAATTTTCCGTTGACGTAAACTTGTAGTGGTTGTACAGTTTTTGTTGTATCTACACTTGCACCTATCTCAAAACTATATAATTCATTTGCATTTACTTCATAACTAACAATTTGATATTGATAACTATTGTCTACAACTTTTGTCCAACCATTGTATAATGTTCTTACACCTTGTTGATTAAATTGATGCACATGTCCACTTCTTATGATAACATTTGTATTTCCTGTTGATTTAGTGTATTGGAACTTTTCACTATCATAATTATTTTCGAATATAATGTCACCAAGTGTACTAAAGTTTTGATAAGTTAATCCGAAGTTAAGCACTGAATCCGGAGATGCATTATTGTTTCGTTTATAACTGAAAAGTTTATTACCAACAAAATTACTGCTTGGATATTTTGTTTTATCGCTAAAACTAATATGGTCTGGATCTTGTATATCAAATAATGGATCTTGATTTAAAGATGTTTTTTGTTGTGCAGTTTTCCATTCTGTGCCATCTAACCAAAATTGTTTACCTTGATTAGTAGCACCTAATGTGCTTAAAACACAATCACCAGACTCAACTGTGCCTATTTCTACTAAATTAATAATTTCTGCAGTTGAAGTATCGGCATCTTCATTTATTAAATCAACACGATAAATTTTAGTTTTAACATCTTTATCTGTATCTGCAGAAAAAATTACTGTATTGTCCTGCTTTAGATCTATTCCGTCTGCAAAATATCCTGTTGTGCCATTTACTATTGTAAATGCATCTGTGGTTGTCGTATCAATTACAGTGACAGGTGCTTTACTGCTTTTACCCATGTTATATAATTCTAGTCCACTATAGAATTCTATAATTGGTCTCTTGGCTCTTGCACTATCATTTATTTCTAATGTGTAATTATTATATAATGCAGTTGCTTCTATTACTTCTCTATGAAACCATCTATTACCTCTACTCCAGGCATTTCTATCTGGACTTGCACGATTTATTAAAATATAATCTTGTTTTGTTGGAGCATTAAGTGTTCCATCAAACCCACCAGTATCATATGCTACTGTATCAAATCCATCACTAGTACTAATACTGTAACTTTCTGGTGTAAGTAATTCATCATTAGGAGTAAGTGTTATACCTTGAGGTTGTCCTACACCTTCAACAAAATATTCTCTATCAGCATAGGTAGTTGGAGTAACATCACTGTTAAATTGTATTTTAAGTCCATTTGTAAAACTTACACCATTATCACTTGTGTAGACTTTTTTACCTATAATCTCATCTTCTACATCAATAGGACTTACTTGATCTATCTCGACTAACTTAATAGTTCCAAACTGATTTTCATTCACACCGTCTTGATAGTAAAGTGTGCTAACACCTGCAGTATAAGGTTCTATAAGTTTTGGTAATCCATTTCCTCCCTTAAAAAATTCTCTATTACCGTATGCGTCACCTTGTTTAATTTTTACTTTTTGTTGTTGAGGCCAATCTGTGCTTCTTTCTAACACTATTGTATCTACCCCTCCTATAGATCTTACAAAAATATTGTAAACATCATATCGTACTGACATATCAATTGTAGTTGTTTCATCAAAAGGATTATCGTCATCATCAAATCCATAGGCATCGAAATTTGATCCTTGATCCCATGCACTTGCTTCTGTAGTAGTATTAATGAATACTAAACTTTTTCCATCAATAACAGTTTGTTTATCAATGCCTCCATGTGTGTTAATAAAAGTTTGATAAGGCTGATTATGTATTTGACTGTATGTTAAATCTGTAGCGAAATCTGGATTGGCTGCCTGTGTTGCATTTATTTCATCATTTTGAGCATCTACCATTGGCACTGTAAAAGTTACAGTCCCGTTTGTTGCTCCATTATTTGTGACTCCTAATACTTCACGAGTGCTTACAGATGTGCTATAGGCACTTATTCCGCTAGTTCCTGTTTCAGTTTGAATCCAAAAAGGATTACCTAAATCATTTAATGTAAATTTGTAAGTACCACCACGTGCCAGTATAATAGTTTGATTAGGATCTGCGGTTGTACTATCAAACTTAAACTCAGTACCACTTCTATAAACTGTGTAAGTTTTTTCTGTATCTACTACACTATTAAAAACTTGTACACTATCTGGTCCAGCAGGGAGCCAAAAATATTCGCCATAGTTGACTAGTTTGTCTAAATCAACAAATCCGCTATAATTATAATACTCTTGTTCAAATAAGTCAGTATGTGCAGTAGTATCTACATTATTATATTTTAAAGCATTTACAAAATCTATATATGTAGTTAAACTTTCAACTTTTTTAGAATCATTACGATAGACTACACTTGGTTCAAGTTGATAATTTTGTCTATCACTACTAGACTCAGTAACATATCCGTCACCTACTGTAAAATTAGGTGCAAATTTACGACCTATATAACTACTAAAACGTTTTAGATTAGGTTCACTAATTAATTGGTCTACAGTTGCATTTAAAAACTTATTGTTTTTTGCAGTTTGAAAGACACTAGGTAGTAATACTGAACTCTTACGTAAAGCCATTAGTAACTATAACCTCCGCCACCTGAACTGCTTGAACTGCTTGAACTACTACTAGAACTACTACTAGAACCACTGCTTGAACTACTGCTTGAACTTGAAGAACTGTAACTTGCACCACTTGCACTGCTTGTTCCTGAACTAGTCGCACCTCCTGTTGTATTAACAGTTGTTGTTGCACTTCCTGCACTAGCACTTTCACTTGCTAAATTTACTGAAGTGGTATTTACTACGTTTCCTGTTGCTTGTAAACTGTTAGCAGTAATGACATCAATGACTTCTACATCATTTACTGTAGCGGCACTAATTAAAATTTCATCTCTTTGACTTTGTATTTGAAATAAACTTCCGAAATTACTTGTAGATAATTTTGGAACAATTACAACACTTAATACATCAGGAGAAAGTGCATTATAAAGATAAGCCGCCAATTCACTAAAGTAAAATGTATCACCAAAATCCCAATTATCCACTTGAAAGTAAGTGTTAATTGCATTAATAACACGTTCTTTTATTTCTGTATCGCTAACTAGTGTGCTTTGATTTTTAACAACTTTAAAACTTGCTTGTAATTCTTCATCTGCTTTGTCACCAAATAAAGGTCTATAAGTGATGCCATTGAAAACTATTGTATCACTAACACTTTTATATTGTTCCAGAGAACCAAATTGATCTCTTAGTTCACTAGTTGTTGGATCAACAGGTTTTGCTATTGTGTTTGTAATATCAGTAATATAATTTCTATAGTCTGTATCATACTGTCTAGTTAGTAAAAATAAATCTATTATATTACTAGGACTTGGATCTATACGTCTATTGTTAGGACTATTATGAGTATATTGAAATAATAACTTATCTCGTCCTGTTTGTTTTATGTAGTCAGTAGTTTGTGCAATACTTTTTACGTTTGCTCCACTTATGCTGAGAATGTAAAATTTATCATCACCACTTGCATAAAAAACTTGTCCACTACTAAATTGGCTAAGTACTTCGTTAATTGCCGCCTGAGTTGTGTATCTTTGTTCTATGTCCGCATTATCTACTGCTGTGTATGTTAAATAACCTCCACTACTAGTGCTAGTTTTATAAAATACTATTTTGGAAGTTGTGTTTGTAGTAGGTGCTACAATAATATCAAATACTTCTGGATTATCTACAACTCCATCACTATCTATGTCAGGAAAAGTCACTTTGATCCTATTTGTCAAAATATATCCATCAGTTTCAGTAATTACATCATCAACTTGCATTGCATAATCGACTGCTAAACTATTTGTACTATCTGGCAATGCATTGACTTTTAAAATGTTAATTTTATCTTTGATAGTTTTTCCAGTACGAGGATCAAAAATACTTAAATTTTTATCAAAGTAAAAACGTGTTTCTAATTTACTTTCAAAGATATAACTTGTACTTCTAAAATTTGTGGTATATGTACTACCATCATTTGTAAATTTAAAGAACCAACTGTTATCTAAAGCAGTACCACTTATGTCTCCAGCATTATCTAAACTAAAACTACTGTTTTGATTAAGATTTTGATTTGTAATTATTGCCCATTCTTGTGTATCTAAATCATAACGTAGTCCAAATGTTTTATAATCTCCAATAAATTGTATCATATCATTGCGTACTGTGCTTGATATTGTAGTGTTCCAAGGTGCTATTACTTGGTTGACTATTGCATCACTAGGAATAACTTCACTTAGTGTTACTGGTCCAACACCTGTATCTAAATTTCCGACACCTTGATTTGTACCATCTGTTACTACTGCTGTCACACTGGCCCAAATATAATCTTTTGTATTAATTGTGCCACTAGTTCCTGTAATTAAATTATTATTGACATCAAAAACTTTTCCTGTAGGTGCAGTAAATTTTACTAATGCTCCAACCTTAGCAAATTTTAGATTACTACTTGTGAATGCTCCGATTTTCAAAGGTGCATCAACATCATTTTTAAAGTATCCTGTACATGTGCCACTTGAACTTGTAGTGAGATTCCATTCTGCATTTAAATTAGTAACATCAGTGCCACCATAATTTTTAAGGTAATAATGTAAACTATCATTTGCTAAAATATTTTTTTCAACTTGTTGTGATATTACATTACTAATATCACTATCTGTAATAAATGTAAATTGAAATTGTTGGATATCTTCAGTTCTATAAAATATTCCATCTTCTGCAACAATATTTGTACTACTATATTTTCCTGTGGTATCACGGACATCTAAATAACGACTTATTCCACTAGCAGTTCTATTAATTGCTTTACTTTTAAGAATATTACTAAACTTTGTGTAAGGTAAAATTTGATAATCTTCACCTGTAATCATTCTATCTTGTGTATAGTATTGTTGTTGTGCTTTTTCCTTTACGTCACGTAAATTTTCTCTACCACTTGCGTTTGCTATAGTATTGGTTAAACTTAAATTTAATGTTAAGTTTTCTATTTGATTTACTTGACTAATATAAGGAATTACAACCTGTATATTTTGCATATCTTCAGGTTGAATTTTATACGTTGTACCTATTCCTGTTCTAAAATAGACTCTAAAGTTTCCAGAAGGAATGTTAGAAAATACATCATCACCAAATACCAAACTTACTTGATCGTCAGCACGACTTCTTACTGTGAATAAATTTTTGTTATTTTTACTTAAACTATTATAGATGACATTATTACCACTTATAGCAGGTACTTTTTCCCAACGTGTAGTTTCATTACCTTGATCATCTAACTGATATAACCAAAGATCATTATTATCAATATTGTTTACGTCTAACTCAACTGTCCTATTTGGAAGTTTTTCATCAATAGTAAAGTCTGCACTTTGTAAACTACCTTGCTTAAAATAAAAGAAGAATCCATTGTTAGGACTACTAAATCCTCTGTTATCATTCCTATAAATTATGTTTGTTGTACTTCCGGGTTGAGGTGGTGCTTCATAAAGATAGTCTTGTCCACTATACGTACCTTTAACAAGTTCAAAATCTAAATTTTGTGCTCCGACTTCTGACTTAAAATCGTATATAGGCACTGTCCCAGGATTAAGACTAATACTATATTCCTCAATTTTTATGCCGCCTATAGTTGTTTTTAATGACGGATTACCAAACTTTTGTGAGCCAACTATTGCACTATTCACTATAGTCGTAAATTGTTCTAAAAAGTCACTGTTTGTTGGATCACCCCATGTTATTTCAACATCTCGCAAACTATTTCCGTTACTATCTGAGATATCTTGTGTGGTTTGAATGCTATTAACTTTTATTAATCCTCTAGAAATCTGTTGTCTTTTTGGATAGTAATTAAGCATTCTTGCTAATCTAAGAATACTATCTCTACGTTGAGCAGTTTCTAAAAAGTTTTCTCTAGCATTTAAGTCAGCACGGAAACTTAATGATTGTCCTAAAAAAGCAATCATATCTATAAGTGCTATATATTCACTTGATTCTATAAAGTCGTTAAAATCTTCAGGATAGTAAGTACGGATGTAATCAACCATACTTTTGCGAATAGTTTCATAATCGTAACTTTGAAAATCGGCTTCTCTAAAAGTCTCGTAAACTTTTTTCCAATCTTCTGCGGCGAATAAATTTGCTTGTCTTGTACTTGCAGCCATTTTGTAATATTCCTATCTATTGCAGTATTTATTCACTGTATAATATAGGTATATTATTCCTTGTCTGGTCGATCAAATCTTACTATTAAATTTTCTGTTTGATTGGAAACAACATAACGTAAAGCCATTTCTATTTGTAATCCGTTTTCGTATTCATCTAATGTTATACCCTCACTTCTTACTCTCGAATCATTTTGTATGACTTCATTTATTTCTTGTATAACTGTTGCTTTGGTTTCTTCAGTAAGTGGATCCATTATCAAGTCTCTAAGACTTGTACCAAAATTGCCATTCATTAATTTTTCGCCTTTACGAATTGCAAAATGATTAAGTATGTCTCTTTTAATTAGGTCTGTATCTGTTAATTTAGAAGAACCAAATGTGTTATCTACTGTGTTAAATCCTTTATAAGTTGCTACTGCCATTGTTTTTCCTTAAATTGCATTTCTTCTTGCATAAAGATCTCTTAATTTTGAATCTATTTCTAACTCTACTTGTGGTGTTATGTTACCGTCAAAAATCATTCTCGCTCTATCATCTTCTAGTTTATTAATCCGTTCATCGAGCGATCTTTTAATTCCCCCATTTGGTCCATCGTAAGGATCATATACTTTGCTTGTACGTGTTTCAGTTGTAACACCGCCACCAGTAACTTTTTTATCTACTATCTTTGTAATTGTTTTACTTGCTGATGCACCAGTTTTTATAGCATCTTCTACAAATGAATTGACATTTACAGTATGTGGAATACTTGTAGTATTACGAGCAACCATATCAACAGACAGACCTGATCTAACTTTTTTAACAATATCTACATTACTAAGTTGTGCACCTGTAAGCATACCCATAATTTCTGGTTTTTTATCTGTAGTAAAGATACCGCCTTTGGTTACAAGATCCTGATAGTTTTTTGCAATAATACTTTTTTGTAAATTTTCTTGTACTCCTAAGTTTTGTTGAAATTTGCTTAGTGTAGTAATATTATCTTTGCCTGTCCATACACTACTAAATCCTAATTGATCATTAAACTTTGCTTCAGGACGTACAAATCCATTTGCTTTAAGTTGTTCGACATCAAATCCATACTTACCAACTACTTTAGTAACTGGATCTACAAAACTAGGAAGACCTCCACTGCCAACCTTTTTAACAACGGCGGCATTCAAACCTTGAATATCTACACTTTCTAATGCACCTATACTAAATCCTGTATCTAATTCTTTAAGCATATCAGTCACTTCAACAACTTTGTCAATTGGCTCTGATAAAAAACTAGGAAGTTTATCTTGTAATCCTGGTATGGCCCTAATGCCTTGAGATACTGCATTTACAACATTCACTACACTACCTATAGGTCCACCTATTGCATCTCCCGGTCCTGTTGTAAGTGCATTTCCTATGTTGTTAAGTATTCCTTCTCCGCCAGACAAACTACTGGCAATGTTAATTATTTTTCCTTGTTCGTCTGTCACTAGAGAACCAAGTGTAGCATTGGCTAAATCGCCCAAATTACTATTGAAAATATTTGTAATTTGTCCTGAAGATAATTGACTTCCTGTAACTTCTGCAACAGAATTTGTAATATTTGAAAAACCACCTACAAAACCAACACTAGGTCCAGCACCTCCAAATGCTGACAAATCTGTTTCTGCATTTGTAAAATCTAATCCTGGAAAGTCAATACTAGTAATGTCTGTTCCTGTTATTTGATTTCCAAATTTTGCTATAGTATCACTTACACTTGACTTAACACTAGAAATAGTACTACTAATACTATCTCCTATATCTCCAAAATCAAAATTGAAACCTTCACCGCCTACTGTAGTAATTGTGTCAGGAATTTTCCTTGTTATATTCGAGAAGTCTCCTACAAATCCTACATCACCTCCTGCTCCGCCAAATGGATCTAATCCTATACCGTCGCCACCAATACTTTCACTTACACTAGTAAAGACTCCACTTACACTATCGCTTATACTAGTAAATGTTTCTCCTATAGTATCACCAAAAGTTCCAAAGTCTAAACCACCAAAGTCAAACCCCCCGCCACCTATTGATGGAATACTATCAAAATTCATTCTTGGAATTGTAGCGGTGGCAACTCCATCTATTCCTGCTTTTCCAACAAAGGTACTACTATTGCTAATATTACTTAAATTACTTTGTACACCAGTGGTTCCTGCTAGTCCAGTTTGATTAATTTGTCCTAGTGCTGGTGCGGCACTTGCTACTGCACCAATAATTGCAAAGGCACCTGCAAGTCCACCTCCACCTGCAAGTCCACCTGTGTAAGCAGTTGTTTCATTTTTCCTGTTATGTGTAGCAACACTAGGCTCATGAACAACCAGTCTATCAACAGTAGTCTGTGTTAGTTTAGATGTATCTGGAACATATCTACCTGAATTTGCATCATACTTTGTATCTAGTTTTTGCATTGGTCTAACAGACTTTGCAGTTTTACTTCCAAGTGCAGGACCTTGTAGCAATACCAATGATCCTTTTACACTCATTATGCCACTTGCACTAATACTAGATGCGGCTCCGCCACTTAGATTCATCATTCCACTTGCTTTTACCGCAAATGCTTTTGATGTTATTCCTGCATCACCACCACTTTTCAACACCATGTCATCTTTACTTTCCAGATGCATTTGTTGTTCGCTTACTACTTGAGTGTATCCTTTACTATGAAACTTAATATTTTCATCAGCATGAAAATTGATGTTTTTTGTTCTAAAATTTATACTGTCAGTAGCAAATACATCTACTGTACCTTGTTTTCCTAGTTCTATCCAAGTTGTACCTGCGTTGTTTCCAATGTAAATTATTCCTGTTGAATCATTCATTAAAATTTGATGTCCGGTACTGGTGCGTAATCTTATTTGATTACTGTTTCCATCTACATCACCGTCATCTAAAGTAAGTGTATGTCCTCTACGTCTATTTGTAGGGCCTAATAAACCTTTACGTACCTCATCACTAGCACCGTCTATATTAAGTAGTGAGCCGCGATTTACTTTTAAAAAGTCTTGTCCATTATCAGTAATCCTACGACCTTTACTTGCAATGCCTATTACTTCACTAGGAGATTCTCTCATGTATCCACTGTTGTTTAGACCTCTAACATTATCCTGATCCAATCCTTGTTCTTTGTTAATTTTTTGATTTATAGAATCAACTGGTCTTTTGATTGCTTTCCAATTTGTAATTTTGTTAACTTGTGCTAAAGGATTTTTGTCATTGAATTCACCACTTACTTCATTTGTACGCGATTTTGTAGGTTCCGGAAGTGTTTGTAACATAAAAGTATCCGGAACACAAGCGAAATAAAAACCTTCATGATTTTTTCCTTCAGGAAAAAAGCATAGCACTGTAGTCCCTAAATCAGGTGGTGGAGTAACAATTCCTGCAGGTACTTTTGTAGTTGTTTCATTCTTACTTCTACTTTCAACTCTACTGTAAAAAGGCGTACAATATTTTACTGTTCTCCATTGTGTTTTATCTTCAGGATTAGTACTGTAGGAAGGAATGTAAACTTGTATTACGCCCATGTGTGATCCATGAACATTGGCTTTTACTACTCCAAGTACAATACCAGTTTCAGAAGGTACTCCTCTTAAATTGGTGGTATTATAATCTGGATCTCCACCTTTAGTACCTTGTCTTGTAATATCTACTGCCATATTTTATTCCTGTGGTAATTGTGCAATTAGTATTTCGTCAGTGTTAGGATTATTCAATTCATCAAAACTATCTATTTGTACAACGTTTCTAGGAGCATCACTAAAATCATCAACTCTTACTACTGGTATTTCTCCGAAATCATCTACTTGAGATAGTCCTCTTCCTATTTGAGCATCATCAAAATTATCAACATTCGCTTGTCCTCGTAGCGTTGCTCTCTGAAAATCATCAACTTGTATAATACTTGGCTTTTGTTTAATTATACTATCTTCATAACCTATTGTCGAGTTATTTTGTTTCAAATCGACTTGAAATATATTTCTTTCTTTTCCTGCTAAATTATTTTGCTCTCTAGCCACTCCAACTGCTACAGGTTGTAATGCACATCTTAGTCCTGATAGTCTTTGCTGAAATACACCACCTGAAAATGTGCTTAAAATAGAAGTTAGTCTATATATACCACTAAAACTGCTATTTTCTAAATTAGGATTTGACAGTCCTGTAGTTTCATTATAATCTACAGGAGTTTTTAAATTCATCTGTATATAAGGTGCAGTAAGATTATAATTAATAGTGCCATCGGGCATAAAAGGTGTAGTATAAGATTGACCTTGCCGTACTTTGTCTTGCCAATATGCATCACTAGTTGGAATGTAAGCAGGATCTCCTACAATTTGCATATCTAAATTTACTAGGTCAACACCATCACTCATTAGACTAGTAAACAAGTCTTTTGCTCTTGCCCTTTTAAGAGTATCTTTTGTGTTAATAGTGTTGCCTTCTACACTACTAGTAACTTCTTTTGTTAGTGGACCAAATTGATCTTTCAATCCTACAGTAGGAAATGGCTTACCAGTACCTGCAGTCATTATTTGCATAAATCCTGTATTAAATTTTAGTTGAAAGTCTAATACTTCAGTGTTTTGTCCACTAAAAATGTAGTCATACTTTTTATGGAAACCGTTACCTACTGGTTTACTTTTCTTTGCCCAAGGCATATCGCTATAATATACATTATTTTTTTCAACAACATAACTTACATGATATTTGTATCTTCCATCTTTGCCATCATATCCAGTGCCTCTACCTGACGATGTTTTTATTACTGGTCTAATTTTGAACCAATTGATAGGTCTGCCAGAAGTAGAAAATTGAGTAGGATTATCTTCAATATTTTGATCCATATAATCGCTATGCAATATTACAAGATTAATTAATTTAGATATATCCGTACCTTTGTTTATTTTAAAAGTTCTTGTATTTTTATCTAATGTAACACCTTGTGATATTCCTCTTACATATGCTTCATACTGTTTCCTATCGCCAGATTCTGTTTTGTTACCATCATCAGTAGGAGTAGGTGTGTTCAATGCATCATATATCTGTTCAATATTTAATTTTGAATTTGCGATCTCAGATGCAATAACAAAGTCATATGTATCATGGAATTCAGCGGCAGGAGGTACTACTACTGGATCTGGACTTTCTTTTACAAAATATTGACTAGGTTTAGTCCTTCTAACTTGTCCATCTGTTAAGACTTCTGCAAGATTTTTATGTTGTACTTTTACTTTTTTTGTACCTACTCTTACCGGTGCACCATTAGCACTACGAAACCTTGGATCAACTACTGTGCCTGTTCTTTCTGATTCTTCTACTGTAGCAGTCACTTCATTACTGAATATGTCGCCTATAGTTGTTGCTTTTAATTCTATATTAAAAGGTATCACTCCTGTAATACTTCCCATTATGTGTCCAGCAAAAGGTATTGCTTCAACTCTATATTGTGTTCCAGCACTTGTTACTTCAAATGTCATATTAGTAATTCTTATGGGAATATACTTAGGTAAACTAGGACTAGATATAGGAGTACCGTTTTCATCATATCCTTTAAATTTTATTTCTAGTAGATAAGGTGCATGAATATATCTTTCTCTAGTACTTGCTAGTACTGTTCCTGCAAGTCTTCTTAATCTTTCTAAAAAAGTTACTCCTCTTGGTTCTGTTAAATTGAATCTTATACCAGTTGCATTAGTATTTTGTTTAAATTTGCTTGGGCCAACTGCAATATTTTCTATTTCTAGATCATCTATGAAAATATCATTGCTAAATTCTGTACCAGCATTATCTAATCCGGTGCCTCCACTTCTAGCAAGTAAAAAACTATTAGGTGGAGTCAATGCAGTTTGAGGACTATTTGGTGAACGTGTCATATCAACATAACTTTTACTATTCATCATGTAAAGTGCAAGATTGTAAGATACACTGTTAAATTGATTAAGTTCATTGGGCACTGAATCAATTTTTACTCTAGATAAATCTTCTGTAAAATTTCCCCTTGTATTACTTTTTGCATCTTTAGAAGAATTAACAATAATTTTTTTGTTAGGTGAAACATTTAGTCCTATATTAGGTCCTGTTTCACTATTCTCAGTTTTTAATGTATCATTTGATAATGGTCCAAAAGCAGTTAAATCTGTGAAGACATTTTCAGGTGCGTCTTTGCTAACACTTTGTCTTCTTGTGCCAGTATCTTTATTTGTAATATCATTTACAGAAACATCAGCACTACTTGAATAACTATCAAAATCACTAGTAAATCCATTTGCACTAAAGTTATTATTTTTACTTGCATTGTCTACTGCTGAGTTATATGAAATAGTTGTATTGTTAGGTATGTTTATTGGATTAGTTTTTTGCTCAAATAAACTAAAATCTTCAGGTGCAGGATTGTTAAATTTTTTAAAGGATCTATATACGTTTTGACTTTTAACAATCTTGCCAAAATTAGGACTTCCAGGTACACTATCAATCCTGTATCCTTCTCTAAATAATTGTTTTTTGACACTAGGATGTACATTATCCAAGGCACTTTTATCTTTGCCTTCGAAACTATCCAAGTATAATTGTTGATTAGGATTAAAAGAGTTGCCACTCATGTTAATTTCCTAACGTTGTGTCTATGTTGCCTTTTTTAGGAATATAAAATTTAGTTCCAACTCTAAAATCCCAAATTGCATCCTCAAAAGTATTAGGATTACGTGCTTGAAACACCCACCACAAGTTACTGTTTCCATACAAATCAAATGCTAATAGGTCTGGTCTATATTCATGCACTTGTGTTAGTGTATGCAAAACATCATCTTTAAATGGAATAATAGTTCTAGGAGTTAATACATCTAAATAATAACTGTAAGTTTGGGTATTTGCATATGGACTATCGCTACGATATGTGACTGCCATTATAAAAATCCTCCTCCGCCACTTGGACTTCCAATTTTTTCACCTCTAGCGAAAGCATCTAAACTAAAATTACTAATTTGATCTTTAGTATAAATTGGATTCAATGTCATTGTTACATTCATGTATGTTGGAATCATTGTCTTTGTAGCACTATCAGGCGCAGACGCAAGTGGTACTTCTATATAATCTCTATCTGCAGACATAATTTCTGTAAAATTAGATAAAACTACTGGTACACTGTTATAATTAAAAGGACCATATCCACTTAATCTTAAAACTGGAGGTGGTGTGCCTCTTAAATCATCAGCACCAAAAAACATCTTATAAGCACTTCTTAAAAAATGTAAGACTGCAAACACATATCTTGCTTCATCAGCATTGTTAGCAGTAAAATATCCATCCACACTTATTGCATCTATTGCACTTGCATTGTAACTATGTTGTACGTAGTTGCTATGAGCAGGATGTACACCTGTATATTGTGCAGTATGACTTACACTAATTGTTGGCGTATAAGGGAACAATACACCGTTTGTATCTATTAGTGGTTGCATTATTTTATTTGTATCATCTCTATAAAGAATGTTTGACCCTGGACTTAAAGATAAACGTACTCTAGTATCATTATCTCTGAATACAGTAGCGGCTATATCATTAAATCCAGGTATGTTTGCTCCTGCAAAGTTCAAACCAGCCTGTACTAATCTATTGCTACTAGCATTTAGAATATTTCTACCAATTTTACTCAATGGATCGTTGCCAGGAAGTGCTTTACCTACTGCATCTTCCGTAAATTGCTTGGCTTTACGAGTAAATTTGTTGCCTAAATTAAAAGCCATTTAAAAAATCCTTATTTTTATATTGCATAAGTATATTTATAGGCTGTATAATATACGCATATAAAAGGAATCCCCAAATATGATAAAAAGGAAAAACTATCTTAACAATCGCGATTTATTGAAAGAAATTCACAAAAGTAAAAGTACATATAGTAGTTTTATTTCAGAGGGAGATGATGTTTATGACATTATTTTGCCCAATGTAGAAAAAATTAACATAAGAACTATCGCACAAGCCAAAAGAAACCAGGCAGATCGTATACAAAAACAAAACTACGAAGAAGCAAGGGCATTAGGAAAGAAAGTTAAACAAGCAGAGTTTGCAGTAGACTGGAAAAAGATTAACAAAAAAGATGTAGTATTCAGAATAATGACACATGACCATATTCCACTACATCCAGGTCGTAAAAAGAATCCAAAAACTGTCGCAGATCATCATGTGCAGTGTAATTTTCCTCCTTTTCAACACTTCAGAATAGATGATGACGATAATCCTGTACTAGTTGGTAAAAGTCATTGGCAAGGCGGACTAGAAAATGGACAATTTAGTAAAACACATGGAAAAACTACAAACAAACTTGCTAGAATGTATATGAAACTGTGTGAACGTTATGGAACAAGATCAAATTGGCGTGGATATACGTATAATGATGAAATGCGTAGTCAAGCATTACTACAACTAACACAAATTGGACTACAGTTTGATGAAAGTAAAAGTGAAAATCCATTTGCTTACTATACT
>Ga0160422_10001092_pt1 | contig 16803 bp, 16 predicted proteins | sample Fk160mmetaG_FD_108192 | JGI IMG/M metagenome (GOLD analysis project Ga0160422, IMG submission 108192) | Marine microbial communities from the Central Pacific Ocean - Fk160115 60m metaG | ecosystem: Environmental > Aquatic > Marine > Oceanic > Photic zone | place: The Central Pacific Ocean... | reverse complement strand
TGCTCTGAGAGAAGAATAATAATTTAATTATATAAATATGAAATATTTAAAATATGTAGGAATCTCAGTAATTGTCTTAGGATTTTTATTTTCCATGGCTTATTATATAAAGACTAATAGTAGATCTGCTATAACATATGATACTACAATTTTATCAATACAAACTATTGAGGAAAAAATTGTTGCTACAGGAAGTGTCATACCTGAGGATGAAGTCAATATTGTTCCTCAAATAAGCGGAATAATTGATGAAATTTTTATAGAGGAAGGTGATGAAGTTGTTGCTGGTGATCTATTGGCAAAAATTAAAGTAGTTCCGAACGAACAAGCTCTTAACAGTGCTGAAGGCAGAGTAAAAACCTTAAAAATAGTTTTAAATAATTCAACAAAAGAGTTTGAAAGAAACAAAAAATTATTTAATAAGGGTGTTATTTCTGAACAAGAATTTAATAATGTTGAACTTCGTTTTAATCAAGATCAGCAAAATTTAGAAAATGCACTTTCTGATTTACAAATTATTAGACTCGGATCAGTTGGTGGATCAGCATTGACCAACACTAATGTCAGATCTACAGTCTCAGGAACAGTTTTACAAGTTCCTGTGAAAGAAGGTGACCAAGCAATCGAGGCAAATACATTTAATCCAGGAACAACAATTGCAACAGTAGCTGATTTAAATAAAATGATTTTTGAGGGAAGAGTTGATGAAGGAGAAGTTGGGAAACTAAAAATTGGAATGGATCTTAAAATATCTTTGGGCGCTATTGAAGACAAAGAATATGATGCAAAGCTTACATTAATTGCCCCAAAAGGGATTGAGTTTGCTGGTGCAATCCAATTTAAAATCGAGGGCGATGTTTTTTTAGACAATGAATACGTAGTTAGAGCAGGATACAGTGCTAATGCAACTATTGTAACAAATATTAAAAAGGATATTTTAGCCATAAACGAATCTTTATTGCAATTTGATAACACAACTAAAAAATCATACGTTGAGATAGAAATTTCCAGTCAAAAATTTGAAAGAAGAGATATTAAATTGGGAATTTCTGATGGTGTTTATGCTGAAGTTTTAGGAGGTGTAACTGAAAAAGATAAAATTAAAATATGGAACAAAACGGAGCCATTAAAAAGAGGTGATCAAGAAGAGCAAGAATATAAATATGATAACTAATTATATATGAAAAAGAATTTACTTTTTATTTTTTTAATTATATCCTCATTTACATTCACTCAAGAAAATTGGACTCTTGAGGAGTGTGTCAATAGAGCTTTAGCCGAAAATATTTCAATTAAACAGGCGGAGCTTGATTATTTGGATTCAGAAATTCAGAAAAAAACTGCAGTTGGAAACTTTTTACCTAGTTTAAATATTGGTAGTTCTCATTCCTGGAATGTTGGATTAAATCAAAATATAACAACAGGACTACTTGAGAATGTTACAACTCAATTTAGTTCAATGAGTTTAAATATGAATATTGATATTATAAACGGATTAAAAAATATTAAGCAACTCCATTTAGCAAATTTATCAATACTAGCTAACCAATATCAATTAGCTGATATGAAGGAAAATATTTCTTTATTCGTAGCAAATTCATTTTTACAAATATTATTTAATAAGGAGATTGTAAAAGTCCAAAAATTACAATTACAACTATCAAAAGATGAAGTTTTAAGGGCAAATGAATTAGTAAATAATGGAGTAATACCGAGGGGAGATTTATTTGAATTTGAAGCAAATTTATCCTCTGTAGAAAAGTCTTTAATTGATGCTCAAAATAGTCTAACTCTTTCTAAACTTTCATTGGCTCAACTTTTATTAATTGAGGATTATGAAAATTTTGATATTGTAGATGAAGAGTATGAGCTTAAGATTTCATATATCCTTGATAAGAGTCCTAAAGAGATCTTCGCATATGCCGTGCAAAATAAAAATGAGATCAAAATTGCAGAAACAAATCTTGAAATTGCAAAGAAATCTTTAGAACTAAGTAAAAGTTTTCTTCAACCAAGATTATCTGCATTTTATTCTTTTAGTTCAAGAATAGCATATAGTGACAGAATAGCCCCTAGTGGTGAAATCAGTTTTGTACCGATCGGTATTGTTGAAAATACTAATCAAAGAGTTCTGGCTCCTATCCAAGGAACCAAAATTGTATCTCCTCCATCATTTGCTGACCAATTTGATATAAATAAAGGTCAAAATTACGGTTTGAGTCTTTCGATTCCAGTATTAAATGGATTTTCAACTAGATCTAATGTAAATAGAAGCAAGGTTAACGTTAAAAGAAGCGAAAATCTTCTTTTTCAAAGAAAATTGGATTTAGAAAACACAATCAATCAAGCATATAATGATGCTAAAGGATCTTTAAAAACATATGAAGCATCCTTAAAATCATTAGAGTCTAGGAAATTATCATTTGAATATGCTCAAGAGAAGTTTAATTTGGGAGTGATGAACCCATATGAATATAGTCAAGTAAAGCAACGATATGAATCATCACAATCTGAACTGGTAAGAAGTAAATTTGATTTGATTTTTAAATTAAAGGTGTTAGAATTTTATTTTGGAGTTCCAATAGAGATTTAGTTGTGAGTTTAATATTAAACATTGAAACATCGAGTACCAATTGTTCAGTTGCACTTTCAAAAAATGATAAGTTAATTGACTTTATTGAGAAAGATTCTCCAAATTTTTCTCATTCAGAAAAATTACATCAATTTATTAAAGCTCTAATAGAGCGTAATAATACAAGTATAGACAATCTTGATGCAATTGCTGTAGGAATAGGTCCAGGATCATATACTGGTTTAAGAATTGGATTATCCACAGCAAAAGGGTTATGTTATGGCTCAGATTTACCTATGATTGCTATATCTTCATTACTCAACCTGACAAATAATATCGAGTTCGATGGATTGATTATACCTACTATTGATGCAAGAAGAAATGAAGTATATTCTGTCGTCATAAACTCAAAACATGAAATTATAAGAGAGGAATCGCCTCAAGTTATTAATGAAGAATCATTTTTAGAGTTTACTAAGGATTATAATATTTTAATAATTGGAAACGGTCAGTTTAAATGTAAAGAGATAATTGACTTTAATTCTAAGTTTAACTTTAACGAAAAAATACTAAAGCCATCAGCTAAAAATATGGTTAAATTTTCCTTCAGAAAGTTTCAAGATAATGACTTTGAAGATATTGCTTATGTAGTGCCCAAGTATTTGAAAGAGTTTCAGGTAAATAATTAATTATCCATTAATTGCAATAACCGAAGAAATTTTTCCTGGAAGCTCATTTTTTAGCATAGTTTCAATTCCATTTTTTAAAGTAATTGTTGACGATGGACATCCACTACAAGCACCTTGTAAAATAACACTGACCTCCTTTGTGTTTTCATTATATGAGTCAAATAAAATATTTCCCCCATCAGATGCAACAGCAGGTTTTATTTGATTTTCAATAAGATCGTTAATATTTTTTGAAATACCTTCTAAATTTTCTTTTTTCACAGCATTGTTTGCAGAGGTTTGCTTGTCTAGTGCTGGATCAATAATTTCATTACCATCATTTATGAAAGAGGTAATGAATTCTCTAATTACTGCTGTATATTCTTCCCATTTATAGTCTTTATTAATTGAAATGGAAATGAAATTAAAATCAAAATATATTTCACTGACAAAGTCATGATGTAATATTGCAGTTGCTAGATTACATTTAGAATTATCAGTTTCTCTATTAAACTCATGTGAGGTATTGAATAATCTTTTATTACATACAAATTTCATTACACCAGGATTTGGTGTACTCTCAACATAAATTGTTATTGCACTATTTGATTTAGAAAAAATCAAACCTCCAGAATTTAAAAATTTTTCAATTTGCTCAATCACATCATCTTGTACCTCATTCCATTTTAAAAAATTTAACTTTTCTATGATAATTAAATGTTTATCAATAATAACAGATTTAATGAATGGTAGAAAAAAAAGTTGCTTAACTAAAGGGAATTGATTCAGATCAGATTTTTCATTAAATTCTTTTCTTCCTTCTAAAACAATTTTTTCAGTTGATAAAACCAAAATATTTTCATTATCTGATTTTAAAACTTCAAACTTATATTCCATAAATTAAATTTTAATAATATTAAACTTACTATCAATTATTTTACCAATAATACTATTTTCAGAGTTAACATAAAACTGATTTTCAGATTCAATTTTGCTTAAATTAATAATTCTATTGCTTTCTAAAACTTTTTTTGTTTGAATAGCTACGGCTTTATTACAATCAATAATTTCAATTGTTTCTGGTAAAATATTTGAAATAGCTTTGATAATTAAGGGATAGTGAGTGCATCCAAGCACCAACTTATCAACATTTTCATTGATCATTAAATGAAGATATTTTTTTAATAGGTTTTTGATTTTATCTCCGTCCATCTTACCTTGCTCAATTAATTTAACAAGACCTTTACCGCTTTGCTCTATAATCTTAACTGAGTTCACATGTTTATTAGATGTTTTATAAAATAAGTTACTTCCAAGGGTCCCTTCTGTAGCTAAAACTCCAACTTTACCTGTTTTCGTATTTAATGCTGCTGGTTTTATTGCAGGTTCAATCCCAATAAAAGGAATTTCAAATTTCTCTCTAAGTTTATCAATACATTTTGTAGTTGCTGTATTGCAAGCAACAATAATTAGCTTACATTCTTTTTTTAACAGAAATTCTGAATTTTCAATCGAAATTCTTTCTATCTCTTCATCACTTTTAGTTCCGTAGGGTGAATTTTTTGAATCAGCCAGGTAGATTTTATTTTCATATGGAAGCAGGTTGTGAACTTCTTTCCAAAGAGTAATGCCTCCTATACCTGAATCAAAAAATCCGATTGGGTTATTACTCATATAAAAAAAACTGCCCAATCAGGACAGTTTTTAAATTTTTTAAAAAGTTGTATTAGAATCCTAATTCTTTCTTTACATCTGCAATCAGGTCTTTTCCGTCAGAAAGGATTAAAGCACCTCCAGGTGTAGCATCAATAACATAATCAAAACCTTGTTCTCTAGCCACTTTTTGAATAGCAGCTCTAGCTTTTTCGATCAGAGGCCTTAATAGATCTGCTTGTTTTTGTTGAATATCTTGCGAAGCAGATTGTTGATATTGTTGAATGTTTTGTTCCATACCTTGAAGCTCTTTCTGTCTATTTTGGTTTGTAACTTCGGTCTGATTTTGTGCATCAGCAGAGTAAGTCTGTAATTTTGTTTGATACTCCTTCATTGATGCTTCAATTTCAGTTTGATAGGTTTTTTGGAGTTTTTCAATTTGAGCTTGAGCTTCAATAACCTCAGGCATTTGACTAATTAAAGCTTGTGAATCGATGTGAGCTACTTTACTTTGAGCAAATCCAATGAATCCAACAAACATTAGAACGATAGTTGATAAAAATTTTAAATATCTCATATTATTTTTTTTTATGGCATTTAATATAAAGCCTCTTTTTTTTAAGGTGGTTTTCTCTCAATTCACTTTCTTTTTGAGAGAATCTCCTCTTTTTTCAATTAGATCATCTTTAAAATCAATCTCAAGATTTTCTAATTTTTCTTGTCTCAAAATATTTTTTAAAACTAGTTCGCTAATATCGTATTTTTTTTCTGAATATAATGTAATAATTGCTGAGGATTTGTCATATACGTAGTCGAACTTATTCCTTTCAGCTATTAACTGAACAGCTGATAGCACCTCATCTTGAATCGGTTGTATCAATATTTTTTCTTGAGCAACCCAATCACCGTTGGGTCCAAATCTCTTTTGACGGTAAAGTTCTAACTGCTTTTTTTCAAACTCAATTTCTTCTCTAAAATCATTGTATAGCGTTTCAGTAAGAAGTGGTCTTTGAATTTCTAATTCTTTTAATTTATTTTCTATTTCATCCTCTCTTTGAGAAATCTCTTTTTTCCACATATTAAGTCTAATTTCATATTCCTTGGTGGCATTCTCATATTCATCTAAGTTTTCAAGAATATAATCCATGTTAACATATCCGATTCTCAATGATTTCTGGCCATGATTTGAATATGAAAAAAAAAATAAAAAGGTTATAAAGATGAGTTTGTAATTGAAAAGATATGGTTTTAACATTATATCAACTTAAAATTGTTGTCCTATGACAAAGTGTGTTTCCCAACCGTTTGGATTCAAATCATTTGGATTAGCGTTATCTAAACCATATCCAAAATCAATTCCTAGTAGCCCAAATGCAGGCATAAAAATTCTTAAACCTAGACCAAGTGATCTCTTCGAATTAAATGGGTTAAATTCTCTAAAGTTGTTATAACCTTGACCAGCTTCAAGAAAAGCTAATCCGAAGATTGATGCAGCAGGTTTTAATGTGATTGGATACCTCAACTCAAGTGAAAATCTATTGTATATTGTTGAGCCTTCTTGACTTGAGAGTGATTGATTTGGATATCCTCTTAGACTTATTGTCTCACGTCCATCCATTGCATACTGTGACATTCCATCCCCACCTAAATAGAATCTATCAAATGGAATTACTCCTCTTTCATTGTTATATGCTCCAAGAAAACCAAATTCAGTGTGAGTTCTTAAAACTAATTTTTCAATTAGCCTTGTGTACCAGGTACCCTGGAACTTAATTTTATAGAATTCTAGCCATTTAAATCTTTCCTGATCGATTTTGGCTTGGTCTGGATTCCCATTCTCATCTTGATACTCTTCTAAATTTTCAAGATTTTCATAATCAATACCGTTCCACAAAGAGTATGGTAAAGAAAATCTTGCTGATAAAACAAATTGAGATCCACCAAGAGGAAATATTGGATTAGTAAATGTATTGTCTCTTGACAATGCGACTGTATAGGATATATTATTGGACTTACCTTCTCCAAAAGTAAATAAACCAGTGTAATAATTATTAAGGTTATAAAACTGATAAGAAAGTGATTGAGATAACAAGAAATAGTCATCAGGTACAGAAAGTCGCTTGGCTAAACCTACACTAGCTCCAGTAATCTCAAAAAATTGACTTTTATCAACTCTTCCATTAAAAAAGTTATATCTAAATTGTTTTGTGTGTGAGAAAGAGGTTGAGAATTGTACAGGTTGTTCACCACCAAACCATGGATCTGAAAGTGAAAAACTATAAACTCTGTAGAATCTGTTAGCCTGTAATCTTAATGAAACTGCCTGACCATCACCCATTGGAACGGGTTTCCAAGCCGATTTGTTTTTAATATTTTTTAAAGAAAAGTTATTAAATGATAGACCTAAGGTTCCAATAAATCCACCACCACCATATCCTCCTTGTAGTTCTACTTGACTTGCTCCTTTTTCAACTAAACCGTACTCAATATCAACAGTTCCTGCATTAGCATCTACATTTTTAAAATCTGGGCTAATTTGTTCTGGGTCAAAAAAACCTAATTGCCCTAATTCTCTAACTGTTCTAACAACTTTATCTTTACTATACAATTCACCAGGCTTTGTTCTCAATTCTCTGTAAATTACATTATCATTAGTTCTATCATTTCCAATTACTGTAATTTTATTAAAATAAGCAGGTTTACCTTCGACAATTCTAATTTCAAAGTCTATCGTATCATTCTCAGCAGCAATTTCTACTGGATTTATGCTTGAAAATAAATAACCATTATTTTGATATAAATTGGTTAAATCTTCACCATCTGGTTTGGTATTATCAGCGATTCTTTTCTTAAGAAGAACTCCGTTATAAACATCCCCCTTAAAAAGGCCAAGAGCTCTTGCTAAAAACTCATTAGAGTATACTGTATTTCCAAGGAAGTTGATGTCACCAAAGTAATATTTATTTCCTTCGTTCAAAGTAATATTCAAATCAATATTCTTCTTGTCAATTATTACCGTATCCATTACTATTCTGGCATCCCTGTATCCTTTCTCTTTATAATAGTCTAAGATTGATGTTAAATCGCTTTTGTAATCCTCCTCAATGAATTTTGATTTTTTCCAGAATCTTCCAAGAAGTTTTGTCTTGGTTTTTTTCATCTGTTTTTTCAGTTTTGAACTCTTTGTAATTTCATTTCCTGAAAAGTTAATAGAATTTATTTTTACTCTATCACCCAAATCAACATTAATAAGCATCCTTTCATTATTAATTCCAATTGAATCTGGCCTTGTTGAAATGGAAACTTTAGTATTGAGAAATCCATTTTTCTTATACTTGTTTATAATGTAATTTTTTGTTGTTTCAATAAAATTTTCAGTCAGTTTCTGTCCTTTTTTTATTTCAATTTCATCAATTATAGTCTCAGCTTTTGATCTTTTTAATCCATTAACTTTAAAATCAGATAATGATGGTAGTTCAACTATTGCAATTTCAATACTAGCTCTACCATCAACTACATTTGTTAAGTAAAAGTTTATGTCACTAAATAATTCTAATTTCCATAGTTTATTGATCACCTGACTTATTTCTTCACCAGGGATCCGTATCTGTTTCCCTTTTGTAAGTCCTGTGTAAGTAATAACAGTCTGTTCATTAAAGCTTTTTAAACCAGTTACAGAAATTTCATCAAGTGTATAAACTTCTCCTTTATCAAAACTTAAATTCTGACTAAAAATGTTTAAGCTCATCAAAAGAGCACATATAGAAAATGATATTCTACCTATTAATTTTTCCAAATCTTCTTGTTCTTCCTTGATAGTCAATTATTGCATTTAAAAAGTGTTCTTTTTTAAAATCAGGCCAAAGCACATCCTGAAAACAAAGTTCTGCATACGAAATTTGCCATAACAAAAAATTACTTAATCTTAATTCTCCACCTGTTCTAATCAAAAGATCAACGTTTTTTAAATTGCGAGTGTAAAGATGCTCATTTATTATCTTTTCATCAATGTTTTCAACTGAAATTATATTTTTTTTAACTTTTTTTGAAATGAGCTTTGTAGCTCTTATCAGTTCTTGTCTTGCTCCATAGCTTATTGCCAAAGAAAGAATTAGCCTATCATTTTGAGAGGTTTCAGTAACTCCATCAAACAATTTATTTCTAGTTTTTTCTGGTAATTTGGATGTGTCACCGATGATTTCTAGTTTTATATTATTTTCAATTAGTCTAGGAATTTCCTTTTCAACAGATGAAGATAAAAGATTCATCAATGAACTAACCTCCTTTTTTGGTCTACTCCAATTTTCACTAGAAAAGGCATATAAAGTCAATTGTTTAACACCAAGTTCAAGGGAAATATCTATCGATTCTCTCACAGACTTTATTCCCGAATTGTGGCCAAAAAACCTTTCTTTATTAATTTTCTTTGCCCATCTACCATTTCCATCCATAATTATCGCTACATGGTTAGGTATTAAAAGAGAATTTATCTTGTTCTTTAGCATATTATCGGCAGTAACATTCATAATTTCCAAAAATATATGTCAATGATATTCCAGTAAAAACATACCAATCTTGGCTCAAATTTCCTCCAAAGGATCCTTGCGAATATAGTGTAGATTCATCAAATTTAGGGTAACTACCATCAAGGTTTTCTGTAAAAGAATGGTGCGCTGAAGTCTCAAATGATAAAACAAATTTTTTCAAAGCTTTTAGTTTTAGCCCTACAGTTATCGGAATTGCAAAATCATTTCTTTTACCATATGAGACAGCTTCATTTTGATTATTTGGATAGAATAAATTATCAAATCTAAAATAAGAAAGTCCTGAACTAATATATGGGGTAAATTCATTAGTATCAGAGCTAATGTCAAAATCTAAAAAATTAAACTCAATGCCTAATTCAACTTCTTCGATGTTATTAGTAAAATAAAATCCTCTTTGCTTTCTAGAATATGCAGAACCTTTCCAATAATCACTGGAATTTATTTTTAAGACTCTAGCAGATGCTCTTAAAATTATTCTGTTACTAAAATTTTTTTTATATATTATTCCTGTAGCATATCCTGTTGTACCGGGCCTATCCTCTGTATAATTTTGTTTTGCAAAAGGATTGATATATGTTGTTGGACCAACATCACCTATGTAATTAGTTCCACCAAAAATTAAACCTATTTCATTATCCTGAGAGTATGAAGTATTTAATACTATTAAAACAAAAAGAAATTTTAGTGCTTTAGTTCCTGACATGTTAATTTCTTTTGTCCTTTCCCCAAAGTAGTTTTTCTTTAAGTGTTTTATAGAAATTGTAATTATTTAGATTAGCAACTTTTATATTAAAATCAGATTTTTCTACTAAAATTTTAGTTCCATTTTTGACTGTATAAACTTTTGAGTCTATTGAAAGAAGATGATATTGTTCTCTACCTGAAACAGAAATTGAGATTTTAGTGGAATCTGAAATTACCAATGGCCTTGCATTTAAATTGTGCGGCGAAATGGGGGTTAGAACAAGAGATTCACTGGATGGAGAAATTACAGGCCCACCACAACTTAATGAATATCCTGTTGAACCTGTTGGAGTAGAAACAATTAAACCATCAGACCAATATGAATTTAAATGAATACCATTTAAACTTGTATTTATATTCACCAAAGAGGTTGTATCTTTTCTAACAACGCTAATTTCATTTAAAGCATAAGGAAATTGCATATCTAATTGTTTATCACTCTCTAAAGAAACTTTAATTAATGATCTTTCTTCAATTTTAAATTTTTTATTAAAAATTTTTTCTATTGATTTTTCAATATTTTCTTTTTTGGTAGAAGCTAAAAATCCGAGTCTTCCAGTATTTATTCCTAATATTGGGATATTATTATTCTTTACATATTCTATAGATCTCAAGAATGTTCCATCACCACCTACACTAATTATTAAATCAACTTTTCCCTTTAGGTCGTTTGCTTTTGAGTATTTAAAAAAAGATTTGTTTGAAAAGTCAAATACTTCAATATTTAAATTTTTATGTAAGAAAAAAGAAAAATTTTCTGAGAATTTACTATTAATAATTTTATCAAAAATAGATTTAACATCTTCATTAAGTTCTTGAGAAAAGAGAGCTATTTTCATATCAATTGACGATACTACAAATTAACTAAAAATTCTACTGAAAAGCAGAGATTAAGTTACTATTTTTGCAATCTACATATGGTCAAGTTAAGTGTAAATATTAATAAAATCGCAACCTTAAGAAACGCTCGTGGTGGAAATGTGCCAAATTTGGTAAAAATGGCACAAGATATCCAAAAGTTTGGTGCAGACGGAATAACAATTCATCCAAGACCAGATGAAAGACATATAAGGTATTCAGATGCTATTGATTTGGGAAAGAGTGTAAAAAAAGAATTCAACATTGAGGGAAATCCAATAAAAAAATTTATTGATCTTGTTGTTAATATAAAACCAACTCAAGTAACTCTTGTGCCTGATTCAATTGATCAAATAACCTCAAATTCAGGTTGGGATACCAAAAAACATCAGAAAAAATTAGAGGAGATCATATCTGAATTTAAAAGTAATGGAATTAGAACATCAATATTTGTTGATCCTAATCCAACTATGGTTGAATATGCAAAAAAGACAGGATCAGATAGAATTGAGTTGTATACTGAATCGTTTGCAGTAGGATTTGAAAATGGTGATTTAAAAGTAATTAATGATTTTATTAAGTGTTCAGAAATCGCTAATTCATTAAAAATGAAAGTAAATGCTGGTCATGACTTGAATTTAAAGAATATTGAATATTTTTCAACTAATATGCCTTTTCTTGATGAAGTTTCAATTGGTCATGCTTTAATAAGTGAATCAATTTATCTAGGGATTGATAATGTTATCAATTTATACATCGAAAAGCTAAATAGATGATTTTAAATAGTAAGATTTTAGGATTATCTGAAAAAAAACTTGTGATATTACATGGTTTTTTAGGTTCTCTGGATAATTGGATAACAATAGGAAGAAAATTAGAGCAATTGAATTTAGAAGTTCATCTTGTTGATTTGAGAAATCATGGAAAAAGCTTTCACAGTAAAAATTTTAGTTACGATTATATGTGTTTTGATTTAAAAAAATATCTTGATTCATATAATATTAAAAAGACTTCGATATTAGGGCATTCGATGGGTGGAAAAGTCGTATTTTCTTTTCTTGAGAATTATGAGAATTATTTAGATAAAACAATCATTGCAGATATACTGCCAGTAGAGTATAAAAACAGCTATGATAATATTTTTCAATCACTTAAATCAATAAATCTAAGAGCTCTAACTAAGAGAATTGAGTTTGAAGAACATTTGAAAAATTATTTTGACGATGAACTATTTATTTCATTTTTATCTAAAAACTTAACTCGAGATGAAAATGGAAATTTTAAGTTTAAGTTTAATCTCATCTCCTTATCAGAAAATTTTAATGAAGTTTTAAAAGCTTTGAAACCACCTAGAATTATAGAAAAAGAGATAAATTTAATTTACGGTGCGAAATCTGATTATGTAACAGAAAGTAAGTTAAATGATTCATTACAATACTTCTCTAACATAAAATTATGTGTAATTGAAAATGCAGGTCATTGGTTACATTATGAAAAGCAAGATGATTTCATTAAACATTGTAAAAAAATCATAAGTATTTGATTTAGTTGCTATAGAGAATAAAAAAGTATATTTTTGCGACCCAATTTTTAATCATGAGTGTATCAATTAAAGACAATAAAGAAACTTCAATAATCAATATAGTAATTGAGAAGAAGGACTATGAGAATAAAGTGTCATCTATATTAAATGATTATAGAAAAAGAGCTAATATCCCTGGATTCAGAAAAGGTTTTGTTCCAATGGGAATGATTAAAAAACAGTACGAAATACCCGTTAAAGTTGATGAGATAAATAAAGTTGTTCAAAAAAAATTATCAGAATTCATTGATGAAAATAAGATTTCCTTATTGGGTACTCCAATCCCTATTGAAAATGAAAAAATAGATTGGAAATCTGATGTATTGAATTTGGATTTTGAAATAGCTAAAACACCTGAATTTAAAATCAACTATAAGTTCAAAAAAGCAGTTCCATACTATAAGATAACTGCTGATAAAAAAATGATTGATAATCAGGTTGAATCAATTAGAAAACAGTATGGAAAAATTATTAGCTTAAAAAAACCTGAAAAGGAATCTACTATTGTTTGTTCGATCTCAAATGAATCAATTGGTTACAGCAAAGATCTTAACATTCCATCCGATAAACTAAAGCCTAAGTTTTTAAAAGAAATAGAAAAAATTAAAATTGGATCTCAAACAGAAATTAAAGTAAATGATCTTTTTAAGTTAAAAGAGGATTTTATGACTTTTACTGGTTTGCAAAAAGAAAAAATAGAAAATGTAAACTCCATAAATTTTAAATTATCAGAAATTAACAAAACAGAAAAAGCCGATTTAAAAAAAGATTTATTCAAAAAAGTTTACAAAGATGATACTCCTAAAAATGCCTCTGAGTTTAAAAAAAGAATTAAGAATGAAATTGAAAGTCAGTTTGTAAATCAGTCGGATCAAAAGTTTTTGAACGATGTTACTGATGAATTTATAAAAGTTTCAAAAATAAAGTTTCCTGCAGAATTTGTAAAAAAATTAATCAAAGCTAACTCAAAGGAAGATCTTAGTGATGAACAAGTCCAAAACGAATTTGACAAATCAATTAACGGCTTGAAGTATCAATTAATCGAAGCAAAATTACTTGAAGAAAATAACATTATGATAAATCATGGAATGTTAAAGAAATTTGCAGAAAAATCTATCAGAAATCAGATGATGGCCTATGGACAGCTGGAACCATCCAAAAAAGATATTGATTCAATAACAGCAAGAATTTTTTCAAATGAAGAAGAAGTAAAAAGAATGACTCATCAGCTTATTAGTGAGAAATTGCTAGTGCTTTACAAAGAAAAAGTCAATAGAAAAATTACTGAAATTTCATACGAAAAATACATTGAGCTTGCTTATAAGAAAAATGACTAAATTTAAATATGGATTACTCTAAAGAATTTAAAAAATTTGCTATACAAAATCAAGGTGTTAATTCACTTTACTATGATCAAATTGTCAGCAGCATGACACCATACATCATTGAAGAAAGACAATTAAATGTTGCTCAAATGGATGTTTTTTCAAGATTAATGATGGATAGAATTATTTTTTTAGGGACAGCTATTAATGATTCAATTGCTAATATTATTCAAGCACAGCTTTTATTTTTAGAAAGTGTTGATAAAGAAAAAGATATTCAGATTTATATTAATTCACCGGGAGGCTCTGTCTACGCAGGTTTAGGAATATATGATACAATGCAATTTATTGGTCCAGATGTTTCTACAATATGTACTGGAATTGCTGCGTCTATGGCTGCAGTATTATTATGTGCTGGTAAGGAGGGTAAAAGATCAGGATTAACACATTCTAGGGTTATGATTCACCAACCATTAGGAGGTGCTCAAGGTCAAGCTTCAGATATTGAGATTACCGCAAGAGAAATTGGTAAGTTGAAAAAGGAACTTTATGAAATTATTGCTAAACATACTGGACAGAAATATGATAAAGTCTATGCTGATTCTGATAGAGATTATTGGATGAAAGCTAATGAGGCAAAGAAATATGGTATGATCGATGAGGTTTTAACTAAAAAATAATCTCATGTCTGAAGATAGATTATCTTGTTCATTCTGTGGTGTAAGTAAAATCCAAACTAAAATTCTTGTTGCTGGTGAAGATGCACATATATGCGATCAATGTATTGAACAAGCCTATTCAATTTTAAGTCTTCAAAATCAACCTGAAGATGCTAATAGGCTAGGTAATTTTTCACATTTAAATCCTAAATCAATTAAACAATTCTTAGACGACTATGTAGTAGGTCAGGAATATTCAAAAAAAGTTGTTTCAGTGTGTGTTTACAACCATTACAAAAGAATTTATCAACAAGAAAATGATGAGGATTTAGAAATTGAAAAGAGTAATGTAATAATAGCTGGTCCCACTGGAACGGGAAAAACATTGATTGCTAAAACAATTGCTAAGTTATTGGATGTGCCAATCGCAATTGTTGATGCAACTGTTTTAACTGAGGCAGGTTATGTTGGTGAAGATGTTGAAAATATATTAACTAGATTATTACAAGCATCTGATTACAATATTGAGAAGGCAGAGAAAGGTATAATTTTCATTGATGAAATTGATAAGATTTCAAGAAAGAGTGATAATCCATCAATTACAAGAGATGTTTCAGGTGAAGGTGTTCAGCAAGCTTTATTGAAGCTGATGGAAGGCACAGTTGTTAATGTTCCACCCAAAGGTGGTAGAAAACATCCTGATCAAAACTTTATTAAACTTAACACATCAAATATTCTTTTTATCGCTGGAGGAGCTTTCGATGGTATTGAACGTATAATAAATAAAAGATTGAACATGAGTTCGGTTGGTTTTAAAAATTCACAACTACTCTCAAAAAATAATTCTAAAGACATTATTTCTAATATTATTCCAAATGATTTAAAAGAATTTGGATTAATTCCTGAAATTTTAGGAAGACTTCCAATTCTAACATATATGTTGGAGCTTGATTCCAAAACCTTAAGAAAAATTCTAACAGATCCAAAAAATGCTTTAACCAAACAGTATGTAAAGCTTTTTGAAATGGATAATATTAAATTAGAGTTTAGTGATGATGCTCTTGACGAAATTGTTAAAAAGGCAGTAGATTATAAACTTGGAGCTAGAGGATTAAGATCAATATGTGAATATATTTTACTTGATGATATGTTTAATTTACCTGGAAGTTCAATTAAAAAACTTGTTGTTGACAAGAATTATATAGAACCAAAGCTTTCAAAGATTAAATTAAGTAAACTTAGAGAAGCCTCCTAATTAATTTTTAATAGTTCATCAATAAATTCTCTTTCATTAGAGAGCCTTGGAATTTTATTTTGTCCACCTATTTTATTTCTTTTCTTTAACCAATCATAAAACAAATTATTTCTTCCATAAGTTATCTTTAATGGATCTAAAGTCAAATCTTTATATCTTTTTGCTTTGTAATCAGAATTTAAATTTTGTAGCGCTATATCGAGATCTTTTTCAAAATTAGATTTATTAGTAGGTTTTTTTGAAAATTCAATTATCCAATCATGTCTTCCTTTTTTTCCAGATTTCATAAACATAGGCGCTACAGTGTAATCAACTATTTTACAATCGTATTTATCCACAACAGTTTCTAAAGCTTTTTCTACATTATCAATTATTACTTCCTCACCAAAAGTATTTATGTAGTGTTTTGTTCTTCCCGAAACAATTATTCTAAAAGGATTAATTGAAGTGAATTCAACTGTATCCCCAATTTTATATCTCCATAGACCTGAATTTGTTGTGATTAATAAAGCATAATTTTTACCAACTTCAACTTCGGACAAATCGATGATTTTTTCACTTTGTTTCATGCCATTAATCTCTATAAATTCATAAAAAATTCCATAATCAAGCATTAATAATAGATCATTTCTGTAGTTAGAATCTTGTATTGCAAAAAATCCTTCAGAAGCATTATAAATCTCATAATATTTAAAATCAGGATTCGAAATAACATTATTAAATTCTCTCCTATAGGGATTGAAGCTAACACCACCATGAAAATATACCTCTAAATTTTCCCATATTTCGTTCAAGTGATTTTTTCCTGTTTTTTCAAGTAGTTTATTTATTAAAGTTAGCATCCAAGACGGTACACCAGCTAAACTTCGTACATCTTCATTTAAAGTTCCCTCAATAATTGCATCTATTTTCTCATCCCATTTTGACATTAATGAAATGG
>Ga0160422_10001091_pt1 | contig 16804 bp, 16 predicted proteins | sample Fk160mmetaG_FD_108192 | JGI IMG/M metagenome (GOLD analysis project Ga0160422, IMG submission 108192) | Marine microbial communities from the Central Pacific Ocean - Fk160115 60m metaG | ecosystem: Environmental > Aquatic > Marine > Oceanic > Photic zone | place: The Central Pacific Ocean... | reverse complement strand
GAACCGCGAATCGATTCAGGCTGAGTTTTCTCAGCTGTCGCAGGAAATCGATCGCATTGCTCAGGCCACTGTTTATAACGAACAGACGTTGCTTACCGGTTTTGGTAATGCGGTCAACGATGGCACGTCGACGACCGTCACAGCCAGTAGTACCTCGGGTGTCACGGACGTGCGCATTTCCGGTGCGGCAACGGGCACGTACACCTTTGTTGATGACGACGCTACCGACGGGCTAGTTACGCTTGGTAACGGCACGGTAACTCAGACGATTAGTTTGAGCACTCAGCTTGATGGCAGCGTTGTCGCGACAGGATCGGAGATTATAGCTAACTTCGATCGCTTGGGCGTTCAGGTTAAGCTTGCTGGAGCAGAAGTTGAGGATGCTACGGGTATATACAACGACGGTGATTTGGACGCACAGACGATTGTGGTTGATTCTTCCACCGGCGGCTCGTTCCAGGTGGGGCCGACTGATAGCGCCTTTAATCGCATTGAAGTCAATGTGGGTGACATGAGGGCGAGCGGTTCCCAGCTCAACATGAGTAATGCCGGAGTCGCATCTATCTCTGATGCACGCACAGCAATCACAACAATTGATTTAGCTATCACTGAAGTTGCTTCCGAGCGTGGTAATTTGGGTGCGTATCAGAACCGTCTCTCGTTTACTATTGCTTACACAGAAAACGAGATTGAAAACATTCAAGCTTCTGAAGCGTCTATTAGCGACGCTGATGTAGCCGCTGAGGTAACTGAGTTTACCCGGGCTCAGATCCTTAGTCAGGCTTCCACGGCGATGTTGGCGCAAGCCAATGTCATACCGCAGAATGCTTTGGCCTTGTTGCAGTAAAAATAGGCTACTGATTGATACTCGGTGTGGAGCAACCTGCTCCGCATCGGGCGCAATCGGTAAAATAGCACTTCCTCTCGGGTTGAGAGGTGAATAATATGATTGACACAAATGCTTCAGTTTCTGATATAAGGTCTAAAGAGGTGCAGTCGACTTCTGGAAATACACGGCCTCAGGCGAGCTTGGATAGCGCGGCTCGAAACGACTCTGCCGCCCCCACGGAGAATGAGTCCCAGCTGAGTCTGGAAAAGACCCGCTCTATGGTCGCAGAACTGAACAAGACGCTGGAAGAAGTGGAGGGTAACTATTCAGTTTCTGTTGATGATGATACGGGTTTAGTGGTAGTGCGTATAACGGATACAGAAACGGGTGATATTATCAAGCAGGTTCCACCTGAGCAGGTGTTAGAAGCCAGCGTCAGTCTGGACAAGATTATAGGATTATTAGTTAATGATCAAGCCTGAAGTGTCGAATGGCACTTCAGGCTGTAATACTATAGCGAAGTACGGACCAGGGAAGTGAATAGCGATGTCCCAAGGTGTATCATTCTCAGGTCTGGGCTCCGGCCTCGATACCGATAGCATTATATCGCAGCTCATCAGTATAGAGCGCCGTCCCATTAACCTGATACAGAGGCGTCAGGCTACATTAGAGCAACAAAAAGGCGTTCTCAACTCAATTAATTCGAGTTTGATGTCCTTGCAAGGCTCTGCCGAGAGCTTAGCGACCGATGATGCGTTTTCAATTGTTAATGCTAGCTCGGATGCTAGTTCCCGCGTTTCAGTGGATGCTTCCAACGAAGCGGCTGCTGGCAACTTTGGCGTTGAAGTTATAGAGCTAGCCAAGGCTCGCCGGCTTTCTTCTCGCTCTTTTTCCAGCTTATCTGACTCACTAAATCTTAGCGGTGAATTTGTCGTAAACGGCAAGGGAATCGAATTAGATACAGACGATGGCTTGCTCGATATTCGCGATAAGATAAATTCTGCTAATGCGGGTATTACAGCACAATTACTCACAGTTTCTTCCGGTGATAGTAGACTGATACTGACTGCAGATGAAGTTGGGAGTAACGGTTTCTCTATTCAGGACGCTAGCACGACCAACGTGCTTCAGGGACTCGGTTTCACTTCCAGTGATGCCAGTATTAAAAATGACTTCTTTAACGGTGCGCGTAGCGGACAATTTCTTGAATCTAATCAAGCCATAGGCGAACTTCTTTCGTTGAGTTCACCTCCTTCTGGAACTATTACCGTCGGCGATAATGGCTTGGACATAGATCTGTCTAGCGATTCGCTGGAGTCCATTCGTGATAAGATCAATCAGGCTGATATAGAAGGGGTTACGGCGTCTATTTCAGTCAATGATGTAGATGGAATAACCCGCTATCAGCTTGAGGTTAACGGTACTACGAGTTTCTTAGACGACGGAGGTGTATTAGAAAGCATTGGTATTTTGGCCAATGGTGGAGGTTTAGCAGAAGCCGTTACTTTTGGAGCAGAGAGTGATGTCTTTGTCAGTAGTAGCACGGCGTTGGCTTCGCTCATGGGACTGGCAAACGGTCCAAGTGGCACCGTAGAGATCGATGGACAAGAAATCGAAATCGATTTAGCTGAGGACTCGTTAGGTGATATTCAAACGAAGATTAACGAGACGTTTTCTGAATCTGTTTCGGCTTCCATTATCAGTTCGACTGATGATGAGGGGAATGCATTACTGAAACTGCGCATCGTGGGCACTACGGATTTAGTGGATGATGGGAATGTTCTCGAGTCAGTAGGTATTCTTGTAGGTTCAAATAATGCTTTTGAGAGCGTCGCGCAGGTTGTTACGTCGAATGCGGCATTGCAAGAAAACGGTGCTCTCAGAAACGAAACCGCTTCTGGGGCGAAGACAGACATTTTTTCGAGTGATACCGACAGTGTAGAAAGCCAGATTAATTCTTCTGCGACCGGAACTGTCACTATAGGTGGTGCAGAGATTAAAATTGACTTGTCAACGGACTCTCTCAACGACATACGCGACAAGATTAATCTTGCTGCACCAGAGGGTGTAACGGCAGTTGTTAATGCAGTTGGTCCCGGCGAATTTGAGTTGGAGCTTAGCGGAACCCAAGAAATGGTCGATGATGGAGGTGTCCTCAATGCGATTGGCATTGTAGAAGATTCTTCGGCCATAAATGCAGAGACACTTTTCTCAAATATCTTGGGTTCCAGTGTGGAAGCCGGTGACACTATATCTATAAGCGGAAAAGATAGAAACGGCGATCAAGTTTCGAGTACTTACACCATAAGCAGTACTAACTTGAAGGTTCAAAGTTTGCTCAACAGCATCGAGCAAGCCTACGGTAATTCAGTGACTGCCTCGATTGATACGGCTGGTCGGATTGTGCTGCGAGATGATGAAGCAGGTGCCAGTGAATTGACTCTCAACCTGCAGGCTAATAACGAGGGAGGGGGCACCTTAGAATTGGGTAGTGCTACCCGGACTACGACAGGTACTGACGCCCGTTCCTCCGAACTGCAGGCCGGTCAAGACGCACAATTTCGCATAAACGGTATTGAGCTGACTCGGGCAAATAATACGATCACTGATGCAGTTGAAGGTGTTACGTTGAACCTGCTTGAGGCCGAAGAAGGTGAACTAGTAAATATCACCATCAACAGAGATGATACCTCCGCACTGCGTGATAATATTCGTTCGTTTGTTGACCAATTCAACACGGCAATGGATCTGATTAATGAGCAGTTCGCTTACGATGAAGCCACACAGACGGCTGGGCCAATGGCTGGCGATTCTACCATTCTCTCTCTACAAACTCGTTTACGTTCGATAGTTACTTCTCAAGTGGACGGCTTGGATGAGGGTTTTAACGCGCTTGTGTTGGTGGGAATTAATTTCGACCGCACAGGCCGTTTGCAAATTGATGAAGATCGTCTGACGGAAGTTTTAAATGAAAACCTCGAAGATGTACGTAAGCTTTTTGTTGCTCAAGGTAATGCTTCAGATGACGAAGTTGATTTCGTTTCGTCTAACTCACGGACTACAGCTGGAGACTACAGCGTTGCCGTTACCCAGGCAGCTTCTGTTGCTTCGCTTATTGGCAGTGTGGAATTTGAAGGTGAGCTCAACCAAGACCAGACGTTAGAGATTATAGACAAGGTCACCGGTAAACCAGCGTTGATACAGTTGAGTGCTGGTGACGATCTAGACTCGATTGTCTCACAAATCAACTCGGAACTGAATAGCGATGTTGCAGAAGTACGCCGAGCTTCTATCGCCAATACGACTGATGGTAATGCGGCTATTCTCGCTTCAACGACTTTTGCAGACATATTTGGTGCGGGGTCTCAAAATGGGGATACCATACGTATAAACGGCACTTCTCATGACGGGACGACACTCTCGCGTGTTTTTACCATCGAAGATACTACAACGACTACTGTTGGCGATTTACTTTCGGAAGCGCGCAGTATGTTTGGTGGTAACGTAAGTGCGAATATAGATTCTGAAGGCCGTATAGTAATCACCGATAATCAGGTTGGAAGCAGCAACTTGACGTTGACTCTTATAGAAGAGAATGAGGGCGGTGGAAGTCTTAACTTTGGAAGTATTGAAGTTGAGATGGAAGGCCGTTTGGGTCTTGATATCATGGCGAGCAACAAGGATAACCGGCTTGCCATTGAGCACAATGGGTATGGTGAGCGAAATGGTTTTACTGTGAGCACGGAGTTTTCCGAGCTGGGTCTTAGTGCAGAGTCTGTTGAGGGGCAAGATGTTCAGGGGACGATTGATGGCCAAGAAGCTGACGGTTTTGGACGTATTTTAACGGGGAAAATTGGCGCAGATAATGTTGATGGTTTGTCGCTTCGTGTAAACCTGACGGGGGATGAGTTAGCCGAACAGGGTGAAGACCAAGGCAGTGTAAATCTAATTTTCGGGGTTGGGCGTCTATTAACAGACGAACTTAGAGCGATAACGGATTCCTTTGATGGCACGATCAAGAACCGCGAGCGTGCGATTGATGATACGATTGACGATTTAGACTCGCGAATTGCCGATATGGAACGTCGTATCGAGCAAAAAAGACTCAATCTAGTGGGGCGTTTCGCTTCGCTGGAAGGGAGTATTGCTACCCTGCAGTCACAGGGAAATTTTCTGAGTAGCCAGTTGGCCGGTTTGAGATAGAGCCGGGGGAGAAAGTGTAAGAGCGTATGAACAAGGGAGCTTACAAGCAATATAATCAGGTGCAGATAAAAACGGCGAATCGAGGAAAGCTGATCGTCATGCTTTACCAAGGCGCCATTCGCTTTATGAAAAAAGCGATTCTGAACTTAGAGCAGAAAGACATGGAGGGTAAGGGGAATGCCCTGATTCGCGCTCAAGACATTATCTTAGAGCTTACATACGCACTCGATCAAGAGTCTTTGGATCGCGGTGATGAACTGGCCTTAAATTTGCAGAGGCTCTATCTATACTCCTATCGTCGGTTAGTACACGCCAATGTCCGTATGGAAGTTGAACCCATTCAAGAGGTAATCGGTCTAATGGGGGAATTGCTAGAGGCTTGGGAGCAGATTCTCCAGAGCGAAGGAGGAGGGGCTACTGCCACAGCATCGATGTCTCCGGGACTTGCCATAACAGGCTGAGGTCGCCGTGTCTGAAAACGCCGATATTTTACAACTGTTAAACGAGCAATGTCGTTCCTATAGCAACATGTTTGAAGTAGGCCGTATGCAGCTCGAGTGCTTAGAGAGCGAGGATTATGAAGCTCTGCAGGATGTGTTTTCTGAGATGCATCGATTAATGGACGAAGTGCGTCTGCGTCAGCAGCAAATAGCTCTTATATATGCCAACGACGAAGCTGCAGAGCCTCACATATTACGCATGCGAAAATGGCTGGAACGCCTCCAAGAACAGCGCATGGCAACGCAGGCAGTGGCAGAAAGTATGCTCAAAAGCAGCCGGGAAGAATACAGACAGATGGGACGAAGTCGCGTTGCTGCTCGAGGGTATCAGGCGGCGTCCTCCACGCCACCTAACGCTCGTCTCTACGATGGAATTCGTTAGATTGTAATTTGAGCAGAACCTCCCTATATTGGTTTAGTTGGCCCGTCGGGAAAACGTGAAACTAAATGTTTTTTTGGAAACAGCTCATTTTAATATTAAAGTTTTTCCTCAACGGACCGATATATCGAAATAATAGCGGGTTTTATCACTTAGAGAAGAGGCCGTAAGATGCGTATAGACAAATTATCGCATCAGCCAAAGCTTTCGCAGTCTCAACAGCGCAATGCGCCTGTTCGCAGCAACAATGAGAGCGCGCGGGCCGATGACGTAGTCGAGATTTCACGAGGAGCACAAGAAGTGTCCGAGCTGAGCGCGCTTGCGCGCGCTGAGTCCACGGAGACGAATCCTCGAGTCGATGAGATCAAACGGCGTGTTGAGTCTGGATATTATAATGCACGCCAAGTGCGCGAGCAGATTGCTGATGCCCTATTAGATTCTCCTGGCATGCGGAATGATGTGTCGGATGTAGCTGTTTTTAAAGGGGCACAGGAGGCATTGGATGACGTACCTGATGTGCGAGAAAGCAAGGTCAGTGAAGCTCGAAAGCGTGTGGAAGGCGGCTTCTACCATCGAGGTGAAATTCAGCGTGATACCGCTGACCGGATACTTGACGAAATAGTCTAAAATATTCTCATAGGATAGTTTCTGAAAATGGCGTTGCCTTCGGGCCTCGCCATTTTTTTATGTACTGCTTGCCAAAGACTATATTATGCGCACAAGTCTTTTAGTCGGTATTGTACCTTGGGTCAGAAGGAATGACTATGAGAAAAGAGCAGTCAGTTATCGGTGTTGCTGTGGAGTGATCCTATACGCGGGCTGTGTGGATAAAGCGTGTTGGCAACGGCTCGGGCTGGCGGTAGCAATTACCAAGACATAGGGCTTCATGGGGTAAACGCGTTTCTGTAAGATCTAGTGGGACAGTGGTTCGTCAATACGGTTGAGCCAAAATCTGCATGTATATGTCTCGGAATGGCTAAAGCCGGTCGCTCAATCGAGCAACGAGCTATAGAAAATAGCGTGCTTGGTCGGGAGTAGGCCGATCGGGTGCGGGTAGAGAGCGATGCGCGCGTTGCTTTGGCCGGGGCTCATGCTGATAAGGAAGGCATGATCGTGATCACGGAAACGAGTTCGATCGTGTTTAGCATAGAAGAAAATGGAAATTGGGTGCGCGCCGGAGGTGGGGGCCCCTGTTCGGTGATGAGGGAAGCGGATATTATATAGCCCTGCGCGGTATACAAGAATGGCTGATTGCACACAACAGTAGTTGGCCATAGACCAAACTTTCGAGGACGTTGCTTGCGGAATTGGGCATGAAAAAATGGGTGGAGATTGTCGGCCGCGTTTATGGAGGCGATTTAAGTCGACCTGCTTTGGCTTCGTTAGCGCCATCTGTCTTGCCCTGCGCAGAAGGGGGAGATGGCGTTGCGATCGCTGTTATTCGCTCTACTGCAGAAGGGCTTACCAAAAAGATTGTTGCTGTTTCCCAGCGTTTATGTGTCAATAGGGAGGACGGTTTATCCTACTGCGGTGCACTTCTCATGGCCTCTCCTCTGTTGCCGTCTTTTGTAGAGGAACCACTGAGGTCTAAGAGGCTTAACATGAGCTTACCGCTGGTTCGGTTGCCGGCTGTTTTGGGAACTGTTGTACTGACTTGGGAACGTGCGGGGAATATACTGGATGAATCCAAACTAATTAAATTGGAATCGGTTGCTGCTTCGCTGTAGTCTGAAGCTTGACAAGCCTTTGTAGGCTCTTATCATTATCTGACTATTCCCAATCACACAGAGTGCTTATGGCGAAATGGAAACAAAATCGGCTACCATAGCTAGGCGTGAAATTCAGGTGCTCTACGCATTGGTTCGGGCGCATGTAGCGCTTCGTGCTCCCGTCGGGTCTCGCACGCTGTGCGAACAGTACGGGGTCCGTGCCAGTGCCGCCACGGTTCGCAACGCGCTCGTTAGCTTGGAGGAAAAAGGATACGTCCATCAGCCCCACACCTCGGCAGGGCGCGTACCGACGGAGCAAGGATATCGCTTTTATGTGACCGAGTGTATGATGGATGAAGCGTTGGGTTTGGACGATACCGCGGCCGAATTACGGCGGCAGCTTGAGATTCAGCTCCGCGAAGGTGATTTGCAGGAGATTATGGGCCAGCTAGCCCACATTGTTGGCAATGTATCTCGGCAATTGGGGCTGGTACTCGCTCCACGGTTTGAAAAGGGTATCCTCGGTCAGCTTGAGCTAGTCCACCTAGCAGAAAACAGACTGCTTCTGGTCGTAACGGTCAATCAAGGTCTCGTGAAAAGTCTTGTAATTGAGGTCGGTTCTGAAGTGTCTCGTGGAGATGTGGTGTTTGTTAGCCGTTGGCTTAACGAACGTCTGGCTGGGCTCAGCATGGCTGAAATAAGCCAGACGGCCCGTCTGCGGCTGCAGCCGCTTGCTGAGCGTAATCCTCAGTTGTTGCGTGCAGTGGTGGATGAAATGGAGGCTTTGGCCGAATTGACCAGCAGGGATTTACACGTGTCAGGTACGAGTAATTTGTGCTTGCAGCCTGAGTTTGGCGATTCGCAACAAGTTGCTGGGCTGGTTGATCTGGCCGAAAAGAAAGATTTGCTCGCAAGGTTGATGAGCGAGCGTCGCGGTATCGTCGTGACAATAGGGGCAGACCATCCTCTGGTAGCCCTGCGTCAGTGTGGGATGGTTACGGCCAGCTACGATGTGCAAGGAGGATCGGGGGTTATCGGAATAATTGGTCCTACGCGGATGCCCTATGATTCGCTGATGGTATTAGTTAATTATGCAGCCTCGCGCGCGGCCCAACTCGTCTGTTAAAAATTTCGCAGTGGAAAAGTAGAGGAGACCAATGACTGAAAGTGATTCTGTAGAACAAGAGAATTTAGAAACAAACGAAGCAGAAGGTGACACACCCGAAGTCAAATCTCAAGAGCAGTCTGAAGGAGAGAGTGAGGTGGGAGAGGATGTCGATGAAGAGGAAATAAAGGACCTTAGTCCAGAAGAGATGATGGCGGAGGTGAGACAAGAGGCGGCTGCGCACTATGACCGCTATCTTCGCTCGGTCGCCGAATTGGATAACTTTCGCAAACGGACTACGCGAATGCGCTCGGATGTTCGCGAGGAAACGCTTCGCGATATGCTGCTGCAGATGGCGCCGGTATTGGACAACATGCGGCGGGCATTGGATCAGGATACCGAAGATTCTGAGGGACTCAAGCAGGGAATAGAGTTGATCTACTCTCAGTTTAACGCTGCTCTGGAGGGTTATGGTTTGAAAGCAGTAAAAGCGGTCGGTGCGCCTTTTGATCCCAATTTGCATGAGGCGATGTTAGAGGTGGAAGATGCCGAGAATGAACCAGGCACAGTAGTCCAAGAGATGGAAAAGGGATATGAGCTTAATGGAAAAATCGTGCGGCCGGCAAGGGTTATTGTGAGCAAAGCACCAAGTGAGGGAGAATCGCCCGAGACGGGTGAACTAAATGGCTAAACGGGACTATTACGAAATCTTGGGCGTTGAAAGCGGCGCCGGAGATGGTGAAATTAAAAGCGCCTATCGCAAGCTTGCACTCAAGCATCATCCAGATCGAAATCAAGGGGATGCGAAAGCAGAGGAGCTGTTTAAAGAGGCTTCAGAGGCCTATGAGGTACTTTCTGATCCAGACAAACGGGCCCAATATGATCGTCATGGACACGCGGGCGTAGAGGGCAATTTCGGGGGTGGGGGATTCCAGTGGTCTGATTTTAGCCATGCCTCCGATTTTCAAGATGTCTTTGGAGATATATTTGATTCTTTCTTTGGCCAGGGTGGGCGCCGTCGCGGGCCCTCAGGACCTCCTAAGGGGCGAGATCTTAAGATTAAAGTTTCGCTCAAGCTTGAAGAAATCATGACGGGTGTCGAAAAGCAAATTAACCTCGCTCGTTTGGAGGGATGCCGAACGTGTAACGCGAGTGGTGCAGCCCCCGGGGCTCAAAAAGAAGTGTGTTCAACCTGTGGGGGAGTTGGGCAAGTTCAGCAGGTGGCGCGCACGCTTTTTGGTCAGTCGATGACTGTGACGGCTTGTCCCACCTGCGGGGGGGAGGGCAGCACCGTATCGGCGCGCTGCAGTGAATGCGATGGGGAGGGACGCGTGCGCGGTCAGACGCGTCTGACGGTGCGTGTACCGGCTGGTGTTCAAGAAGGTAACTACATTCCGTTGCGGGGTCAGGGCGAAGCAGGTCCGCGAGGGGGGCCTTCGGGGGACTGTCTTGTCTTTATTGAAGAGGAAGAGCACACTCAGTTTACGCGCGACGGAGATGATGTCATTTTGCAGCTTCCCGTCAGCTTCTCACAGGCCGCTTTGGGAAGTCAAATAAAGGTGCCTACACTCGAAGGGCAAGCAGTGCTTAAGATCCCAGCAGGCACGCAGGCTGGTCGCGTTTTTCGCATGGCGCGTAAGGGAATTCCCGATGTGAATGGTCGTGGCGTCGGTGATCAATTGGTTCAAGTCCTGCTATGGACGCCGCAAGAGCTGAGTCGAGAAGAGCGAGAGGTCTTTGAAGCACTAGCTAAATTTGAAGAAGAACGCGTTCGTTCCGAAGGAGACAGCTTCTTTGACCGTATTCGTAAGGCATTTATCTAACGAATATGCCTTTTTTTAAAGGAAAAGAAGAAGACGCACGGATCCCGAGGACGATATTTGCCGAAGGTCCCTTGGCTCAAGTGTGCAATGTGGTCGCTATAGCCAGTGGGAAGGGTGGCGTGGGCAAGTCCACGCTTAGTGTTAATTTGGCTGCGCGGTTAGCTGCTCTGGGTGCGTCGGTTGGACTGCTAGATGCAGACATATACGGTCCGAGTATTCCGCTTATGACGGGCGTTTCCCAAGAGCCCGTTTTGTCTGAAAACGATCGTCTCTTGCCCGTTAAAGCGCATGAGATCAGTCTAATGTCGATCGGTTTCATTGCTGATAGAGATGCTCCTGTAATATGGCGCGGACCTCTGTTGGCCCGAGCACTACAGCAGTTTTTAAACCAGGTCGAATGGGGTCCGCTAGATTACCTGCTGGTAGATTTGCCTCCGGGCACTGGAGATGTGCCACTAACTCTGAGTCAGGCCATTACGTTGTCTGGAGCCGTAATAGTTACTACTCCGCAGAGCGTCGCCCTAGAAGATGTTGAGCGCGGTATGGCTATGTTTGATAAAGTGGAAGTGGAAGTGCTTGGCGTAGTAGAGAATATGAGCTATTACCTGTGTCCCAACTGCGACAAGCGCCACGAAATCTTCGGCCGAGGTGGAGGAAAGGCGGCCGCTGATAGGCAGCAGGTGCCCTTTTGGGGCGAAGTGCCTCTCATAGAGGCCATTCGCTCGGCAGGAGATCATGGTCAACCAGCTGCTCTCCATTTCCAGTATGAGTCGTTGTTCACGCCTCTGTGCACCAGCCTCGTGGAGGCATTGCGCGCGCTGGAGTCCAACGATTAGGCGGGCGTTTGATTTTTCAGTTTGAAGGCGTTGGACTCCATGCTACTGTACGGATCTGCGCGGGGCATAAAAAATGGTGGTCTCACACCGATCTTTTTCAACTTAGCTACGGGGAAATTGGCTTCTCCATAGCTTGCTACATTTCCTTTTGAAACCCTATCTTAGCAGCAATCATGACACGCAATTGGCATACCCTTACCCTGCAGGCCTCCGCGGAGGTTGCTGAGGTACTCAGCGCGCTGTGTTTTTCCCTGGGTAGCTGTGGCCTGCAAACCGATGACAGAGGGTCTGATGTGCAGTTGACCGTTTATTTTCCAGAGGCGTTGGATTTAGAGGATATTCAAGATGCGCTTCAGTCATTTGCCAAGGATCAGGCGCTAAGTGACTTCAATGTCAGCCGAAGCCTATTAGGAGAAGAGGATTGGGAAGCAGAATGGCGTCGCTTCTTTCGGCCGATTTGGCCCACTCCCAACGTCGTTATACATCCCTCTTGGATTCCGGTCGAAGCCGGTGATGGCTTAGCCATTACGATTGATCCGAAGATGGCTTTTGGTACTGGGGGACACGAATCGACACAGCTCTGCTTACAGGCCCTCGAACAGTATGTGGAGCAGGATTATCGCGTGTTGGATTTGGGGACAGGAAGCGGGGTCTTATCTATTGCTGCTGTTAGATGGGGGGCTGCGCATGTTACATCGTTGGACGTAGATTCCGCAGCAGTCGAAAATGCTCGCGAAAACATAGAGCTTAATCTCGTTGATAAAAACCGCGTTGATGTGCGCGTTGGATGTATTGATGACTGCCGTGAGAATGCCGCATTCGATCTAATCGTCGCCAATATTCAAAGCCGGATATTGCTGCCGATCCTAGTCCCACTACGTGATCGCTTACTCCTTGGCCGGCCGGTTATATTTTCTGGAATCTTAGGGCGCGAAAAAGAAGCCTTCTGTGGGGCGCTCTCTGCCCATGGTTTTGAATTGGTCGAGGTGTTAACCAAAAACGAGTGGATTGGTATCGTGGCGCGGCGCGGCAGTTGATGGCTTCCTTCTGGGTAGGAAAAGAAGATGTTTTGGGTGATCAACTCGTTTTGCGCGGCGACGAGGCTCATCACCTTCATAAAGTGCGTCGTCAAACCGTGGACGATTTAATAGATGTCGTCGACGGGGAGGGAAATTTTTACAGAGTCCGTCTGCTGGAAATTCAGCGAGACCGAGCCCTTGGGGAGATTGTCGAGCACAGCGTTGAAGTTGGAGAGGGACCGATAAAGTTGATTCTCGCACCGGCTCTATTAAAAAGTCAGCGATTTGACTTTGTCTTGGAGAAAGCGACCGAAGTGGGGGTTTCTGCCATATGGCCTCTAGAAAGCGAACGCGGTGTCGCGCGAACTAAATCAGAGGCTAAAATGGAACGGTGGCATCGGTTAGTGCGGGCTGCCGTTAAACAGTGCGGGCGTAGTCGTTTTCCAGACATCGATCAGCCGGCTCAGTTAGTAGCTGTTGTCGAGCGTCTTGTGGCTGCATGTGATGTTGTTTTTATGGGCGCGTTGGGCGGTCAGTTGACCGAACCTTGGTCTAGCGAAAAGGTTTCACCAAAGTCGTCCGTTGGATTATTAATCGGCCCAGAAGGCGGCTTTTCGCCCGGGGAGATCGCCTTTGCCAGGGAGCGGGGGGTAAGCATTTTTGGCTGGGGAGACCGCGTGCTGCGTGCAGATACTGCAAGTGTGGTGTTAGCGGGACTCCTACTGCATGAATACGGACAATTTATCAGCTGCGAAAAGGGGTAATATGGGGATAAGTATACAAGTCCTACACGGACCCAACCTGAACTTACTTGGCGTAAGAGAGCCAGAGGTTTACGGAAGAGCTACCTTAGTAGACGTCGATGAGATGATGCAATTGGAAGCAAAATCTTTAGGCGTAGAGTTGGACTGTTTTCAGTCCAATATTGAGGGTGAATTGGTTGACGCGCTGCACGCGGCTCGCGAAAGTCGCCAGGGCGTTGTCATTAATCCAGGTGCTTTGACTCATTACAGTATTGCCCTTCGCGACGCGATATCAGGCATAGGACTTCCATGTGTGGAGGTACATCTTTCCAACGTGCATGCGCGAGAGTCTTTTCGGCACCACTCCGTAGTTGCTCCGGTTTGTTTGGGACAGATAGCTGGCTTTTCTCTGCACAGTTATATATTGGGCTTGCGCGCAGTAGTGCACCACCTTAGAGGAGTCGACTGTGCTTAAGTATGCACTGATTACGCTTTTTTTATGGGCGCATGCGGTGCTTGCTGCCGGTCCCGTAATCGAGGTTGATCGACCAGAAGTTAATATTCGAGCAGATGCGACGGTTCAGTCTGTGCGTATTGCTGTTCTGAATGAAGGTAAACGTGTAGAACGGGTCGTGCAAAAAGACGAATGGAATCAGATTCGTCTATCCGATGGTAGACTGGGTTGGCTGCACGGCAATTTAGTCAGAGAGATTTGGACTGTCACAGGGGAACGCGTGCGCGTGCGCACGGCGGGCTCAACAGAGGCCTCAACTGTAGCGATCGTTGAACAGGGGAGTGAGTTAGCTCTTATCGGGCGAGCAGGACGTTGGTTAGAAGTGGAGATGCTGAGCGGTGAGCGTGGTTGGATTTGGAAAGAGTTGGTCAAACCGTTGGAGTTTATTGGCACCAATGACGGAGAGGCAAGTAAAAACGAAGCGCAGATTGTCGCCGTTGCGTCTGAGGATACGGTTGTTCAGAATGACGAAGCTACGTTGAGCAACTCCCTACCTGAGGGCAGTATACTCAATCCATACGCGGAGGGTTTGCAGCGGCTTGGAGACGGCGATTATGCGGGCGCACTTGTGGCATTTGAGCAGGTCCTAGCGGATGATTCGGGACATATCCGTGCTCTGTTGCACGCGGCGCGGGCTCACCGTGAATTGGGTCAATATGACGCTGGCATAGAGAAGTTATATCGGGCGGAAGGGCAAGGAGAGGGGCATCGTGAGCTCGCCATGATGTATAGAGCCATTGGGGTGTCGGATAGTGCAGCTAAATACAATGCACTTGCGCGGGGAGTCGTTTGGACTCAGGTCGCTGATGAAAATGTTGAGATAACGCAAAAAGAGGGACCTGAGGTGTTGGTTTGGTCCGTGCTTGCTAGCGTGGCTGCGGTCATATGCCTTGGATTGATTTTTTTTGTACGTGGCTTGAGGAGAAAAAAGCAGGGAATTGTAGATGAAACGCCGCGTTCCAAGTTCGCACGTGCCGTAGAAAAAGCACGGCCACAGGATATTTCAAAAGGGAGCGGCGAGGAAAAAACGCTTGAACGTCAAATTGAGGAAAAGCGCAGTGCCCTTCGAGCGAGTGCGGCAGCTTTTGCCCCCCTGTCAGAGCAGGCGAACGAAGATGTGCTGATGGATGGTCTATTAGGACAGGTTGATACGTTCCGCCAGGCATTAGAAGCCCAGGATGAGCGAGCAAAAATGTATGCTGAATTGGTGCGAATGCAGATGCAAAAAATAGAAATATTAGAGCAAGAGCTTCAGTTGCTACGTCGTCGCAAGCGCTAAAATGTGTATTTCATTTGCAGCATGAGATCACCATCACTGCTTGTGCTCAGCTCGGGGAAGACGCGCCGAGTTGCTTTACGGGGTATGAGCGAAACGCCTAAACTGCCAGCGGAGAGGACTGCGGTTGACCAGCCATAAGCGCGTGCCCGAGATGCTTTATCCTCAAGTTTTTGAGCGCGAGAGAGTTGCTGATGGACTCGGTTAAGATCCGCTTCCTGTTCGTTGTCAGAAGCGCGATCAAACTGAAGCCAAGACAGCAGCCCAAAGGCCACGGCACCGCCCATGAAGCTGATGTAAGGAAATTCAGTAACGGTGATGGTTTTGGCTCCGCCACCCAGCGACTCAAGCGTAACGATCTTATCTATTTCAGTTCGTTCGAATGTGAAGACTTTTTGCTCGACGCGCATTATGATTATTTCGGCACCCTTTTCGACCATCGTGCCTTCTACTAGCGTACCATCGGATAAATACACGCGTGTGTCAGTGCGCTCAGTTTGTATGGTTTGGGCCGTAGCCGAGAGGGTGCTTGCTTGTAAAATCAGCATTGCGCAGATTAATAAATTGGTTTTCATAATACCAACTCCCACATGAGTATTCGGCGTGTCTAGCCGAAATATATGAGGCAAGTGATTCGTGTCAATAGATGAGACTGGTGGCGGCCAGTTGTGTTCCGCCGAATTAGAAGAGATGACGGTTGCTCGGATACGCTCTCTCTCTGCCGACTGGAGTGAAGATGCTCCGGAGTGGGCTCTGTTAGAGGGGGACTCGCGCGTAGGCGTTCGGCAATTAGCTGTGCAAGCACGCAAGCAGTGGGCCCGACAACGTGCGGAACAGGCCCGAATAAAGGAGCTCCTGCAGTTTGAACAGCGTCTGTGGGGACGCGGAGTCGAGCGGGTGGCCGGTGTGGACGAAGTGGGACGAGGCTGTCTTGCTGGTCCGGTTGTGGCAGCTGCTGTAGTGCTGCCTCCTGATGTGGAATTACCCGGATTGAATGATTCAAAAAAGCTGTCCGCACGGAAGCGGGAGACGCTCAACTGTGCAATTCTTGCTCAGGCCCTCTCAACTTCTATTGCAAGAGTTGAGGTGCAGGAAATAGACCAACTAAATATTTTGCAGGCTTCTTTGAAAGCGATGAGAGAGGCTATCGATGGTCTGGAAATTGTTCCCAATCACATTCTTGTGGACGGGCATATAAGGCCTGGCACTTCGGTAGAAGAGACGGCGTTAGTCGATGGAGATGCACGATCGATTTCAATTGCTGCGGCCTCCGTACTGGCTAAGGTATATCGAGATCGTCTGATGGTCGAGTTCGATGAGACCTATCCCGAATATGGGTTTGCTGGTCACAAGGGGTACGGTAGTCCGGATCACCTGAAAGCGCTACGTCTACACGGTCCTAGTCCGTTGCACCGACGTACCTTTGCCCCGGTAGCTCAACTGCTTGTTCCCAAGCGTTCGGAGGCATATTTGACTTTCGCCGATGGGTTGGAATCAGCTGATTCACCAGAGGAGTTAGAGCGCATGGGCCATTTCATCAAAGAAGCAACTGGAGAACTAACTAAAAATGATTTGCGTGCTCTCAGGGGGGTGTATCGCAACCGACTGGCTGCTCTAAAACTAGAAACTATCTGTAAGAGAGACGCCGACACAAAACCGGGTGTAACGACTTCTTGACTACGCAGGCGCGGCTACCGATTAGATTGTAAAAGACGTGATGACAACCGTTGTTGAAGGTGACTTGAAATATAGAGAAAGCCGTTCCTGTAGTCATGAACGATTATGAGGATTTTATATTCGATCTGAAGTGGTTCGCCGTCGTCTCAGAGGTCCTGGCACAGAATGAATTCGATGCGGTAAGTGCGCAG
>Ga0160422_10001090_pt1 | contig 16806 bp, 21 predicted proteins | sample Fk160mmetaG_FD_108192 | JGI IMG/M metagenome (GOLD analysis project Ga0160422, IMG submission 108192) | Marine microbial communities from the Central Pacific Ocean - Fk160115 60m metaG | ecosystem: Environmental > Aquatic > Marine > Oceanic > Photic zone | place: The Central Pacific Ocean... | reverse complement strand
TTACCGCTATCGTCTGTTGTAATTGCTTGGATTCTAAATTTATCTTCATGTTGAAGTTGATTAAATTCACTTTCTGATATTTCTGTATCTTCATTTAATCGTAAGATTTTAAGGTCGACACTAAATTTCTTGAATGGATAAACTTGTATACCCCAACGATTGTCTGTAAATCGTGGATAATCTAAAGCGTAAAGATTTGGTTTGCAAAGAGGTGTATTACAAGTCGTGGACAAAGTATCTACAAAAACCTGATATGATGTTCCAAATTCTAAATGCGTTGGAGGAAAATTTGAACCAACATTGGAAACCAAAACAGGGGCTACTGTATCTTCGATTATAATCTGTTTGGTTTTTTTAGATGTTATAGCCGCAAATCTTTCAAACACAGTAGTAGAAGCAGGTATATTTGCTGTATAGTTTATATTCCACGTAGAAGGTATGTGTGTGTTTAATTCTCCGCTAGCGTCAAACCAGTTTGGATGAGCTAGTCTACGATTTGCTTGTTCAGGTCTATCTAATACCACAGTCAAATCATTCTCATCGCCATTTTCATCAACCCAATAAGCTCTTACGCCTTGCAGAAGCTCAACAGAAGAAGGTACAGAAGATGATTGGTGATCTTGAAATACAATAGGATCGGTAAGATCAGCAGGTTCCCAAAAAACTTCTCTGTGTATCAAAGGTCTCATTTCAGGAGTTATGAAGTCAATGTTTCTACTTAAAAGCTTAGTCAACACAGTTATAGAGGCACTGTCTAATGGGCTGTGTCCATCAACAGTTAGATTGATTGCTTCAAAAGTGTATTTCCTAGAGGTTCTTTTATCATACATTTGAGCTGGAAATGCAGGAGAAGGGCCATGTTCTATATATTGCAATTCATACTCTCTTTGTTCTAATATGTCTATCAAGAATGGTCTAGCTCCATCTCCACGCATCTCTGCAACAGTTGGAAACACAGCTGGATTTAAAGGGTCAGAAATTACAACATTTATTGGAGTTAGAGATTGTGGTCTCCACTCTAGTCTCCATCTAAAGGCTCCGCCACAAATGATTTGAAAATCAGGATGATCAGGAGTAAGTATTTCTCCGGTCCTTGGGTCTGGACAAGAAGGTGTTATGAATTCTTTGACATCTACTTTCTGAACAACAGATTGGTAATGAAAAACACTATCAGAATCAGTATATTCTATTTCAAACAAAACTTGGTACTGCCCGGCATTTAAAAAGCCGTTAGTTCTTATTGCTGGGTCTAAAAAAGTTCTATCCATTGTTAATGAGTTAGATATATCTATTGTTGTATCTAAGACACCATCTATGTATTTTTCAAACGTAGCTGTTTTGCCTTCTAACGATATGCTAGCATCATTCCACATTGTAGGAGTGTCAGAGTTGTGAGAGAAGTGATTTATAGTAGGAAATTCTCCATCTATTACTATTCTTTTTGTTATTACTGGTCCTACTTGTGGAATCTCAGGGTTGAATTTATAAGTTTTTAATTCCGTATATCTTACACCTTCGTGAACAATAAAGAACTCAACCACATAAGTACCAGGCAACACATTTCCTTCACTGTCGATAGGAAATTGTGTCATTCCATTATATTGTGTTGGTCTAATAATTTGACTTAGAATCTTTTTTGTAGTATTGTTATCTATTCTTATTTTAGGCATTTTTCATTCCATATATTGTAAAATTATGTTATTTGATTAAATTCAAAACTATTATCATTTGGATCTATTGAGGTTTCATTTGGATTTGTAGGGTGCTCATATTCTTCGGTATCCGTATTTCCTTCAAGATCATATCCCGTTGTCGTTAAGCCCGGTACTATACAAACCAAGTGAACCGTCATGTGAACAGTCACTGTAATTGTGTCTCCACCAATACTAGTTCTAGAAACAGAAACAGGTATCTTTTGATCTTTGTTTTGATCCAGAAGATTAATTAGATTCAAATTAGGGTAACTAATTTCTAATTCTTCTGTCTGTCCTTCATCATTAACAAAAAAAGCACTTAAATTGTTCATAACAGGATCTAAATCGGAATTCTGTATTGATGTTGGACAATCATTAAGGTACAACACATGAGGAAGAGAAGTTTCTTCTGTTTCTTCATCATAAACTAAGGTACCACCTTCACCATCATCATACTCAAGCCACAACTCTGTCGTTCCAACAGGAAGTGGATTGTCACCTGGATAAGGCACACCAAATGTTCCAAACAAGAAGTTTGGATCAAACTCATCAGGCACTCCATCACCATCTTGATCTGGTATTGGACCAGCAGAGCCTAAATCTGGAATAACACCCATTCTCTCTAGTGGTATATTGGTCATGGAAACAAATAACTTTATCTGGGTGGTTTGTTCGGATAAAGCAAAAATGGAACCAGCTTTTACTCTTAGAGTGACTTTCTTACCAGCTGGTAAAATAAAAACACTATCAGATCCAGAAGTGAAATAAAACTTTAGATCTTCCCCACCAGCATTCCATACGGTAATTTCTTGTGAGATAAAATTAAATTTGAACTCTTTCTCATTCGAATCAAGAGTTGCGGTATTTATATAAGGCCATCCAGCAACTTGGAAGGAGCCTACGTTTTGCAGTCCAACTGTAACAGGCATATAACTCTCCTACTCAATAAGTAGTTTAGTTTCGCTGTTTTCGTTGTTGTTTTTTCCAACGACGAATTGCTCTTTGCTTTGCTCTGCGCTTTTTCTCTGAGGGCTTGATGTAATGACGACGTTCTCTTATCTCGTCAATTATTCCAAGTTTTTTACACTTCTTGATAAAACGTTTAATGACTCTATTGATGTCATCTTTTTTTCTTACTTTGTAATTGTAGTTGGTAGCCATTATTTTTCCTTTTTCATTTTTGACCAGATAGCTGATGATTTGCCCATAAATGCGGAAATATCAACACCGGGGTCTCTTGGGTCTGTGTCTCTAAGAGGACCGTTACCAGAGGTCTGTGTTGGTTCTGCTTCCATTGGAGTTGTACCCTCGAATAGGTTGATGCCGTTATAAGCATCTCCACCAATAGCTTCCATCATTTGCTGTCTTTTTTTGTTTAATCTTGCCCTTACCTGCTCTTCGGTTTCATATTGAGGTTGCGGTTTGGCTTGAAATCTTTGATTTGTTTCAACAATGGGATCTCCAACACCTTTGACAACTTCACTTATAATTGAAGAAAGAGTGCCGTCTTCGAAGATAACTTCTTTGATACACTCTTTTATTAATGGTTTGAGTAGTTTTTTTAGTTCTTGCTTTTTCATTAGTTCCTCAAAATTTTATTAATTAGTTTGCTTGGTTTTTAATTTTTCCAACGTCTTGTCGAATCTTGTATCTTTTTTATTTTGCAATTTTGTTAAATACTTTATTAAATGAGTAGCCCAAACAGCTACATTGCCATACAGGAGACCTGTTTTGATTAGGTTGTACAAAGCCTCATTGGCATAAATGATGGCATTTATCTCATCAGGTCCGAAACTTTCATTTATCTTTTTATTTTCTTTTATTTTTACTTTCACAATCAGTCCCTCAATATCTTATTGAATAGATTATCAATATTCTTATCTTTACCTTCAGCAATCTTAAATTTCACAGCACCTCTGTTAACGCTTGTAGATACTCCACGAGGAGACACATAGGCATTTGGTGTTGATGGTTCTGCTACAATGTCAAAACAAATTAATTGGAAATCTTCTTCTACAATGGTTTCACCCATTGATTCCTTTACAGAACCAAGTCCTCGAGAGGATATACCAAGCTTAACACCGGCATTGATCAGATCCTTGAGGATGCGACCAGAAGGTGTATCAAGGACTTTGATTTTTCCCATGACATCTTTACCTTCCCACCAGCATTCGGTGATGATGTGCGAGACATTTTTTAGATTTATAACAGAATCATCAGGATGATCTAGTTCTCCTGTTGCTCTATTATCTCTTACAATCTGTTGATAATTTTCTATTTCTTTCTTTAGGACCTTCTCTGGATAAACACGTCCGTTACCGTTTTTCTTATCAGCGGTTTGAATACGGCCAACAAGGTACACGGCTCCCTCTTGGATTACCTCACGCTTTTGAGACTCACTCAAGCGGTCAAGGCAACGTCCATCAGGACACAGTTCAAAAAATTCTGTTAATAGTTGTTTACTCATTTGTTTTTTCCTATTTGTACTTGTCAAGGTTATCTCTTAAATCACCTATCTGTTTTAAATGCTTAGAGACTACTTGTTCCATTTCCATTGCATTCCCAGTATCAATAGCGGCTTGAATTTCTTGTGCCGCTTTTTCAGCGCGTTGAAAATATGTCATCGATTCATATTTATCCACTATCTGTGCTTTTAAATCCATAGCCTTTGAGCTATCAATCTTTGCTACACCGGAGTCTACTACTTGTTGTGTGACTTCTGGTTGCATTGGAGCTTGGTCTTGATAATTCATACTTCCTGCTCCAAAACCTATACCAGCTGCTGCTGCAAGTCCTAAAATATTCTCTTTGAAACCTTCATCTAATTGTTCTTCTTTTAGAACTAGTTCAAGTTCTTCTTTTATAATTTGTCTTAATAGTTCATTTGTAATTTGCATTTTTTTCTCCATAATAAGTAATGCGGGCGCAACCCGCTTGAGTCAGCTGCCTGAGCAGCAACGACGAACTGGTTGTAGCATCCACTTGGTCATAATACATTCCTTTTGTTATAATTAGGTTCTTCTTTTCTCGGTATTCTCAATCCGAAGTCATCAACCAACATTGAAATGAGATAAGATGTTCCAGCAGAGATCCAACCACAAATAAAGAAATTGGCGATTGTATAATCAAATGTAAATAGTTCTGTTTGATTGTTAATGCAAAATAAAAATGCTCCAACCCAAAATCCCATACAAAGCGGACAATAGAATAAAAGTGTCCACATTTTGTTTGGGTCTTTATTTGGTCGGAGAAATTCAAATATCTTACCATATACAAGAATGAAGGTCAAGCCATAAGCGGCAAGTATAAAATTTAACATTTTTCTCCTAGTATGTGTAACGTCCGTACAAATAAGGCGCAAAAAGGTTGTGTTGTAAGATAGAACCCTTCTCTTCTGCGTGAGGAATTTCGCCTAATTCTGTGTGGTTTTTCTCATCAGGTTGCAGCTGTGCGTCTTGCATAGTATCATCATGACCTTTTTTCATCTTTGACGATGGAGCTTCGGACTTTATCCACTCAGATAATTGATATATAGTAGACTTAATTGAGTCTCTTTCTTTTGATTCGTGTATTTTTCCTTCAAGAGAGCCATACACATTACCACCTTGGATTGAGTCGTATTCAATAACGCCACTCTTCCTCATCCATTCCATCAAGCGAGATTCAGCCCCATAAACAACCTCAGACATTAGATCTTTCGGAAACGCTACCAACTTTTTCTTCTCAACCATAAGTACAATATCTATATCAGCATGATCAAAAACTAGCAAGTCTCCATTGAGAGCTTTGCGAATGTTCATCTCAAAAGCTATTGTCCTTGTGTTATTGTTGACTATATCAACGCTTATTTGTGGCTTAATGTGAACTTCTTTGTCTTTCTCGATATCAATTCCTATCATCTGGTCTTCTTTTGGAGTTTCTATATCAACTCCAATATCTTCGTTTAAAATTTCTGAGATTATGTCTTGTGGTGGTTTATACATTTATTTGATCTCCGATAATAATTGTTGAATATGGAAGACATCCTTAACTACCTCTTCCGTCAATGGTTTGTTTTTGAATTCCTCGAGTCTCTGTTTAACCAAGCGAATCTTATCAGCCCACTTTCCCTCACTAAGAGTGTCGCATTCTTCTTTTAACCTCCCAAGCTCTTCATTCATAAACATTTTAAGACCCAATCCATTGTCAGAGAATGACGTAATGAAGTTGGTCAACAACTCTCTTTGTTCTTTTAACAAAGTCTCTTTGTATGTGTCATTAAATTTAGAAACGAATGTATTGTATGTAAGATTATCAAGCGTCTTCATTTTATCCTCTTTAATCGCACGAGGATATGAAATAACAAGCCCTTTTACCTTTTCCTCTATCAATAGGCGAGTCTTTGCTTTAAGGCCATTAGAATTGAAATATTGACCCACGGTTGCAATTGATTTATAGTTTGGAATAAAGTTACCAAATGCTTCCGGAAGATTTTCATTGAATTCTTTTATCAAACTAGTCTGTTCGTTAAAGATTTCTTTTCTGTCTAAAGATTCCCAGTCCTCTTTCACTTCTTTCATATAACGAAGTCCAAGAGATTCCTCAAGTTTTTGAGGTTCCATTAGTTGTTTATACAACTGTAGGTCGTTGTAAAGAGGAGTTCCTTTTGAGAAGTATCTCTTAAGTGTCTCAACAACTTGTTGTTTCTTTTGAAGCTCTCCTCTTACAACAGCCTTTGTCATTTCTTTGATTAGGCACTCGTAAAGAAAAGCGGTATTTCTTTTCTTATTATGTTTCATTGTTGTTTTCCTTTATTAAATATAGATATTTTACCTTGCCATGTTGTTCAAGATATCATCAAAGAATTTTCTTGCGCTGTAATTGTATTGACCTTTTTCTATTAATGTCTCAACATATCCACCCCAAACTTCACCAATATTTGGATCAATTTTTAAAGCTTCAGCTGCGATCTTTTTTGCTTCTTCGAAGTCTGTATCTATTGTTGCTTCAAATTCCTTTTCAAGCTCTTGGATATCCATGGTACTGTAATCTACCATTTCAGCCATAACTTTTTCAAGTTCTTCCTTGATTAGTTGTTTTAATTGTTCATTAGTTATCTTCATTTTGTTTCTCCTTTAAGTTTAATGATTCGATAAGTGTCTCAATTTCTCGCGACACAGATTCTAATTTTTGTTCCTCTTCTAAATAGCCACCAGAAGCATTTGAGAGAGAATATTCGTTTCCAACGTAGCCTTTGTAAATATTGCGACCCGTAGATCGAGATGCTTCAATTCCTGTGGCTCCGAGCATTTGTTTCTTTCCACCACCTTTGTCGTAAGAAGATTGGTGGCGTTTGTAGGGTCCCCGTCTTGTATCAGGCTTGTTAAAGCCCTTCTTTCTTGGGATATCAATGTATTCCGGAGAATAATCATTACGTTTTGCGGAAGGTTCGGCGAGCAGATCGGTATCACCCCCTTTGTCGCCCCCGACATCACTTCCACCGGTGCCGCCACCAGTATCACCGCCAAGGTCACCAAGGTCACCTCCTAAATCTGTATCTTTTTTTGTATCTCCTCCTAGTCCACTACCTAGATCTCCAAGTCCACCGGCTAGACCTCCACTGCCTCCAGCATTTTCTCCACCTTCACCACCAGCTGCGGCAGCTTCAAGCTTAGCAGCAAACTTTTTATCAAAGAACATTTCTCTTTGGTTGCGGAGGAATTCACCTTCGGACATTCCAAATAAATGCTCGGCAATCCAACGCTTAGAGAAGTACCCTTCTGTTGCATTTCCTGCTACGGAAAACTTCTTATCCCAGTGTTCAAGCTCTTGAAGTTCAGCAATTTTAGATGGATTGTTCAATTGCAATGTGAAAGCTAAAAGGTCATCATTCCTATACCCCATTGTATAGAGGTGTATTATTCCTATTTTTTCTAATTCTGATATTGCCACTCTTTGTAATCTTTGTATCGTTCTTGCGAATCTAATATCTTTTTGAGCCAATGTGGTTTTGTCCTCAGATGCACCTTCTCCCATTGTCAAATAAGATTGTGGGATTTTTAAAGCAGCAAATAACTTGTCTCTAAGATACTTAACATCATCAATTCCACCATTATAAGAGGCTCCGGGAAGAGATGTTATATCTGTTGATGATTGTCCTCCACGAATTGGAATATAGTAATCTTCTTCAATGGACAAAGGATTGTAGCGCAAATCAACACGACCTGTTTTTGGATCAACGACAGAGTGTCTTTTTAGCTGTGTCATAACTTTTTGCATATATTGTTCGACTTCTTGTGGAGGAATACCACCAACGTCAATCTTGAACAAACGACGCTCAGGAGCACGAACAATTCTATAAGCCATCATGGCATCTTCTAAAAGTATTAGTTGTCTATGTATTCTTCTACAAGGCTCAAGAACTGATGTTCCATAGGGCGCATGTTTGTCATTACCAAGAATCCTGAAGTGTGCAACTTGCCAGTTTTCTAACGTCAAACCAGCTGTGTTCCATTGGTATTGTACATAATTTGGGTTTCCTTGATCTTCGCCTTCAAGTCTTTCTATCTCTCTTGTTGGGAGCCCAATAGCAGATCGTATTCCCATATCTTCATCAATGTCAAGATACAAGAAGAAGTCACCATACTTACACATCGTTCTTGCCCAACCAAAGAGGTTGTGTTCGATATTAAGAACATTGTGGTATAAGTTGTGAAGTATGTGTTTGATTTCTTCATTCGCACACTTAATGTTAAGCATGGGACGAAGAGCAGTGTGTGTTGTCATCTCGTCTGCGTAGATATCGAGAGATGAGGCTATTTCAGGCATATATTCCATTTCATCGAAGTCAACATAGCGCTCTGCTCTGTTTCTATTTGATATCATGTTAAGAGTAACAGAGTTTATTGGATTATATTCCCACTTCTTAAACTGCGCACCTGATGCTGATTTGAATTTTGTAGCATAATTATCTAATTGTCGTCTTCTTAATTGACGACCTGTTTGTGTTCTTCTTTGAGTGATTGGTCCTGAGAACAGCTTTGTTAGTGCCTTGAACAAGTCTGATTGAGGATTGTAGGGTGATTTTTTATATTTTGGCATTTGTATTCCTTTTTCGTTATAATTAGTCTCATTATATCATAAAAGAAGGACTTTGTCAATTATCCTCTAAAAATCCAGGCAAAGTCTTTGTAGGTTTTCTCAAAGTTTTCCAACGCTTCTTGAGTTTTATTATCAGCGTATCCTCTCATTCCTTTGATAGCAGTATTCATGGTGGTCTGAGATGACTTAATGGAAGTGATCATAGCTTCTTGATAAAGCTTGTCTTTCTCTGAAACTTCCAAAGCAGTGTCTCTAACCCAACAGGCGATTGCAAGAGCCATTATTAAATCATCATGATAAGAACGCATTGCTTGAGGTTTGCCATTATTCCAAATAAATGTCTTTACTTCATGAAATAAGCGAGATGATTTTGGTTTTATTAATTTGTTTCTTATATATTCTTCAAGCTTAGCAACGATAAGGGGTCTTGTTTTACTAGAGGTTGTAAATCCAATAACTGCTTTATCATTATATTCCCCTTCAAGAGAGTCTATGTACTGATGTGATGATTTGATTGAATAATAAAGATTGGGATATCCAAGATCTCTTACCTTCTCACAAGCAGCAATTCCAATTCCAACATTTTCAATAACCATGAGGCAGTTTCCATACTCTTTTCCTGCGTCGTTTAATATTTGGGCAAAATGATCCATCGTTGGTTTACCTTGATATTCAGCAACTACATCCATTGTATCTGTTCTTAAGATATGAAAGACAGAAGAGTCCGCTCCGTCTCCTCGAGCAACATCAGCAACCATAAGATAAGGCACACCTTCTTGATACTTTTCCCATATCCAAAGGTTTCTGTCCCATCCTGTCTTATACTCTGGTTCTTGTTGTTCTTCTAGTATCCATGCAATATCATCGGGATGTATAACAGTCTCACCAGATGTATTGAAGTTACACTCAAGCTCTTGTGCTATTTGTCTTCTCGACATATTCTTGGTCTCTTTAACAAACCAATCTTGATCACGCTCGGGATGAACATCCCAAGGCAAAGACACAGGGTGAAACTCGTTGTCTCCATTCTCTGCATCTATGTAGGTTCTGTGGAACCAGTTTCCAACCCCCATAGGCGTTGATAAGGCTATACAACGACCCCCTGTTGATAGAGTAGGATAAAGACCTGCCCAAAGGTCATCAAGCCCGTCAACGTGCGCCGCCTCATCTATTATTAATAAGGATAAGGCTTCCGAACGACCAGCATCTGCTGATGTTCCAACTGCTTTTATCGTTGACCCGTTTGATAATTCAAACGAAGTTCTGTTGTCAATAACAATACTAGCAACCTGCATCCATTTTGGCAGGTTCTTCATCACCATTTTTACTTTTTTTACCAAGTTAGCTGCTGTTCCAAACTTGGTTGCCATGACTAATATGTTCTTCTCTTTGTGAAACAGCATAAACCAAACTGCATATGCAGCTGAGATTGTTGAGATACCCAGCTGTCTTGCTTTGAGAATGACTGTAAAACGATAGTCGTTAAAATCTTTTACAAGATCGTCTTGATAAGGATAGGTGTTAAAAGGAATCAAACCCTTAAGAGGGTGAGAGATCCGACAATAGTTATTAATAAAGTAGAGAGGATCTTTTCCGCACTTAAGGATTTCTTTTATTATTTCTTGCTTTGATAGCTTGAGGGTCATTTACACCTGCGTATAACCGAGTTTTTCTAACACTCTCTTGGCTTCCTCTGAATGAACTGTGTTAGCAAGTTGAGATAAATATTTTTCATCTTCAAGTGAATTAGCAATGTCCACAAGTTCATCTCTTGCCGTTGCTCCGGGAGTGCCCATAATAGAACCACCTGCGTTTGGTAAATCCTTTAGCTCTCTACTAATCATCATTTCAGCAGATTCTTCTTCCATTTCTGTCATGATGCTTTCAAGCTCTTCTTTAATAATTTGTTTTAATTTTTCATTTGTAAGTTTCATTTTTGATTCGCTCCTTTTTTGCGTTTATCGTTTTGTGGACGTTTGTCTGAAAATTGTTCTAAAAACTTTCTTGTAACATCTCTTGTTTGGTCAATTGAGGGCTCAAGAATTGGCATAGATTCAATGGAACCAATTTTAAAGTGCTGTTGGGCTTCAACCCAATTACGAACTCTTGATGTGGATTGTACAAGGATGTTTGGCTCACTTTTTGCTGTAAGGGTTATTGAATTTCCTGTTACTTTTCTGTATTCTTTTTGTAGGAACTTCTTTATGTCGTTCAGCATTGCTTCGATATCTTGTTCAAAGTTGTTACCATAAACTTCTTTGAGCATGATCTCAGCTTGATAAGAAAGAATCATTGAGTCACCATAAAAACGAACTTTAAATCCGTCCATAACTCTTTTATCCATAATTGGACACCCTTCTTCTCTTTTTAAGCCCATTGCTTTTGATTCTCCATCATAAGAAAATCTTTCGTCATGTGCACCGTCATAAGCATTAGCGGCTGCTTGCGAAAGTCCTTGTATAATTTCTAATGTTGTGTTACTCATTTGGTCTCCATCCTTTTAACCATCGTTCTTCTCGGTCTTCTACCCACTTTATATAACACTTTTCACAACAATCAAATTTTGCCATATAGACATCATCATTTGACTTAAACGAATAAGTACTACAAATAGGACAAGAACGGTTCGTTTCTTTGGTAATTAGTTTCTCTGCAATAAAAACGCCACCAATCTCAACTTGGAAGTCATCTTTTTCGTTGGAATCTTTATAAAGATCTTTCAATTGCCTTACGTATTCCTTCTCTTTTTCATCATTCCAGAAGGCTTTAGGGTTCTTAATTGCTTCTTCACCATATTTTTCTGCTATTGCTTTTTCTACTTTTACAACATAGTTTGGGTCTTTATTTTTCATTAGTATCCTCTTTTTGTTTGCTTAAGTGCTTGACTGATTTCCATCGGCTCTTTTATATCTTTTGTTCCTAACTCTTTTTGTGCTCTTGAAGTATCAATCCCCGTTGTCAGGTTTTTAACTTGTTCGTTTGTCTCAACCAACTCTTTCACATCAGTATAAATATTAAAGAAAGCTGTGATTAGTTGCTCTGTATCATCTATAGCTGTGTGTAACTGAACGTAATCTGGTCCTGGTCCGTAAATGTCCATCAATCTTTGTAGCTTAGCATTAAAAACTTCAACTTTCTCAATTTTATCAATCTCTCCTTTTATGGCTCTTTCTTTTTGATCAAAGAATTTAGACATTTTTTCATCGCCTTGTTGGGATTGATAAATTGCTATATGTTTAAACAATTGTCTTTGAAAGTTGACTGTGTCAAAGATATCGATAGATTGAAAGTGACTAGTGTCAATACCAAGTCTTTCTCCTTCTTTTATTATCTTATTTCTATCAAAGCTTTTTATGTTGTGACCTATAGATACAACATTGTTGCCTAACCCCTTCACCCAGTCAAGAAATTGCTGCAAGGCTGCTTTTTCGTCTAAATCGTTTTTGGTTCTTTTGTAATTTGTATACTTTAACACATCAGATACGGTGAGAAAGTTTTCTGATTCTTGAGTCTTTAAAATAAAATCAAGCTCTCTAGTGACTTCACCACTTGCTTCATAGTTATCAATTATTTCTGCTGCTCTTTTTAAGATATCTTGTTCTAAAATGTATTTTTCTAATGTCTTTTTGTTTAACTCAACATTAGCTTCAAACCTATCCGTTTCGGTTGGTTTCTTTCCTGTTGTGAGTTTAGCGTCTCTAAAAGCAATCGCTCCATATTGAGTTATCTGTCCGTTAAATCCGATTGACTCTAAATCCCAAAAAAACCAAGTCCTACCGTTCAGTTCGCGTTCTATATATGCGAGAGCATCTCCGGGAGTCATATCTCTCACCAACGATAAATCTTCATCAAGGAATTTCTCGAGTTCTTCTTTTATTATTCTTTTAATATCTTGTTTTGTTATTTTCATTTCATACCACCAGAGTTTTTCTTTTGCCACTCTGCTGATTCTTTATTATTTTTGATCGGACCACCTTTTGCCCAAGTATGACAGGCACGAGCAGAGTGACATTTAAAATGATGCATCCAACAATATCCCAAGATACCATCATCGTCAAAGGTGTCTCCAGGTAGACAATCCTTAATACGAGGAGAAATATCAAAGGCAACGCAATTATAACATACAGACTTCTTTGCTGCTTTTACACTAGTCTTCCAATATTTTGCAATCTTCTCCCAGTAATCTGCTGGTTCATCAACATTGAGAGGTCCGTAGTTGTACTTCTTTATTGTTGCATCTCTGTTCTTTGTGTTGAGGGCCAAGTCTTGCGTCGCGGGAGGACATATTAAATTTTTTACTTTTTTTGTAATCTTTATCAACATACTAATTCACCGCATTTGCTATAATTATTGTAATTCCCACTCCAGTAATTAGTCCAAAAGAAAACCAAAACTTCTTTTTTGGTGGTGTTTTTAGTTGTTCTAATTCTTCTATGCGATTTTGCAGTGCTTCTGTTTTGCTAACGAGAACCTGTTTTTCATACTTATGTTGGGATCTAAGTTCAGATATTTGTTCGTTTTTTTTTGCCAAAGCCAAGCCGACTTGATAATCAAGCTCGATAAGGCATTTATCTGTTGCGTCTTGGATCTCATCTGCAATTAGTTGAGATGCTTGATCATTAAATAAACGCCCAGAAAAAGGAGCAGGTTCTCCGGTCTCAAGGTATGTATACTCAGGAGGTTGACTCCAAGTCAGACTTGATAATAAAAGTAAAATCATTTTTTTTCTATTCCTAGATCTTCAAAAACATCATCAGGATTAGATTTTTGTTTTTCTATTTCTTGTAATCTTTTTTCTTTTTCTGCTTCGAGGGCTTTTTTAACCTTTCTAGCTTTACTTTTTGCAGTGTTGTCTCTCATTTTCTTAAGTGCTTGTTGTCTTAAAATTTCTTGATTTTCTTTCTTATATTGTTCTTTGGCGAGTTTTGCCATTTCAAGATAGTTTTTGTTCGCTTTCTTTCCAAGAAGATAAGACAAAACAAACAACCCCATAAGAACCAACCAATTCTTATGGGCGACAATCCATCTTTTTGCTTTGTATAACCATATCATAACTATGCTCCATGTCTCCACATTTTTGCAAAATCAACAGCAGTTTGACCACCGATGTAAATCATTGCTATCATACCCCAAGTTTCCGGATCTAGTTGTGCGTTCCACAATAAAGCCGTTGCGACTATGAATACAAGTAATTTTCTTGATATTGCTTTTTCTTGTATGGCATCAAGTATTCCCTTTTCCTTGTTATCAAGATATAATTCTTTTTTTAATTTCTCTTTTTCCATTTCTTCACCTGCCTTTAAAAATTCTTCTCTTGTCATCAGTAGGGGTTCTCCAAAAGAAAAAAGCCTAAATAGCTTTTACACTAATTAGTTATGACACAGAGATCAAAACTATCTTTCCGGGAAAAATGTTTTTAAATTCGTTTGTGGCGTTTGTTATAACTTGTTTCATTTCGTTATCAAATTGTAGTTTTGATATTCCACCTTTGTACAACAGGGCTCCAGTCATTACTTCAGCTGCGTAATCAAAGGTGGTATTAATTAAATCTTTTCTTAGTGCTTTTGTTGTAGGAGCCATAGAGAGCATTTCTGCTCTTTCTTTAGGATCATCAGCATCAAAGTCAGACAAAGTGCTCATAGCTAAGGAGACATTTCTTATATTAGAAGATGGTTCATTCATCCAGTCAGCAAACATGTCACTATCAAACATCGAGTGTATAATCATATGTACACTTGGAAAAAAAGACTTTTTTAAAACAGTTGCAACAGGCACAAAAACTATATCTGAGTTTAAATCAATTTGACTAATTGTGTCTTCTTTTACCTTTAAGTTTGTAAGAAGTTGTTCTGATAAATCAAACAATTCAAATCGATTTCCGTATTTGCCTTCAGAATCTATCTTTGGAATCTTTTTATTCATCTCAGGATCAGACATCATATCTTGAAACCCTTCTTCGTTTCCTGTTGTGATAGTTTGATAGGCTGCATGTTCGTTTCCAATAAATGGCACAACATAGACATTAGAATTTGGGAAAACTTTACCACCAAAGAATTTCTTTGCATCTCTTTCAAACTTCTTGGATCTAAAAAACTTCTCAACCTTATCACGATAATCAGGAGAAGCAGTATCATCGGTAATGCTAGGATCTCTACCTATTATTTCATCACTAAGAGATAAGCCGGTTCTATCTCCAGTAACTTTTGTCTTTAACACATTGTCTATGCCTTTAAAATCTTCTTCAACTTTTTTCTTTTTTGTTATTCTAATTTTCATAAAAAAAACCCTATTTAACTTTTACACTAAATAGGGTTTAGGATTCAATTTAGCAGTTTACTTTAGCATAACCACCGACTTTTTGTATGTCTATTGTCTTATCAACGCAATCTTTCAAGACATCAAGGTGAGAGATCAAAAGAACAGTCTTAAACTTATCTTTTATCATTTCTATTAACCTTACAAACCCTTCCATATGTTCTTGGTCAAGAGCTGTTGCTGGTTCGTCCATTATAAATATAGTAGACTTCGGCAAGTTGGTTATCTCAATAAGAGCTAAACGTATAGCCATAGCAGCAATTGTTTTTTCTGCTCCTGATCCCATCGATATAGGGCGTGAGTCATACTTAGGATGCTTTATGTTTATATCCAGATTACGACCATCTTCCTCGAACATAACTTGGAAGTCAACAATGTTTGCAAGACACTTTTGGATTTCCTCGTTGATAAGGGATAGTTTCTGCTTGATGATCTCATAAGCTATGCCATTAGGATGCATACAACGCATAAACAATTCATAAGCAATAAAAGATTCTTCTAGCTCATCTTGTTCTCGCTTCTCAACGTTAAGACGTTTGATAGTGCTTTTAACAGCTCCAAGCTCAACGAGATAGTTTTGAATCTTCTTGTCGCATCTATCTTTACGACCTTTGGCTTCATCCATCTTAACTTTTACGGCATTCTTTGTCTTAATAAGAGAAGAGAGATTTTCAATTGCTTGACGATTTTGTTCGTACTCATCTCGTTGCTGCTCCAAGGAAGTCTTCTGATTGTTCATCAGAGATATCTTAGACACAAGAGATTCGTTCTTTATCTCCAAGTTCTTATTCTCAGCTAAAAGTTTGTCTCTTTTAGTTACAGAGTTGTTTAAGATTTGTATATCTTTCTCTGCTCCTTCTTTGTCTAAACCAAGAATCTTGAGTTTATATCCATCAATAATCTTCTCAACCTCGTAGATTTCTTCTTCAAGGGTCGGAAGATAGTCTTTGGCTTTTGTAGCATCTTTGACAAACTTGTTGTTAGAACAATATTCACAATCAGGATCATACTCATGGTCATGAAGCATGTTGATCTTTTTGATAGACTGCTTTTCTTTTGCTTTAAGGCTCTTGAGTTCCTGTTCTGAAGATTTTAGGGACTTCTCAAACTCATTACACTGCTCTAAGATTTGTGCAAGCCTATGCTCGTGTATAGAGCTTATAGTGTAATCTAGTTGTTCGAGAACAGGAGCAGACTTACTGATTGTTTCTTTGTTGTTAGAAACCTTTACACCAGCTCTATGTATCTCAACTTCAAGACGATCAATCTCATCTTCTAACTCATCAATATCGATGATGTTAGCAGGGATAGAATCAATCTCTAATTCTATTTGCCTCAATTCTTCCAAGAGTTCTTCATAACGATTTGTATGCTTTTTACACAGATCTGTTTGTTGATCAATATCATCATTGATTTCCTCAATCTCTTCTTGCTTTGCAACCAGTAATTCTCCAATCTTCTTGCTCTTAAGACGCTTTATCAACGTTGATATCTCAGAAGAGTCTTTCTTGGCGAAGTTTAGCTTTTGTTCAAAGATGTCTAAGTCAAGGAACTTGGCTAATTTGTTCTTACGCTTTGTAGAGCCTTCTTTAATGAACGCAAGAGAATCCAATTGAGAAGCCATTGATGTAATCATGAAGTCCTCGATATTGCCAAAAATCTTTCTTATATTGGCCTCAGTGTCTTTTACAGAATCACCATTACAAGAACTATTGGT
>Ga0160422_10001089_pt1 | contig 16809 bp, 14 predicted proteins | sample Fk160mmetaG_FD_108192 | JGI IMG/M metagenome (GOLD analysis project Ga0160422, IMG submission 108192) | Marine microbial communities from the Central Pacific Ocean - Fk160115 60m metaG | ecosystem: Environmental > Aquatic > Marine > Oceanic > Photic zone | place: The Central Pacific Ocean... | reverse complement strand
GATGCCGACGGTGCGAACGCAGCGGCTCGATTTACGGGGGCGACCGAGGTCAGTTCAACCAACAACTTGTTTAGTGGCAACACCGGCAAGGGTCTGAGTTTAAACGAATCAAACTTGGTCTCACTGAATGACACATTTACGCTGGGAACCCACGCCATCGTTGCCGTCGGCGGCAGCGCCGATGTGGATGGAGCGACCGTCACCAACCCAACCGTTTCTGGGATCGTCGTGCAGACGTCGACCGGGTCCGCCGCTGTACGGAATTCAACGGTCACGGGAAATCCCGAAACGGGTCTGAGCCTCACTCAATCCGAGTGGAACGCCGGGCAATCTAACCGGGCCGTGGGTGTCCACTTGGCGGCGATGGATTTCATCGAACTCGACAGCGTCGACATCAGCGGATTCAACAATGCCGGCTTGGTTCTCGATCGGCGCGGAAGCGACAACGTGCCCACAAGCCTCATGGGGGTATCCATCGACGATTCCGGATGGCTGGGCATTTATGCCACTCGAATCGATGCTTCCTTTACCGATGTCCACGTTACCAACACACGTACCTACGGCGAGATGGACGATACGCAGTGCACCTCCGTCGGGATGAACTCGGGCGTTTCCGTGTCAAACTCCTCCCTCGACTGGGTGGGTGGAACCATCACCGGAAACGATGGATACGGCCTCAGTGGGAACACCTCGACGATGGACTTGAACGGCATGACGGTCGGCGGAAACACATGCGCTGGCGTAATGAACTTCGGCGGGACCGCTGCAGTGGATGACTCCGACTTTACAGCCGAGAGCGGTACGATTCTCGCTGCGAACGTCATTGGCTACAACGGGCTGGGGACATCGGTCACCAACTCCCGGTTCACCGACGGCAGCTTCATCGGTGAGACGGAACGGTCCGTCATCGACTACGGCACCGTGGTGTATGAGTACGTGTATTACGACCGTGTCGGAAGCGACGTGCAACTGTTCTTTTCCGGGGACAATCTCATCGAAGGAAACGCATTTAGCGACGGGGCCCAAGGCATACTGCTTCAAGAGGCCGATGCCACAATCCTGAACAACACTTGGACTGGGTACAGCAGCTTCGGAGTGTTTAACTACCAAGGCAACGCAACGATAAGCGGGGCCGATTTTTCGCTGGGTTCCGGACACACAATCGCTTGTCGCGAAGGAACAGTCGCTGCCGAAAACATCAACGTCAATGACATCACCACCAGCACAGACCGCTCCTATGAAATCTACATCGATGGCGTACTGAGCGGCTCCTACTCGTCGCCTGCAAACTACTCAACCGCCTACTTCGAGGGATGCGAAGCCTCGTTGGCCAACGCTGCATTCGCCGACATTTCGGGTGAAGGGATCCGCGGCCTGGGAGGCAACCTCAGCTTTGACACCGTCACCATCGATCGTTCGACCTCGGGCGGTTCCTTCGGCGGATCATCCGTCCTGCTGGAAAACAGCTACACCAGCATTGATGGGCTGTACGTTGTCTCGGACATGACCGTCACGGCGAATGCACTGACGATCAACGAGCCCGCTACCGGGTACGGCCTCTCCTACGAAGGCACGACTGGCAGCGACGGGTCCTATCGGGCGACCGGTTCATTCACAGGCCTAAGCATCACGGGAGCACCCTCCTATGCAATGTCACTGACCTCCGTGAAGTCCGATTTTGCGTCGGCGACCGTTGCTGATTCTGGGGGCAATGGGGTCTATGCATCGTCCGCCGAAGTGAGCTTTGTGGATTCGACGATCAGCAACAGTGGTTCCGTGGGCCTCTACGCGGTCAACTCAAGCGCGCTGCTTACCGACACCACAGTGCGCGATTCTTTCGCCGCAGGCATTTTGTTGAACAACGGCACGCTGTCAATGATCGGTGGAGCCAGCGATGGAAATGCCGCCGATGGAATCTCTCTGCTGGGAAGCGGAGGTGTGGCAACAGTGCTCGGTGCGCAGGCAGCCACCAACGGCGGGTACGGCCTCTCGTGTGGCCCGTTCGAGATCGCAAGCTGCGACATTGACCTCTTCGAAAACAGCTTAGGCAGTACGAATGGATGCCCAGCCGTTTGCGAAGCGGATGCTGATTCCGACGCCGATGCCGATGCCGATGCCGATGCCGATGCCGACGCCGATGCCGATGCCGATGCCGATGCCGATGCCGACGCTGATGCAGACCCTGACCCGCCCGGCCTTGACACCGGCGACCTGGAAACCGAGCCCGTCGATACCGGACTGTAACGACCCAATCAGTCTCCCGCTGAATGCTCCAAGACGACGGCCCCGCCTCGTTTGATCCGGGCTTCCGCCTTTGGGTGCACGTACTGTGCCGTCCAGACAGGTTGACCCGATTGCCGAAGACTCATGTGCGGCCCGATACTGAGTTCGCTTGACTCCAAGACCGTACCCGCCGGTAAAATCGCCCAACTGTGCCCCTGAATGTCCGGCTCGAACGAAGGACCCCCATCGGGAAACCGTGACGATGGCACCATCAAGGAGACCACTCCGCGTTTATCGGTCCCATCCATGGCGAGAGCCCCCTCCAGCGCAATTGCGTTCACCACTACACGGTCCGTTATCGCCATTGCCGACCCCGCCTGAATGACCCAAGGCCCCAGCACCGTAGGACCCGCCTCGGTGGCCACTCGCTCTGCACGCACGACACGTTTGGTCCATATTGTGTTGGATTGAACAACATCCTCAATGATTCGGACCACCTCGAGATCTCCATCGCCCACGTCACTCGGTAAAATTTCCACCGGCGTACCCGTCCGTGAGGTGATCTCAAACTCGATCGGATGGGTCTCGCCTACAACAACCGCTTCATCCGGGGCCCAGACCTGGGCGGTCACAATCGGGTCGGGCACCAACTCCTTGGTGGATGGGTCGGTTTTTAGAGACCGAAACGCCTCCATTTCCCCAACATTGACAGGATGGACCGCTTCGCGCTCGTACAGCCAGACAAGATCTTCAGCAGCGCCCGAGAACTGCCCCAACTTTGCCCGCAGCTTTGCACGCTCAAATCGCAACAGTTCCGAATCCCTGAACCGCTGGACACCCGCATTGAGCCTCGACAATGCTTGGTGGTCTGCGCCAAGACTGCGAAGCGCGCGCACCTCCCACGCCACGAGACCTGCCCGGTCCGGGTCAAGCGATGACGCCTTCGCGAAGGCCTCTGCAGCGACCTCTGGCGCACCCGTCGCCAACGCTACGCGCCCATCTTCGTAGGCTTCCAACGCCTTGCCCAAATGCCCATATTCCGGATCGGAACACGCAACGGCCAACCATATTAGCATCGCAACCCAATAACACTGCCTTGCCGACCCGCATGGACGCCCTCCTGTCGATGGCTCCACAATCGCGGGTCGCAACGGCTGCAGACGGTGACCCGTTCGATGGTTTGAACACCGCCCTCTCTCAGTTGAGCGACTGCAGCAGCACCGGGATCCACATGCGGCCGTTTCCCCGTGCGGTCGACAAACTCATGTTCCGGTGTCCACGTTGCAAGCCCTGCAACCACCTCTTCGCCAACTTCATAGCAACTCAAGCAGATCGCAGGCCCAACCGCTGCATGCAACGGCCCACATTGCCCCATGGCATCGATGGTCGCGGCGATTACTCCCGCAGCTAAACCACGCCATCCCGCATGAATGACTGCCACTGCACCCACGCCGGCGATGACTATCGGCACACAATCCGCAGTACGAATGACAAGCAGCAAGTCTGGAACATCCGTCCAAATGGCGTCCGCCTCCCCCACGCTGCCGGGCCCCGAGGCGTACCGCACAGACCGACCATGCACTTGCGACGCATGGGCCATGGGCCGAACCGATCCGGCCACTTCGACGGATACGCGCTCCCACACACGTATGTCCGCGCCGGTCCGCAAATCAAGCGAAGCGCCGTGTGTGTCAGTCCGAGTGCAGAATCCGTGGACGACATCGACTCGACGAGCCAAGGCACGCGCGCGAAGCGGTACTTCAGGGTTTGTCATCACGGCCCTTCTCGTCTCCAAGCGAGCCCACCTCAATTTGAGGCTCCGTCATCGAAGGAGACTCACTAAGTCGGGCAGGCCCTGCTCCAAATCGGAAAGCAACAGGTCTGGCTTCGCTGCCTGCAGGGCATGCACTGGTGCAAAACCCGTCTGAACCGCAACGGCGAGAACGTCCAAGTCTGGCATCTGGTCAGCTCCCGCCCTCGCACATGCGACATCGGCCACCGTGTCACCAATGACCACCACTCGTCGTACAGCCCCCCACCGTCGCCTGGCACGGTTCACGGCTACGGGCACCAGTTCGTTTCTGTGCATCCCGTCACAACCGTATGCACCCACGCAGCCATCAAACAAGCCCGCAAGACCAAACCCAGCAAGCTTGGCCCACGCGCCCTCGAACCAGTTCCCGGTCAACAGCCCTACCTTCGCGTGCGGACGCACCGCGTGCACAGACGCCTCCGCACCCGGGCAAACCTCACCCTCCGGCTCACGCAGCGCGCGTTTCAGCCGCCGCACGTAGCGATAGCGAAGACGTCCAACGCGGCGGCCAGTTGGAGGCAGCCCCGATGCAGCCATCGCTTGGCGTACGATTTGGGAGTCGACAGCCCCCGCGAAGGACAAGCCCTCAAACATGTCCTCCACACCAAACAGCTCGCGAGCCGCTTGTTGCATGGAACCCCGCCCCGCGCCGCCGCTGCGCAGAAGCGTCCCATCAATGTCGTACAAGACTAAATCTATCCCTGCCATGGATTGCCCTGTTGCAAGAGTGCAGCGACGGAAGGGGTAACCCACTCGTCCACCGTCAACCCACGCTTGACCCGCTCACGCACAGCGGTGCTGCTGACATCGGCAAACACCCGCGACTCTTCGGGCGATTCATAGCCCGCCCGCCCCACAACGATGGGATCATAGACTTGCTGAATTCGCTCCCAATCCTTCCACCCACTGACCGAACCAAGGATGTCTGCTCCCACAACCAGTCGAAAGGAGTACTCAGGATGGTTCGATGCCAAGTAGTCGAGTGTATCCACCGAATAGGATGGAACCGGCAGTTCTTCTTCAACCGTGCTGACCACGACCGTCACGGAGAGGTCATGGGCCAGTGCTCGGCACCACCGAACGCGGTCTTCGAAGGCGGCCAGTGCCTTGTCATGCTGCCCCTCAAAAGCGTGCGCAAAAACAGGAACCAACCACACTGCATCTGCGAGTCCGGATTCGACCACCCATTCGGCCACTAAACCGTGAACCTTGTGAGGCGGGTTGAAGCTCCCTCCGTACAGCGCAACACGCACAATCGATTCCTTTGTTTTTAGGGTGTTTCCCCAGCGTATCCGGGCCCGGCACATGTTACCTGTCTAAGGCTCACGGAGTGCACCTTGCCAACACAGGAACTTCCCATCGGAGTGTTTGACTCAGGCGTCGGCGGCTTGACTGTTGTGCGTGCGTTGCGGGAGGCACTGCCCAATGAGGACATCTTGTACCTTGGCGATACCGCACGTGTCCCCTATGGCACCCGGTCATCGGCCACCGTCGAGCGGTATGCGCAACGGGTAGCGGGTCACTTGGTTCGTCGCGGAATCAAGGCCCTCGTGGTTGGCTGCAACACCGCCACCACCTACGCACTCGATGGACTGCACACAGTCGGCACCCAACGCGGCATCCCCGTCATCGGCGTCATCGAGCCTGGTGTAGAGGCAGCCCTAGCCGTCACCGGCGGGCACGTTGGCGTGATCGGTACAGAGGGAACAATTCGCGGAGGGGCATACTCAGACCTGCTGAAGGCACGAAACCCGGCCTTGACGGTATCAACGGCTGCCTGCCCCCTATTTGTGTCGCTCGCCGAGGAAGGCTGGGTCGACGACGATATTGCACGCGCGGTGGCGACCCGGTACCTCAGCCCTCTTGCAGGGGGGCCGGACACCCTCATACTTGGGTGCACTCACTACCCTCTCCTTTTTGATGCCATTGCCCACGCACTGCCCGGCGTTCACTTGGTCGATTCCGCAACGTCAACTGCGCAAGCCGTTGTCCGCGCACTCTCCGAGCAGGGCCTGCTAAAACAGCAAGGCGTTGGTACCACGCGCTATTTGGTGACGGACAACGAGCGTCGTTTTAGGGACACTGGCCTTCGCTTCTTGGGGACTACTCCCCAACCAACCGAATTAATTGACTTAGACGATGTCGATCAGGCAGCTTGGGCTGCCGAGGTGGCTTCATGATTCGTGCCTACCATGTGACCAAGCGATACGGCGATGTCCACGCACTCCGCGATGTCACCGTTAAACTCGGAAAAGGTGAGTTTTGCTATGTGACGGGTCCATCGGGCGCCGGCAAAACAACCATGCTGAAGATGCTCTATGGGGCTGTACAGCCAACCGAGGGGAAACTGCTGGTGGGGGGCGTAGACGTCTCTCGACTGTCCAAACGTCGCTTGCCGTACTTGCGGAGAAACATTGGCATCGTGTTTCAAGACTTTAAGCTGATCCCGACACGCACACTGGCTGAAAATGTGGGGCTCGCGCTCGAAGTTCTCGGCACCTCGCGCGACGTCATCGACCGTCGGGTCAATGCGGTTCTGGGGATTGTCGGGCTGCGCGGCCGCGGCCACGAGTATCCGCCCACCTTGTCGGGGGGTGAACAGCAACGCGTCGCGGTCGCGCGCGCCATTGTCAACGACCCATCCATTCTGCTCGCAGACGAGCCAACTGGAAACCTCGATGGCGCCATGGCCATCGAAGTCATGGAGATCCTGCAGGCAATCAACCTCCGAGGAACCACGGTCATGGTGGCAACACACGACACCGGCCTGATGAATCGGTTCCCGTTTCGAAAACTCCGCTTTGAAGCGGGTCGCTTGGTGGAGTCCTGATGTCTCCTCGTTTGAAGCATGTCTTTCGCCGGGCCTTTCGTTCGCTGTGGGAGAATGCCTACCTCAACTCGGTCAGCGCCGGGGTAATCGCCGCGACAACACTGCTGTTCGGAGTGTATTTAGCGGTTCAGTTCAACCTAAATAAGATGGTTGACACGTGGGATCGGGACATCCACATCAGCGCGTACTTTCACCCCGACGTGCCCGAAAATCGTCGTTTCGATGTGAGAGACGAAATCGCAACGAGGTCCGAAGTAACCAAGGTTCGCTACGTTTCATCGGAAGCTGCCAATGAGTGGATGCAAGTTCGGATGCCCGCGATGGAAGACATCTTGAAAGAGCTTGGGTCCGACACCCTCCCGTCGAGCTTAGAAATTTCGCTCACCGCATCGGCCGCTCGCCCGACGGCTATCGACGCGTTCGCGCGAACGCTTTCCGTCACGGACTTTTCAGATGTGGACTACGGCCAAGAATGGATTGAAAAATTTCAAGGCTTCATGGCCATGCTGAAACTCCTCGGTGCGATCATGGGATCGCTGATTTTGGTCGCTGCCACATTCCTCGTCATGAACACCGTGCATCTGGTGGTGTACAACCGCAAGGAAGAGTTAGAAATCCAAAAGCTTGTTGGTGCGACCGAAGGCTATGTCATGGCCCCTTTCTTGGTGGAGGGCCTCATCCAAGGCTTGATTGGGTCCCTGCTCGCTCTCGGCGGACTGGCAGCCGTACACCGCCTCCTGGTCGCACGCTTAAAAGACGCGTTTGAGTTGGCCGTCACAGCTGACCTCCAATTCCTCCCGAGCAGCTACATCGCTCTGCTGTTTGCCGCGGGGAGCATTCTTGGAGTGGTCGCTGCGTTGCTGGCCGTTCAGCGATTCTTGTCGAAGGTGACCTGACGTGACACGACTCGCCCTCTTCCTCATCGCCATCGTCCTGCCCGTCTTTGGCCAAGAGACAACGCCGCGGGAAGACCTCGAGCAGGCGCGCGCAAAAGAGCGGAACATCCTCGATGAGATTAACGAGGTCGACCGCCAACTCTATGACATCTCGACGGAGACCGCCGACCTCCAACAACGCATCTCGGACTATGACGACTCTCGGATTCGACACCAAGACGAGGTCGCGAGCGCAAACGCCTTGCTCGAGCGCCGGCGAGAGGATGTCGCCCAGCGTGTCGGCGGCCTGTACAAGCTGCAGCGCCGGGGCCTCGCTCGTCTCGTATTTGGAGCGGAAGATGCCTCTGAACTGCGGCGCAGAATGCGATACCTCCGCTCCCTCGTCGAGGGCGATGCCGGGCACCTCGCTGAGTTTCAAGAAAATCTCGCGCGCCGAGAGTTGGCCATGGAAGCGATGGAGCAGGATTTGAAATCGCTGACCGCCCTCCGCGCAGAGCTGCGTCTAAAAGAAGCCGAACTGCGTGACCAACGCGCCCAGCGGACGGCAATACTGGACGAGATCCGCTCACAAAAAGACCTCGCCATGCGGGCCCTTGCTGAACAAGCACGAGCGAACACCGGCCTCAGCAACAGGCTTACCCCCCCTGTGAAGATCATCCCCAGCGAGCCTGAGGCCGCCTCACTGGCCACGAGTGTGAATTTCCGCACACTCCACGGTTCATTGCCGTGGCCGGTGTCGACCGGCCGTATCGTTCGGCGATTCGGAAAATACACTGACACCTACACCGGTAAGCGCGCAAACAGCATGGGCATCGACATTTCGGTGGCTTTCGGTTCCCCCATTCGAGCGGTTGCACCCGGGACCGTCAAGCTGGCTGAGTTCATCAGTGGGTACGGCCAGACCGTCGCGATTGAGCACGGCCCCTACACGACCGTGTACGCCCATGCAGACCGACTGCTGGTGCGTCGCGGCCAGACGGTACAGGCCGGTCAAGAAATCGGGAGGGCGGGAAACACGGGTCTCACCACTGGCTCCGACAACGTCTTGACCTTCGAGATTCGATACAACGGGTCGCCGCAAGACCCTACCCCTTGGTTGGCACCGCGCTGATGAATCATTCGTCTATCGCACGCGCTTTTATCTTCGCCGGTGGAGTGTCCACCGCAGGCCTGCTTGGGGGCGTTCACTTGGCACGGACAGCATCCGCAGCGGGTGGTGACCCGTACGCATCGATCGATACCTTGGCCAGCGCACTGCACCAAATCCAAGCCCATTACTTAGAAGACCTCTCGACCACCGCGCTCATGTACGGCGCCATCGATGGAATGATGGATGTGCTCGATGTGCACTCGCAGTTTCTCGACCCGGATGCATTGGCAGCCAATGAGGTCCGCACTGAAGGAGTGTATTCGGGGGTTGGGGTCGAGTTATCGGAGCGAAGCGGCGCAGTGACGGTCATCCGGACTGTCCCGCAATCGCCGTCCGACGGCATATTGGTACCGGGTGATTCCATCGTAGCAATCGATGGCAACTTCATTCAGAACATCGACGATGCATCCGAAGCCTTGAAGGGGGACCCGGGCAGCAGTGTGGTGATCGGATATCGACGCGGGTCGACCAAATTGGAAGCAACGCTGCAGCGCGATCGCATCCGAGACAGGACCGTTCGTGTCAGTCCTCTGCCGAACGGCTGGGCGCTGGCTGAGATTTCTCGCTTTCAGCGAAACACTGCCGCTGACTTACGGCGTGGAGTCGAAGCCTCTGGAGCCGACAACGGGCTCATCGTCGACCTGCGCGGAAATGGAGGAGGCCTCCTCGACGAAGCAATTGGTGTGGTCGACATGTTTGCCGATCGGGGCCTCATCGTGCAGACGCGTGGACGGGATGGTGTGGTTCTTGAGCGCCATGACGCTACGCCCACCGCACCGTTTCGCGGCCTGCAGTTGATTATCCTTGTGGACGCCGGCTCAGCCAGTGCGAGTGAAATTGTTGCGGGGGCTCTGCGTGAACTCTCGAATGCGAAACTCGTTGGTGCAACAACATTCGGCAAGTGGTCTGTTCAACGGGTCTATGTTTTCGAAGACAAAAGTGCCCTGAAGCTCACCGTTGCGAACTACGAGATTGCAAACCGGGAACCAGAACCCAGCGGCCTCGAGCCCGATGTGACGGTCAGCCAACCGTTGTTGCAGACCGACGCGATGATCGGCCTTCAGAAACGTTTATCAGGAGACAAGCAAGCCCTTGACTGGCTATCCGAACTGGTTGCGGAAGCTCCACCCGGCACGTCGCCTCCCCCCCTCGGACCGTTACAGGACCGTCTCACCCAAGACCCCCAACTCGCTGCCGCATGGACTCTGGCGCTCGCCAATCGCTGAAACGCTACTTCGGTATCGCCGTCGTGATCTTCGCCGTTGTTGCAGGAGTGGTGTGGACGGTACCTGCATTTCTCGGGACCGAATCGGTGACCTCGGACACCCCGCCTTTGGCGGTCAAGGCCACCGTGGCGCCAGAGACCCTCGACCGTTTCATGGAGGACGCGCTCCAGCGGATTGGTGCGAAGGCCGTCCTGAGTCGTGAAGACGATGACGGCGTGATCAGAGGAATTTTTCAACTTCCGGAAGGCGCCGAGAACACAATGATTGGACAGCGCCTCCGACGCTTCGCCGACGAGGAGGACATCGAGCTCTACGCCAGTCCCGTCGACGGCCTCGATCTCGAGGTTCGAGCTTACGCGGGGCCCTCACTGAGACAGCAAGTGTTGCTCGTTCCCAATCTCCCTGCCCCTCCAACCTTCAAAAAATCGGTACGTGCGCTTGACCGCCCCCTTCTATCGATCGTAATCACCGATGTTGGTGACGCATCGGCCGACGCCATTCTAAAGGTGACTGTCCCCGTCAGCGTGGCGATTCGGCCGTACACACCATTCGCGCTTCGGTCCGCACGAATTGCAGCCTCGAGTTGGCATGAAGTTCTCGCTCACGTCCCTCGCGAGATGACCCCTCAAGAGGCTCAGCGTGCAGTACCTTTAGCAACAGGCATTTGGTTCGATGGCACCCCAGTCGCACCACTGGGAACACATGATGTAGTTGTGGTTCCCGCTGATCGCATCAGCGGGGCTCGAACTCCAGAGGCCCTCCGCGTTCTGCCCGCCCAGCGCAGCGACCGAAAAGACTCTTTGTCCACCTTGAACCGAGCGCGCCATATCGCGTCTCGGATGGGGCGATCAGCTCTCGTTGTGTCCGCGGACGACCCGGCACTAGAAACCATTTTGGCGTGGGCCGAGAAGGCACACTCCGAGGGCTACCGGATTGTCTTGGCAAGCGAAGCCGCACGTTCGCCGGAAATCACAGGGCCCCTGTAAAGTCAGGGTCAGCGTTACCCAACAATGTCGCCGTTACGATTCCGATAGAACCGTGCGAGTTCACGAATAGCCCGGAGCACAACCTTTGGGTCGGCACCGGTTTGCTCGCCGGCCGGCCGGGCAAAATGAGAGACCGGAATCTGCTTGATCGTAAATCCGCGTTGAGACGACTTGAGCAGGATCTCGGCGTTCACAAAGGCGCCCGTTGAAGTCAACTCGAGGTCTTCGAAAACCTCGGCACGAAACAACTTAAACGCACAGTTCACATCCTGAACGTCCAAGCCAAATGCCCCATACAATGCCATTGCCCATGCAACGGCATTGGCACGCCTCATCCAAGGGTCCTGTCGAGGGGTCCGAACGCCCGCGACAATGTCGAACTCGCCGACGAACGGAACCAATCGATCGAGTTCCTCAACATCGAACTGTAGATCGGCGTCGGTGAAGAATACGAGGTCACCTTGAGCCGCATCAAAACCCGTCCTCAGAGCGGCACCATAGCCCATGTTCACCTCGTGCGAGACCACGCGACACCGTGGTTCAACCAACGCTCTCGCACGCGCCGCGGTCCCATCCTCGCTTCCATCATCGACGACAACGATTTCCCACTCCGCGATGAGTCCTTGGCTCTCGAGGCGAGCCAGCACTGCACATCCTCGCCGGATGCTCTCGGCGATATTGGCTTCTTCGTTGAAGGCCGGCAGTACGAAGCTCAGACTCTTAGCCATGTGGCGAAGCCTATTCAGTCGCAACGTTAAACGTACTCGCCTTGAGCGTGTCGGTATCCGCACCGGTGGGCACCACTGCTTCATTGCCCGCGCTATCGAACGCTTTCACGTAGTAGCGCATGTAGGCCGACCCGAGCGAATACGAGGGGATGGTGCCACGCCATTCATCGAGATTTGGACCTCGAGTCATCGACACCTCTTCCCAAGAATCACTGCCCGCGGTGGACTGCTGGAAGAACAACTTGATGCCGACAAGGGTGACAGTTGGGCATTCCTCGTCAAGATAAACGTAGCTCGATACCACCACGTCAGAGCCTTTGGGCTGAGAGCCTTCGACTTCTTCAAGGTCGACCTCGGGGGGCTCATTGCAGTTGGCCAGTTCGTTGTTTTCTTCCCCAACAACCTCATAGTCAACGGGTTCGGATTCGCACCCGAACAGGGCCATCGCAATGCACATCAGTGCGGCGTTCTTCATGGTTGTCTCCTCTTGAATCCTGACTGTGCCTACCTCAAGGTAGTCCTAAAATGGGGTGGTTCGCTCCAACGAAATCAAAAATGCAGTCAAGCCCTTCTACTACCCGGGCGTGTTTTGGGCCACCGACCCATGACTCACGCCTCGCTCACCGCCTTCAGGGGCCATCCGCGTTGAGAACCGTCGCCCCATCGGGGACCGTGAACGAAAACTGGTGCGTACTGAGGTCAGGATTCAACTTCACCTTGTTGAAGCTTAGCTCCACTTCGTTGCCAAACGCATCCAGCATTACCACATGCTCCACTGCGTATCCCGTGCTGGCCAAACGCAATGTAAGCTTCTGAAAACCTGCCTCGGTTTTTGGTGTCAAGGCGAGAACCACGGAGTTGGGATGCCCGGTGTCGTCAACAAGCGACGCGTCAAATAGCTCGCCGAGTCGGTTGAGGTCGTCGAGCAACTGCGCCATCCCTTGGCCCGAAGCCGACCCGGCTTTCGAAACGATGACCTGCTTTTCTGCGGCCGACCATACCCACATGGTCTCGCCATTGGTAACGAAGGTGTTGCCCGCAGGTTGCGTGAACTCCCACCGCATCATCTTTGGCCGCTTCAATAAAACCTGCCCTTTCTGCTTGGTTTCGTCTCCCATCGCAGCAGACCGGGTCACCTGCACGAAGTCTGCCTGCAAGCTTGATACGTCTGCATAGGCCGCCTCGACTCCATCGATCACCGAGGTCACATTCGAATCTGCGAACGCCGGGGTCACGAAAGCGGCCAACACCAGAAGGGCAACATGTTTATACACAGTCTCTCCAGTCACAGAAACGGTTTACCGCTGCAGTTATCGGATAGCAATCGCCAGAGGTGACGTTTCAGTGCCAGAGACGACTGAACCCGGCAATTCATTCCACTCCAGCCACTATCCGGTGCGCCCAACGAGGATCTCACGCGGACGCGCGCCATCCGCGGCCCCGATCACCCCTTCTTGCTCCATCACTTCGATGATGCGCGCTGCGCGGTTGTATCCGATCTTGAACTTTCTCTGAATCATGGATGAACTCGCCTTGCCCGACTCGACCACGAACGCCACGGCTTGGTCATACAACTCGTCGTACTCTTCTGCATCGATCGACCGGCCGTTCCCGTCCTCAGCGCGAATTTCAGCCTCGTATACAGGTTGTCCCTGTTCACGCACAAAGTCCGTTACCCCGTTGACCTCGTCGTCCGACACAAAGGCGCCGTGCAAGCGCTCAAGGCTTGCCGTCCCGGGTGGGAGGAACAACATATCGCCTTTCCCGAGCAGCGCTTCAGCGCCATTCTGGTCCAGAATTGTCCGTCCATCAATTTTCGTTCGCACCTGAAACGCGATGCGACTCGGCATGTTGGCTTTGATGAGTCCTGTGATGACGTTCACCGATGGTCGCTGGGTCGCAACGATGAGGTGGATCCCCGCCGCACGCGCCTTTTGCGCGATCCGAATGATGGACTCCTCAACATCCTTGGCTGCCACCATCATCAGGTCGGCGAGCTCATCAATGACGATAACCAGGTAAGGCATCCGCTTTGGTGGAGGCGGTGGCTCGTGCTCGGGCCAATCCTTCGGCGCATACTGACGCGCTTTTGCTGGCGTCCAGTTTTCCAGTTCACGCTCAACCTTCGCGTTGTAGTTCTCGATGTTGCGAACCTTCCAACGGGTGAGTTGCCGGTAGCGATCATCCATCTCGGTGCAGGCCCACTTGAGAACAGCACTGGCCAGTTTGGGCTCTGTGACGACCGGGTGCAAGAGATGAGGAATGTCTCGATACATCTCGAACTCCAGCATCTTGGGGTCGACAAGAATCATTCGCAACTCTTCAGGAGTTCTCGTGTAGAGAAGCGACAACAACATCGAGTTGACACCCACCGACTTGCCCGAGCCCGTTGTTCCGCCAACGAGAAGGTGGGGCATCTTCGCGAGATCAGCCACTCGCGGCCGACCATCCACGGTTTTGCCAAGGGCCATGGGGAGCGCCATGTCTGCTTCTTTGAACGCCTCCGAAGCGATCATGTCTCGGATCCAGACAATCTGCCTTGATGAACTCGGGATCTCGATGCCTACGACATCCGTCTTGGGAATGGGCGCGATGATCCGAACTCGCAGCGCCTTCAAGGCCATGGCAATGTCGTCTTGAAGTCCAGCAATCTTGGACACCTTGATGCCTGGTGCGGGCTTAAACTCGAACGTCGTGATCACGGGGCCGGGCCGAATGGCGACCACCTCACCGGCAACCTTGAAGTTGGCCAGAGCCTCTTTCAGACGCTCACTCATGCGAGTCAGTTCTTCTCGATCGAAGCTCGCCACGTCTCGGGGGTGCTTGTCGAGAAGGTCGAGATGCGGAAGTTCAAACGGGGTGCGCACCTCCGGAACAACGATTGCCCGCCCGTCGTCGTCGCTGCCGCCACTAACGAGGTCTCCCGGTGTGATCTCGGGGCCAGACTCTATGGCAACGGCCCTCGGTACAACCTCGAGCGACCGTTCACTGTGTATGACCGGCTCGTCCAACGGCGGAATGGTGGGTGCTTCCTCCGGATCTGATTCAAGGCCCGGCTCATAGGCTGAGCCATCTACACCCATCGTATCCGGCATGGCCGGCTCTGGAATTCCAGAAGTCGATATCGGCGCATAGGTCGGGTCAGGGGCTTCTACGGCAGCGGCGAGCAGGGCCGCATCCAGTGAAATCGGGTCAGCCGTCGGTGACGGAGTCTCCACAACAGGCTGCGCATTTACATTAAGTTCCGCCTCCACACCCGCTTCAGTCCCCCACTCCACTTCAACCAACTCCGGCATTTGAACCACCGTATTGTCGGCCGGTTCGTCGTCCGGTAGCTGGACAAAGCCGGCCGCAATATCGTCGAAGCCCTCATTGGGTTCAACTGTCGGAGTCGGGATGGCACCCACAGAGGGGCCATCCATGCCAATCGATATTTCAACTTGGTCGAAGCCGTCTTCATCTTTCAAGGGGCGCTTGGGTAGCGCGTGCAACAATCGCTGGTGAACAACCCTCAAAACGCTCCCTGAGGCATCCGCCCCACCGGAGACAAGCGCGCGCGCTCTGGCGACGAACAAGCCGCTGGCCGCCGGAAGCCGAGTCTCAACAAACCTGACAACGCCGCTCAAGATGTCTTCCCAGTCAACGCCCAACACAAACGGCGCTGCGCCAGCGAGGCAGAAGACCACAACGATCCAAGAACCTGCAGGGCCGATAACCGAAACGAGTGTTTCGGATGCAAGCCAACCCACGTACCCTCCAGCAGGAAAGGCCTGTGTCTCTACCAAGGGCACCAGCAACGCCAGCGCGGTGAGAACGGAACAGAACGCGATCAATGCAGCGACACCCGTCAAGAAGCCACCAAGCGAGCGACCTGCCATTTTCAGGGCACAGACCACAGTAAATCCGCAGAGCGCCCATGCTCCATGGCCAAACATTTGAAACACGACGTCGGCGAGCCACGCACCCGCAGGTCCGGCGGCATTCTGCACAGCACCGCTTCCCGTATGGCTAAAGGCAGGATCGGAAGGCGTGTACCCAAGCATGGCAATGCACAAATAGACAGAGCCCAGACATCCACCCAGCAAGAACAGTTGGCGCATCCGACGCAGGCTTGCCGGGGAGACCAACGGTGACGGGCTGGATGGCGAGGCGGACTTTTTTAAATTGCGTGATTTCTTCGTAGGGGATGGCACGATTGAAGCTCCAATGGTCATGGACTAGTCTTGACGTGTCATTAGTGTACCTTATAAAGCACATTAAGTCTTCCACATAGCCGCCGACGGGATACACTCTCTGCCGGAGAAGCCATGTCTGCGAAGGTCTTAGTTGTCGGTGGAGCCGGCTACATCGGAAGCGTTACCTCGGCAGTGCTCGTCGGCGAAGGGTTCGATGTGGTCACGTTCGATGACCTTTCCACTGGTCACGCTGCTGCCGCTGCGGGAACGCTGGTTGTTGGGGATATTCGGGACCGCGCGCTATTGACCACGGTCCTGCGCGAAGGGAACTTCGATGCAGTCATGCACTTTGCAGCAAAATCTCTCGTCGGCGAGAGCGTGGCTCACCCTCTTCGCTATTACGACGTGAATGTAGGTGGAACCGCGAGCCTCATCTGCGCGATGCAGGAAGCCAACGTGCCATGCTTAGTGTTTTCGTCTACTTGCGCCATTTATGGAAACCCACAGTATTTACCACTGGATGAACACCACCCGCAGCACCCCGTGAGCCCGTACGGCGACTCCAAAAAAATGGTGGAAGCAATGCTGGCGGCATGTCGCGCAAAAGAGGACCTTCGGGTCACAACACTGCGGTACTTCAACGCCGCCGGCTGTATGCCCGACGGTTCGCTGGGTGAATCGCACAAAACAGAGACCCACCTGATACCGCTCGCCATTGCAGCTGCTCTTGGTCGACGCCCCCCACTCTCGCTATTTGGCACCGACTATGACACGCGAGACGG
>Ga0160422_10001088_pt1 | contig 16828 bp, 15 predicted proteins | sample Fk160mmetaG_FD_108192 | JGI IMG/M metagenome (GOLD analysis project Ga0160422, IMG submission 108192) | Marine microbial communities from the Central Pacific Ocean - Fk160115 60m metaG | ecosystem: Environmental > Aquatic > Marine > Oceanic > Photic zone | place: The Central Pacific Ocean... | reverse complement strand
TTAAAAATCTTTCACCTCTTGCTTATAAAAAACAATTTCTTACTGATAAACATTCAGCTAATATAATTTTTGTTAATCAGAAAGTTGATGAAATTAATTATCTAAATAATTTAAGGAAAGACCTTTTGAAAGAAAGATTTTCTTCAGAGATGATTGAAATAAGAAACAATTCTAATCTATCAAGTTCCTTGAGAAGATCTCTTAATGCAAATGATTTACTTGATAAATATTATGAAAAATAAAATAAAAAATATTATATTAACCACCTCTTTATTTTTTATATTTTCATGCTCTGCGGTAAATATAGATAAATCATCAATAATGAAAACATCATCAACTGCAGTTGGAGGTTATTTTGGTTATCAATTAGGAGATGGAGATTTATTGTCTACCACTATAGGATCTACAGTTGGTGCTATAGTTGGTTCTTACTTAGTTGATTTTGTAAACCAGGATGATTACTATTTCTATAAGCAAGAAACATTGAGAGTTTTAGAAATAAATGATAATAATTCTAATGTTAGTTCAGGTTATTGGAAAAATCCAAAAAGTGGAAACAAAGGTGTTATAAAAATTAAAGGTTATTTTGGGTCACCTGAGTGTAGATTAATTGAAAACGTTTTTATAAAAGGTAAGGTTTCAACTAATACTTATGATACTGCCTGTAGAGAAAAAAGTGGACAATGGGCAATGATTAAATAATATATTTAAATTATATTAAATTATATTATATCATAAAACATGATTATCATTTCACCGGCCAAAAACCTTAACTTAGATGAAGAAAATAAAGTAAAATTTGAATCTCTTCCAGTCTTTCTTTCGGACTCAAAAAAAATTGCAAATAAATTAAAACTTTTGAATGTTCAAAGCATACAATCGTTAATGAATATTAGTTCATCACTAGCTAAGATAAACTTTGAAAGGTTTAAACTCATTAATAATAAGTCTAACATAAAAAAAGCGGCAAGTTTTTTGTTTTCAGGTGACACATTTAATGGATTATCGATAAGATCGCTTGAAGAGAATGACCTTTTATACGCTCAAAAAAATCTAAGAATTTTGTCAGGATTATATGGAATGCTTAAACCATTAGACATAATAGAGCCTTATAGATTAGAGATGGCAACAAAAACCAATAACATTATTGGTAAAAATTTATATGATTTCTGGAAAGATAAGATTACTGCTGATCTAAATTCTGATATTAAGAAAAATAAGTCAAACTTTTTGTTTAACTTAGCCTCAAATGAATATTTTTCAGCCATTAATATGTCAAAAATAGACTGTCGAATTATTAATTTTGATTTTAAAAAAATTAAAAATCACAAATTGTCTGGAATAGGGATGATGATTAAAAAACTTCGAGGTGCAATGGCTCACTTTATTATTGTTAATAAAATAAAAAAAATTGAGAACTTAAAAAAATTTAATAATTTTGGCTTTCAGTTCTCGAAATTTATAAGTCACGAAAATAAATTTTTATTTGTATCTAAATGAAAACCAAAAAAGTAGTTGTTCAAATTCCTTGTCTCAATGAAGAGATAGGGATAGGTAAGGTTATTAAACAAATAAAAAAACAAAATCCTAATTTTAGAATAATTGTTTATGATAATGGATCAATCGACAATTCCGTTGATATAGTAAAAAAAAATAAAGTAGAATTACGTCATGTTAAGAGTAAGGGTAAAGGAAATGTGGTTAAACAAATGTTTTCTGATCAAATTAACGCTGATTATTATATAATGGTTGATGGTGATAATACATATGACATAACTAAAATTAATGAAATGTTAAACTTAATGGAAAAATTCAATTATGATATGGTTGTTGGAAAAAGAATTCATAGCGATTCACTAGCTTACAGGAAAGGACATGTATTTGGTAATAAATTCTTTTCTTTGCTTGTTAATTTATTTTTTGGAAATGATATAACTGATATTTTTTCTGGATTCCGTATATTTTCAAAAAGGTTTGTAAAAACTTTTCCTTCAGTTTCTGAAGAATTTGAAATTGAATCAGAATTAACAATCCATGCAATGGAACAGAGATTAGCGGTAACAGAGGTTGATTGTAATTATAGAGCGAGAGTTTTAGGATCATCTAGTAAATTAAACACTATTAAAGATGGGATTAAAATATTAAAATTAATCTTGATATTAATTAAAGATGAAAAACCATTATTATTTTTTTTAATCACTAGTTTCGTTTTTTTTGTGTTATCGCTTGTAATTGGTATACCTGTAATAAAGGAGTTTTATATCACAGGCCTTGTTGAAAGAGTGCCATCAGCAATTTTAGCAGGTTTTTTAATGATAATAAGTTTTTTAAGTTTTTTCTCTGGATTGATTTTAGATATAATAAAAAAAGTAAGATTTGAAAATAAAAGGATGAACTTCTTGCTTTTTAAGGATTAGTTTTATCTTATAGGAATTTTGATTACTTTTTGCTTAGTTTTTTCTTCAGAATTTGGACTTTTCATCATTTCTTTTTTATTTTCTTTAATAAGCCATATCATTTGCATAGCAAGCGCATGAAGTCTTTTTGCTTTAGATTCTCCAGACAAAATTCTAGAATATTGTCTTTTACTAATTCCTAGAAGGCTTGAGGCAGTTTGAATTGATAAATTATTTAATTGCATCCATTTTCGAATTTCATCTGGAGTTGGTTCGTCTACATTAAAAAATAACAATTTAATCTCTTCCTAAATATGCTTTTTTTGTAAGCTTATTGAATTTTTTTATATTATCAAATTTATTATTATCTTTATCAAATATTGAGATTAATATTATAGATGAAAAAGAAATGAAAACAGTAAAAATTGCTGGATATTTAAGTGGGAAAATTGCTTGTTTAAATCCAAAAATATCTACCCAAATAGTAGGCCCCAACACTACAAGAGCTATTGTTGTGATTAGCCCAATGAGACCACCATAAAACGCACCATTTGTTGTAAGATTTTTCCATGTTATAGTTAAAAATAAAATTGGAAAGTTAGTACTAGCTGCGACTGCAAATGCAAGACCAACCATAAACGCTACGTTTTGTTCCTCAAAGAATATTCCAAGAAAAATTGCTATAAAACCTATTAAAACACTTGAATATTTTGACACCAGTAATTCTTTTTTTTCATCAGCTTTACCCTTTTTAATTACATATACAAATAAATCTCTTCCAATAGCTGAGGCACCAGCTAAAGTAAGTCCCGAAACTACTGCCAAAATAGTTGCAAATGCAACAGCTGAAATAAAACCCAAAAAAAACTCTCCACCTACAGAATGAGATAAATGAATTGCTGCCATATTATTTGAACCTAGCAATTTTCCGGTTTCATCCAGATAAAGTGGGTTTTGAGTTAAAAAAACTATTGCTCCAAATCCAATAACGAAGGTTAAAATATAGAAATATCCTATAAAGGTTGTTGCATAAAAAGCAGAAATTCTTGCACTTCTTGCATTTGGAACTGTAAAGAATCTCATTAAAATATGTGGTAATCCAGCAGTACCGAATATTAAAGCAATTCCAAGAGAAATTGCTGATATAGGATCGCTTATCAACTTTCCTGGAAATAAAATTTCTTTTTTACTCTCGTGGATATTAACTGCCTCTGAAAGTATTGTATCTAAGCTAAATGCAAACTCTTTCAAAACTAAGAATGCAAGTACAGAAGCACCAAAAATTAGAAGGCATGCCTTTATTATTTGAACCCAAGTTGTAGCAATCATACCACCAAAACTGACATATATAATCATCAAAATACCAACTATCCAAACAGCTATCTCATAAGGCAAACCAAATAATATTTGTATAAGAGAACCAGCTCCAACCATTTGTGCAATTAAATAAAGGATAATGGTTACTAAAGTTCCAATTGCTGAGAGAATCCTTATTTTAGACTGTTCAAGTCTAATAGAAGTAACATCTGCAAAAGTAAATTTACCTAAATTTTTTAACCTTTCTGAAATCAAAAAAAGAATTATAGGCCAACCTACCAGGAAACCTATAGAGTAAATCAATCCATCAAAACCAGAAAAAAAAACTAAACCAGAAATTCCAAGAAACGAAGCAGCAGACATATAATCACCAGCGATAGCGAGTCCATTTTGAAAACCAGAGATTTTGCCACCGGCTGCATAATAGTTTTCTTTAATATTTGATTTCTTGGATGCAAAATAAGTTATTAGAAGAGTTACAAAAACAAACAAGGAAAAAATTAATGCAGCAAAATAGTTACTTTCATTTTGGTTAGCAAAAACAAAATGTGGGAATAAACAAAAGAAGAAAAATAAAAATGAAATCACTTATCTAATTCATCTTTCAATTTGTCAAGGTAAGTGTTTGATATAATTGTATAAATTAATGTTAGAATTATAGATAAAAGAATAATTGAAAGCCCAATTACTATACCAGAAGTAATATATGTGTCACCAATGAAAAAGCTTAACAACTTGGGTTTAAATCCTATTATCAGTATGAAGGAAAAATATAAAAATAAAATAATTGCAGAAAAAGAAAACGATAACAACTTGTTCAAAAAGATGAAATTGTTGTATTTATTAACTTTCTCTATATTTTTTTTCATAATTTAAAGTCAGGCTAATTAATAGCCTGACTTTACACAAATTAAAGATTTACTGTAACAGCTTTAACTTCGGTGTAGTTTTTCAAAACTTCATGACCCATTTCTCTTCCCCATCCTGATTCTTTATATCCGCCAAAAGGAAGTGAGGCATCAAATATATTATGACAGTTAACCCAAACTGTTCCTGCTCTTATTTTTGCAGCAAGTTTATGAGCAGTACTGATATTCTTGGTCCATACACTAGCAGCTAAGCCAAAAGAAGTATTATTTGCTTCTTCAGCTATTTTTTCCAAACTTTCGTCTGAAAATGGTTGAGCACAAACAACAGGACCAAAAATTTCCTCTTTAACCAATGTCATATCAGAACTTGTCTTTGCGAAAACTGTAGGATGAACAAAATGCCCACCAGAGGAATTGTCGTATTTCCCTCCAGCAACAATTTCTCCACCTTCTGATTTTCCTGATTCTATATAACCCGAAACTTTTTGGAATTGTTCGTTAGAAACAAGGGGACCCATCTCTGTTGAAGAATCCATTCCAGGGCCAACTTTAATATTTTCAGCAATCTTTGAAATCCCTTCAGATACTTGGTCAAATATTTTTTCATGTGCAAATAGCCTTGACCCTGCACAACAGCATTGTCCATGGTTGAAAAATATGGCAGAAGCTGCACCTGCAATAGCTGCGTCAATATCTGCATCTGGAAAAACGATGGTGGGAGATTTGCCACCCAATTCAAGAGATACTTTTTTAAGGTTACCTGATGCTGCTCTTGTAATTATCTTTCCAACTTCCGTGGATCCTGTAAAAGCAACTTTGTCAACCATTGGGTGTTCAGCAAGTGGTGCGCCTGCCTCTTCGCCAAATCCAGTAACCATATTTAATACACCTTTTGGTAAAAGACCTGAATCATTAATAATTTCCATAAGTCTAAGAGCTGAGAGAGGTGTTTGTTCAGCTGGTTTCATTACCACAGTGCAACCGGCGGTTAATGCAGGTGCAATTTTCCACGCAGCCATCAAGAGGGGAAAGTTCCACGGAATAATTTGTCCACAGACTCCTACAGGCTCTCTTAATGTATAGCTATGATATTTAGCACCTGGGGTGTATAAGCAAGAATAAGGAATAGTATTACCTTCAATTTTGGTTGCCCAACCTGCCATATATCTAAAAATATCTGAAGATAGAGGTACATCAGCAGCACCCGCAATAGTGACTGGTTTTCCGTTATCCAAAGATTCTAATTGAGCCAATTCTTCGTTATGCTGATCAATTAGATCCCCAATCTTCCAGATGATTTTACCTTTTTCGTTGTTTGGCATGTCAGTCCAAACACCTGAATCAAACGCTGTTCTAGCAGATTTTACTGCAGCATCGATGTCATTGCTGTCACCAGCAGAACATGTTGCAATTTTTTTTCCTGTTGCTGGATCTTCAACATCGAATGTTTTTCCAGATTTTGAATCTACCCATTCTCCGTTAATGTATAATTTGTGTTTTTGTCCTAAAAATTTTCCAACATTATCATTTACTGTATAATTGAGTACAGAAGCATCCATTTTAAATTTCCTCCAATTTGTTAATGTTTATTTAAATCATTAAAGATTATATTATCAACAGTTTCCGATGATTTCAATAACTCTGATATATTATGAAATTTTAACTAATTCTCAAAAAGTATATATTTCTTCTAAAGTTTAGTGGGGTTAGGAGCGTTTCCATAAATTTTTTTTGGATCAAACACTTTTTTCTTTTCCGTAAATTCAAGGTTATCTGTATATTCATTATTAACTGATAAAAGTTTCCTGTAAAAACAAGATCTATAACCTACATGACAGCTTGCTTTAAGACCACCTAATTTAACTTTAAAAATAACACAATCTTGGTCATCATCGATTTTGATTTCTTTGATTTCTTGTTTAAGCCCACTAGTTTCACCTTTTTTCCATATACATTTTCTGCTCCTAGACCAATAATGAGCTTCCATAGTTCTCATTGATAAATCAAAAGCTTCTGGGTTTAAGTAGCCATGCATCAAGATTTCGTTATTAGAATCATCGACGGTTATAACTGGGATCAAATTATTGTTATCGAACTTTGGTTGAAGAATAGTACCTTCTTCAACTTCAAAAACAGATTTTCTTTCTCTAAATGTTTCAGCCATTAGAAGATGTATAATTTAAAAATCTCTCTTGTAGAAGTTGGTCAGTTTTAAAATCCCCTAGAAAAACATTAGTAATAGTCGCAACATCAGGTTTAGCTACTCCCCTAGTTGTCATGCATTGATGAAAAGCTTTTATAAGAACTGCAATACCCTTTGGTTTAAGAGAACTTTTGATTGCATTAGCTATCTGTTGAGTCATAGTTTCCTGCGTTTGAAGACGTCTAGCGTAAATTTCGACAGTTCTAGCAAGTTTTGAGATACCAACAACTTTTCTTACTGGAATATAAGCAATATGTACTTTTCCTATTATAGGAACCATATGATGTTCACAGTGCGAATTGAATGAAATGTCTTTCAACATAACCATGTCCTCGTAACCTTGAACATCTTCGAAAGTTTTAGATAAATAATCTTCAGCTGATTCTTTATATCCTGAGAAAAACTCTTCGTAGGCATTAACGACTCTTTTAGGTGTGTCTCTTAATCCCTCTCTTTCAGGATCATCTCCTGCCCACCTTATCAGGGTTTCAACGGCTTTTTCGGCGTCTTTTCTGCTCACTTTATTTTGATGAGCTAATTTGAAATCTTTTGCGGAACTTGAGTCCATTTGTTTACTTCTTTCTTTGTAAAATTATATCACTATTTATAATTTTGTATTTTAAAAAAAAATTTAAAGTAATATATTTAATACTACTTAAAATTCAATTTGCAAAATGAAATTTAAAATCATAAACGGGACCATATTTGATCCAACCCAAAATATAAATAAAAAAATTAGAGATATTTATGTAGATGATGGTTTGATTAAAAATCCGAATAAATCAGAAATTCAAAAATATAAAATAGTTTATGATGCTAAAGGAATGATCGTTATGGCAGGAGCAATAGATATTCATTCTCATATTGCTGGAGGAAATGTTAATAACGCAAGACTCCTTTCCCCAGAAATACATTCAAATTTTTTGGAACAAAATCTGAATAGGAAAAAAATACTTCCAGGCTTTAATTCAAGATGGACATCTGAGGGAACTGGTTACAGATACGCTGAAATGGGTTTTACAACTGTAATCGAACCTGCTGTTCTTCCAATAAATTCTTTTTTAACACAACTAGAATTAGAAAAAATCCCAATGATTGATAAAGGTTGTTTAGCAATTATTGGAAATGATAATTTTTTGTTAAATGCACTTAATAAAAAAAAAGGACAATCTTTTATTGATGATTATGTTGGCTGGAATATTAATTCTTCTAAATCTATAGGATTAAAAGTCATAAATGCTGGTGGTACGGAGATATTTAAATATTCTGGAGAGTCTGAATCATTTGAATTGGATGATGTAGTTCCAGAGTTTGGAGTTAGTTCAAGAAAAATACTTGAATCTCTTAATATTTCTAATGAGAATCTTAAAATACCTCACCCTATTCACGTTCACTGCAATAATCTTGGAATGGCAGGTAATATAGGTTCTATACTCAATACAATTGATGCTGCACAGGGTAGGCGGATGCACTTAGCTCATATACAATTTTATAGTTATGATAATAAAGGAAAAAAAGGATTTTCCTCTGGTTCAATAGAATTAGCTGAAAAAATTAACAAAAATAAAAATATTTCTGTTGATATTGGTCAGGTTATGTTTAAACCAACAGTCACAATTTCTTCTGATATTTGGAAACAAAATCAAGCTAAATCTAATGCTTATCCTAAAAAATGGATTATTTCAGAAATTGAAGATGGTGGAGGCGGAGTTATTCCATATGAATATAAAAACATAAATTTCATTAATGCTCTTCAATGGACAATTGGTTTAGAGTTGTTTTTATTGATTAATGATCCGTGGAGAGTTTTTTTAACAACTGATCATCCTAATGGAGGACCTTTTACATCTTACCCAGAATTAATAAGATTATTGATGGACCTTGATTTCAGAAACTCTATTATTGATCAAATTAATGTAGATGCAAAAAAAATTAGCAGACTTAAATCAATAAATCGTACATACAGTATTTATGAAATTGCGATAATGACGAGAGCTGCTCCAGCAAAAATTTTAGGTCTCAACGATAGAGGGTCACTTAGACCAGGTTCAATTGCTGATATAGCAATATATAAACCCAACAAAAACGTTGAAAAAATGTTTAGAAATGCAGAATATGTTTTTAAGAACGGTATTGAAATTGTAAGGAAAGGAAAAGTAATAAGGCATTACAATACTTCAACAAAGTGTCTGAATATAAATTACGATCACAGTATTCATAAAAAAATTAAAAACTGGTTTGATAGTTATTATTCCTTAAATCTTGAAGACTTTGAAATAGACGAAAATTATTTCAGAGAAAAAAATTTCGAATTTATTAACTAATCCTTATCTATTAAATTAAAAAAAAATGGGGTAACAATTAATGTTAAAAAAATTGAGAAAATTATTCCTGAAATAAGGACAATTCCTATTGTCAGTCTTGATTCAAAACCAGCACCTGATCCTAAAACCAAAGGTATAATTCCTATAACTGTTGATAAACCAGTCATAATAACTGGTCTAAATCTCATTTTACAGGCTTCAATCAGAGAATGATAAGAGTCTTTCCCTTTTCTCTTTAATTGTCTTGCAAATTCTACTATTAGAATACCATTTTTAGCTGCTATTCCAACAAGGATTATGAGGCCTATCTGACTAAAAATATTTAAAGAGTTATTTGAAAAATAGATAGCACTTAGTGGTGCTATTAATGTCAAAGGAACTGATAGCATAATGATAAGTGGAAATTTATAACTTTCAAATTGAGCGCATAAAACTAAATAAACAAAAATTAGAGAAACTAAAAATAAAAAATAAAACTGACTCATTGATTTTTTGTATTCTTTACTTTGTCCTTTAAAATCAATTTTAAAATTTCCTGAAAGTTTTACTTTTGAGATATTTTCGAGATAATCGATCGCTTCTCCCAAAGAATAACCTTTTTTTAGACCAGCACTTAAAGTAATTGATCTCATTTTATTATATCTATTAAGCTCTTTTGCTTCAGTAACTTCTTTAAACTTAAGCAAATTGTCTAATCTTACATAACTACCAGACATTGATTTTACTTCAAATGCACCAATATCTCTGATATTTTGTCTGTTTTCTTTTCTTGCTTGAACAATCACATAATATTCTTCACCGTTTTCAATAAAAGTATTAATTTTTCTTCCTGCTAATAAAATTTCTAATGTTCTGCCAATTTCTTTATTTGAAACTCTTAAATCAGAAGCTTTATCTCTATCTATTGCAATCTTTATTTGTGGTCTATTTTTTTTGTAATCAATTCTTGTAAAAAGAAAATTACTATTGTTGTTAATTTCATCAAGAATTATATTCATATTTTCATTAATGTTTGGGTATGTGTCTCCTGATATTACAAATTGAAGTTGTTGACCTGATCTTCTTTGACCTAGTCCTCTAGGTGGAAAGATCGTAACTTTTGAATCAGTTATATCCTTTGATATTTCCTTGAAGTCGTTAATAATATCCCATATTTTTCTTCGTTGTTCCCAGTGGTTTAAAACAATGATACCAAGTCCGTCACTAAAATTTTCAGTTCCTGAAAAACTTCTTGGAACACGAAGAAGTATTCTCTTTGCCTCATTTGTTTCATTAAAGCTGACTAATTTTTTTTCTAATTCAAGCATTTGCTTAACTGTATTTTCAAATGTACTGCCTTCTGGGGATTCCATTACCATTATAAAGACTCCACGGTCTTCCTGAGGGGCAAATTCTTTTGAAATTTTACTATATAATTGGAGTGATATTATAATAATAGGAATAATTAAAATTACATAAAATATTTTTTTTTTTAGAAAAAACTCTAAAACTTTAATATAAATATTTTCAAATGATTTTTTCTTTATACTCTTTTTTTGTGAATTTAAAATTTTGGAACTCAACATTGGTGTTAAAGTTAATGAAATAATTGTAGAAAAAAAAATGGCTGAAATAACAGTAACAGCAAGCTCTAAAAATAATTTTGCAGTATCACCTTCTAAAAAAATTATTGGCATAAAAATACTCACTAATACTATTGAAGTAGATATTATAGCGAACAAAACCTCTTTAGAACCTGAAATAGCAGCAGATAGCGTAGATTGACCACTTTCAATTTTTTTATGAATATTTTCCAACATTACAATAGAATCATCTATTACTAATCCAGTACATAAAACTAAGGCTAGTAAGGTGATTAAATTCAAAGAAAAGCCAAAAGCATTTAAAAAAATAAAAGTTGATAAAATAGATATTGGAACAGTTAAAACAGGTATTATTGTACTTTTAATGTCTCTTAAAAACAGAAGAATTATAAATGTTACTAGCAAGACAGCAAAACACAATGTAAAGATAACTTCATTTAATGCTTCTGATACAAAAAGAGAGGTATCATAACTTTGATAAATTTTTATATTTTCCGGAAGTTCATTTTTTATTTTTGAAAATTCTTTTTTCACATTGTCAGTTACTTCTATAAGATTAGATGATTTTTGTTTAAGGATTCCCAATCCTATCATTTCTTCAGCATTTCCTCTAAATATTTGTCTAGTTTCTTCTGGTCCGATTTCTATTTTGGCAACGTCACCTAATCTAACAAATGAAAAATCATTATCTTTTTTTATTACTAGATTTTTAAAATCTTCAACATTTGTATACCCACTTTCAAGTTTTACAGTGTAGTCACGAAATTTTGACTCTATTCTTCCTGCAGGTATTTCAACATTCTCATTTAAAATTATTTGTTCAATTTCGTTTACTGATACTCCGTATTGAGAGAGTAAAGTTGGATCAAGCCAAATTCTTAGAGATTTTTTTTTACCCCCGGATATTCTTACTTTTGCGACGCCAGGAATTACAGAAAGTCTGTCAACTAGAAATCTTTCTGCGTAATCTGTCAATTCCAGTTGGTTGATATCGTCAGAAGTTAAATTTAACCACATTATAGCATTGGAATCTGAGTCAATTTTTGAAATTTCTGGAGGTTCGGAATCTTTTGGCAGGTTTTCTAAGATTCTTGAAACTGCGTCTCTTACATCGTTAGCAGCCTCATTGATTTCTTTATCAATTTTAAATTCAATTGTAATTTTAGATCTTCCATCTCTACTAACTGAGGAAATTGAATCAATCCCGTCAATTCCGCTTATCTGTCCTTCTATAATTTCTGTAATTTTTGTTTCAACAACTTCTGCTGAAGAACCTGGATAAATAGTATCGATTGTAATTTCTGATCTTTCTATATCTGGGAATTGACGAAGTGGAAGTTCTTTTAATGATATAATTCCGATAATAATTAAAAAAAGCGCAAGAACAGAACAAAATACAGGCTTTTTTATGAAGAACTCAGATAAATTCATTTTACTTTTACAGATGATCCTTCTTTAATCTTATTTATCCCTTCATAGACTACTATATCGTTAGGATTTAATCCTGACAAAATCTCAATCATTCCATCAAATTTCAAACCTATCTCAACCTTTTTTTTTATAATTTTACTGTTATTATTAACAATATAAACCGAGGAAATGTCGTCTTGATTAATAATTGAATTTTCTCTTACGATGAGAGAGCTTCTCTTTCCGAGTGGTATAGTAAGATTTACCATCATTCCTGGTTTGATTTTACTTTTAGTATTAGTAATTTGTCCTAAAATTTTAAAGCTCCTTGTGCTTTTGTTTATTATTGGGTCAATGACAGTTATCTTTCCTTTAATATTTTTTGGTATATTAGTATCTGCTTCAAGGAAAAAAAAATCATTAATTTCTAATCTATTTGAAAAAATCTCTGGGATAAAGGCTTGAATCTTAAGAGTGTTTATATCATGTAGTTCCGCAATTACGTCACCTGGCATAATAAATGAACCTACGCTAAAATTCTTAATTCCAGTATATCCATCAAACGGCGCTTTTATTTTAAGGTCATCTAGTTTTGCTTTAATTTCATTAATCCTGGCATTTAACTTTTTTTTTTGCATTAATCTGTTATCAAGAATGGATTTCGAAATATTTCCTTTCTCAGATAATTTTAAAGCTCTATTATAGTTAATTTCCGCCTCCTCATATTCAGCGTAAACTTGATCAAGGACTGCTTTTTCTTCATCGTTATATAATTCAACCAATAATTCATCTTTTTCAACGAAACTTCCTTCTTTAAAATGTATTTTATAAATTTTTTCAGAAACAACCGATGTAATTTGTATGCTTTCGTTTGCCAAAACTGTACCAGGAATTTTTATGTTATCAGATAATTCTTTAGTTTCTGGTTTTTTAGCACCAATTAATATTGAGGTTTGAGATTGTGCAAAACTTGAAAAAGCAAGAAAAATAAAAAAATTTAAAAAATTTAATTTCATACATTCCTAAGATCATTAATTACGTTATTGTAATTTTTACTTTTAAAAATGGTGGAGCCTGATACTAGTATATTAGCCCCAGCATTTACTGCTTCTTTTGCTGTTGAAAGGTTAATTCCACCATCAACCTCTATATCGACTTTTTTAGTTCCTATCATTTCTTTAATGACTCTAATTTTTTTTAATTGGTCATTTAAAAAGTTTTGGCCTCCAAAACCTGGTTCAACAGTCATTACTAATATTAAATCAACATGATCGATATATTTTTCAATATTTTTTGCAGGTGTAGAGGGTTTTAATGAAATTCCAGCTTTTTTTTTATATTTTTTTATTAAACTTAACGATTCGAGTACTTCTTCGCTGATTTCTTCATGAATTGTTATTATATCAGCTCCGGCCTTTGCAAATTCAGGAATATATTTGTTTACTGGATCAATCATCAAATGTACATCGAATAATTTTTTTGTATATTTCCTGATCGATCTAACTATATCAGGTCCTATTGTAAGGTTAGGTACAAAGTGTCCGTCCATTACATCAATATGTATATAATCACAATTAGTATTATCTAATTCTTCTATTTCATTCCCTAACTGAGAAAAATCTGCTGAAAGAATGGATGGTGCAACTTTCACCTTTTTATCCATGATTAATTCTCTTCAAGAATATCTTTATATTCACCAAGTGTTGCAAGTGAGTTTAATTTACTTCTGTGAAAAAGAGCTTTTTGAGAGTCTGAAACATTTTCATCCAAGCCTTGCCATGTTTTAAGTGAAGGTTGTTGAAGTGCTCTTCCGTAGGAAAAACTTAAATTCCATGGAAGATCTTTTGAGGATTTATTCATTTCATTTAAGTGCTGAGTAGCCAGTTCATTAGATTGTCCACCTGATAGAAAAACGATACCAGGAACATCATGGGGAACATTTTCTTTTAAACACTTAATTGTCATTGAAGCTACTTCAGATAAATCTGATTGAGATAAACATTTTTTACCTGATATAACCATGTTCGGTTTTAATAGAATGCCACCCAGGAATACATCATTTTTTTTAAGGTGTTCAAATAAGGTTTTCTGAGCCTTTGATGTTACTTCGAAACATGATTTGATATCATGAGAACCATCCATTAGAACTTCAGGTTCAACGATTGGCACCATTCCGTGATCCTGAACAACCCTTGCGTATCTTGCCAAATTATGACAGTTAATTTCAATTAAATAATCAGATGGTATCTGATGCTGTTCTTCGATATCAATAATTGCTCTCCATTTCGTAAAAACAGCTCCAAAATCTTTATATTCTTCAAGCCTTTTTCCTAGACCATCAAGCCCTTCCGTAACCTTTTCATCGGAATGAGGATTTATTGGTACTGCACCCGTGTCAACTTTTATACCTGGATAAATATTTTGTTCATCTAAGTATTTTGCAAAAGGAACACCCTCTGATGTGGATTGTCTTAAAGTTTCATCGAATAAAATTACTCCGCTAATAAATTTATTTAGGTCTTTGGTTTTAAATAATAATTCTCTATACTTTCTTCTTGTTTCAAAAGAGGATTCAACTTTTATATCCTTAAATCTTTTTGAGATTGTGTTAGTACTCTCATCGGCTGCAAGGATACCTTTAGGCGGTTTTGAAAGTTCTACTGCGATCTGTTTTAATTTATTTTCATCCATTTAATTAACTTAATTAATCATTTAAGCTTGTTAAGCCTGGCATGTTCGTACCTTGAACAAACTCTAAAAAAGCTCCTCCACCTGTTGAAACAAAATTGAAATCTTTAAAACAATTAGATTGATTTAGTATAGATATAGTATCACCTCCACCTGCCACAGAAAAGAAATTTTTATTTTTGTTACCTTTAATTGCATTTAATACAAACTCAGTTCCTTCATTAAAAGGTGATTTTTCAAATAAGCCAAGTGGTCCATTCCAAAGTACAGTATTGGTATTGATAATTTCTTTGTAAAATAGCATTCTTGTTTGCGGTCCTATATCAACTATATAATCATTTTTACCAATCTGACTTTTTAATTTAGCCTCTGGATTTTTTAAGAATTTTTTATCTGTTACAATAAAATCTTCTGGAAGGATAATTTTATCACTAAATTGTTTCAGTATCTCATCTGATATTTTAATCATTCTTTTTTCGCACATTGACATACCAATTTCGTAACCTTGCGCTAGATTAAGAGTATTAGCCATAGCACCTCCAATAAGAACTTTAGAAAATTTGTCAGCATAGAAACTTACGAGTTTAATTTTTGTAGAAATCTTTGATCCACCAATTACAGCTATCCCATCAGTTTGATTTTGAACAAGAAATAGATTTTTAAGATTAGCAATTTCTTTTTCTAAAAGTTCTCCTGGAAAGGAGGGAAGAAATTTAGGCACGCCCGAAATTGACGAATGATTCCTGTGGCTACACGAAAAACATTCGTTAATGAATATATCTGCAAGAGAAGAAATTTTTTTTGAAAATTTTTCATCAAATTTCTCTTCATCCGGATAAAATCTAATATTTTCAAGAACAATAATGTCATTTTTATTAAACTTGTCTAATAAATCACTTTTATTTAAACTTTTAATGTTGTTTTTCATAAAATATATTTTTTTGCTAGATAATTCCTGAAGCTTATTAACAATAATTTCAAGTGATAACTCATCCAACCACTTTCCACCTGGTCTGCCTCGATGAGTGATAAGCAAAATTTTGGCTTTATGGTTAAGAAGTTTTTCAATTGTTGGAATGATTTTTATAATTCTAGTTGTGTCAGTTATTTCGTTTTCATCTATTGGAACATTTAAATCAACCCTCAAAATGACAACTTTATTAAATATAAAATTATAGGAATCCGAAAATTTTTTTTTTAAAGTAATCATTTTACCAGCTTTTTTAAAATGTCTTTGGATATTTTATTTTTATTAAGACCGAAATGATCATATAAATGCTCTGCTTTCCCTGATTCTCCAAAATCTTCTATACTAAAAATTAAATCTTCTTTATTAGCAAATTTATGCCAACTTTGAGAAGATGATGCCTCAATAAAAACTTTTGGTATATTCCCTAAAATATTATCTTTATAAATATTACTTTGTCTTTCAAAAAGATTAATTGAAGGCATTGATATAAGATTAGACTCAATTTTTCTTTGCCTTAAAATTTCTTGCACATCCATTCCAATAGAGACTTCAGACCCACTTGAAATAATCGAAAGTCTTGCATTTTTATTATTATTTAAGAAATATCCACCTTTGCTTGTTAAATTATTTTTAAATTTTTTTCTAATCAGTGGCAGATTTTGTCGTGAGAGTGCAAGAATAGTAGGATTCTTGAAAGAATTAAGCGCTATTTCCCAAGCCTCAAAAGTTTCAATAGCGTCACATGGACGTATTACATTTAAGTTAGGAATTGATCTAAGTCCAGCTAGATGTTCAATTGGTTGATGAGTTGGGCCATCTTCTCCTAATCCAATCGAATCATGTGTGAAAACATATATAACTTGTTGTTTCATCATTGCTGATAGTCTTATAGCATTTTTACAATAATCTGAAAAAACAAGAAAAGTTCCACCATATGGAATGAAACCACCATGAACAGCAATACCATTCATTGCAGCTGCCATAAGATGTTCACGAACACCATAATGAATGTAATTGGTATATTTTCCCTGAAAGTTTGAAATAGAAGTTTTTGTTAAGTTCGAACCA
>Ga0160422_10001087_pt1 | contig 16829 bp, 13 predicted proteins | sample Fk160mmetaG_FD_108192 | JGI IMG/M metagenome (GOLD analysis project Ga0160422, IMG submission 108192) | Marine microbial communities from the Central Pacific Ocean - Fk160115 60m metaG | ecosystem: Environmental > Aquatic > Marine > Oceanic > Photic zone | place: The Central Pacific Ocean... | reverse complement strand
TCGGCGTTTAAGAGCGCCCGGTCGGTCATGATGACGGCTTTTTTGATTCGGTTTTCCAGTTGGCGGACATTGCCGGGCCAGAAATAGTTTCGCATTGCCCGTACCGCTTCATTGTTGAAACCTCGAGCCTTCGAGCCGTATTGTTCGGCGAACTTGTTTAAGAAGAACTTTCCAATTTGGTGAATGTCATCGCCGCGATCCCGAAGGGGTGGAAGCTGCAGGGTTACCTCGTTGAGGCGATACATCAGGTCTTCCCGAAACCGCCCGGTTTCGATTTCCGCATCAAGGTCTTTGTTGGTGGCGGCGATAACCCGGATGTCGACCGGCCGAGGCGTTAGGTCTCCAACACGTTCGATGACGCGCTCCTGCAGGACGCGCAGCAGCTTCACCTGAAGGTTCATGGGCATTTCGCCGATTTCATCCAAAAAGAGTGTCCCACCCGAGGCACTTTCGAATTTCCCGATTTTGTCGGTTACGGCGCCGGTGAATGCACCTTTCTTGTGTCCGAACAACTCGCTTTCGAGAAGGTTTTCGGGAATAGCACCACAGTTGATGGAGACAAACGGCTGCTTGGACCGACCGCTCAGTCGATGAATTTCCTTCGCCACCAACTCTTTGCCTGTTCCGGTTTCTCCAAGAAGGAGGGCTGAGATGTCGGTGGGCGCGATTCGTCGAATCATCCGAAAGACGGATTTCATGGGTGCAGAGGACCCAATGATGTTGCCTTGAGAGGTTCGGCGCAGCTGTTCCCGGAGGTTGCGATTGGTGGTTTTCAGCTGGTTGAGCAGCAGGGCTGCATGCACAGTGACCGAGGCTTGCGCAGCCCATACTTGAAGCAAGGTGAGGTCGCCTTCGGTAAACAGCCCTGTGACGGCGTCGTTTCCTAGGTACAGAACACCCAGCAAGTCATTGCGGAACATCAATGGAACACACATGACACTCGACAACTTGAGGTCGACGACGGAACGTGACTGGCCAAACTTTCGGTCGCGCATGGCGTCGCTCACGATGACTGCGCGTCGATTTTCGATGACCTGATCGATAATCGTATCCGAAACACGGCTCGGGTCCGATGGGTCCTCCACGACGTTGTGTGCAGCAGCAATCTGACGTTCTCCATCGCGGAGCACGATAACGAATCCCTTCTCTGCTCCGGTCAGGGCGACTACCGATTCAAGGAGTTGTTCGAAGAGGCGTTCGGGGGATTCCTCGCGCATGAGTTGGGCTGCAAAGTCAACAAGGCGCTCGAGGCTCTCCGTGCTGCTCTTGATCGGGGCCATCTGAGCGGGCGGTGTACCGTCGTGAAGCTCGAGTTCAAAACGTCCAATTAGGATTTTGTCGCCTTGGCCCACCGTTGCCGTTCGGACCTTTTTTCCGTTCACATAGATTTCAGCCTTCGCATCCACCGCGTTGATCGTTGTCGACTCGCCACTTCTCAACAGGTTGGCGTGAGTGGCGCCAACGGCAGGGTCGTCCAGAACAATGTCGTTACCGGCCATCCGGCCAATGGTTACGAGCGGCTTTCGGAGCGCCACATCGTTTGCGGCTTGCCGAAGAGTGTCATTGCACCGTAGGTAGGGCATCAAAACCTCAATTGCTGGCGAGTATAACGCTGACGCTACCTGATGGGGATGTCGAGTCGAAAGTGCAGTCTGGCTGGCATCCCAAAATCCGATTCGGATCGACCGCTTTCGGGCACGGGCCGTGCGGCGTCCGGTGAACGCCAATGTTGGTGGGCATCTGCGGCCGCCCATGCCCACACGCCATAGAATGCGGCCGTTGACGTCCATTGTACCGTCCGCCGTAGCTTGAGCCTGTCGAGCGTGTCCCCCTCATTTAGATACAGCCGGTCATCCATGAGACTTGCGAAGCCATACAGGCTCAATGCGCCGGTGAAGGACTGAAGAATTGCGAACCGTGTGGCTTTTCGGGTTTGGCCGGTCTGGAATTGGTAGAGACCGAAGCCGAGGTATGCCGAACCCGGTGCAGAACTCCGAGCAGAGGGGGCGGGGATCGGGGGCTTGACGAGGTAGGCTCGGACTGTCTCGAAGAAGCCATACACGTCGGGGGGGTGGACGAAGGGGTCGATGGTGTACCCCGGATCGATGCTCAGGACGGCCTCAAACAGTCTTCGAGCCTCGTCCTCCTGCTGCTGCAGGTAGAGCATTTCGCCGAGATACATTCTTGCTTGTTGTCGCAACGCCTCGTCGGCGATGGTCGGATCGTTGACAATTCCAGTAAGAGCCAGCTTCGCAGTATCGATCTCACCGCGTTTGTAGCCGGCCACCGCCGCATCCAGTCGTGTTCGGCCGCTCGAAACAGCGGACTGGTCGGATGGAGGTGCCGACACCGACACGTCTGGACTGGACACACCGTCGTCGGCCCGTATTACGCCAGGAAGGCACACCAGTATGATGGCTATTGCTGCTAAACGGAATCTCACGCGTTGAGCGTACGACGGCTTCTGTTCACGGGCAAGTAAACCCACTGATACAATCGCTAAGGAGGGAGACACGACAATGAAGAAGATCGAAGATCAGTCTTGGTGGGGCGAGTTGCTGGCCGTCAAAGACATGCTCTCTCTGCGGCAGTTGGCGGATCGCTTTGGTGTTTCTCCAGCTGCGATATCCAACGCACTCAAACGCAACGGTATTGAGCGAAAAGCCAGCCCGTCAGGTCCGAGAAAGAAGACTCGTGCATCCGGCCCAGCTTCCGGTCGAACTCGCGGGCGTCAGTCGAAACTAGACCGCTTTGCCGACCAAATGGGGAAGGTCGTTGACCGGGAAATTGCCGAAAGGGCAGGGGTCACCGTGAGTGCGGTCACCAACTACCGCCGGCGGAACAACATCAAAGCTGCGGTCCGTCGTGGACGCCCGCGGGTGCGCCCAGCCAAACAGACCGGCGGGGACGAAGGCGTTGAACGGGCGGCGAGGGGGTACCGGGTGGAAATTGGTGGGGAGTCGTTTGTCGTCGTGGCTCCCGACATCGGAAGCGCGGCAACCTCGGCTGCGGAGACGGGACGCGGTGAGGTGACCCAAGTGGAACTGATTGGGCCCGTTCTTTTGGCCCCCTAAAAGGCCTCCATCCGCAGTTGAAAGAAGCCACTTGGGTCGGTCAGTGCAGTGGCATAGAGAAGGCCGGAGATGTCGCGGATCTCGACCAGCGCAAATCCGACGCCGGTGCCGACGCTTGAAATGCGGCCTTCGACCCGTTGACCTCGACTGACAAGGACGCTGCCAGCTTCTCCGGCTGGATTGACAAACACGTTGGTGACTGCGAGGTCTCCGCCCGGAGGTGCCACCATCAGTGAAACGGGGCTCGGAGGAAGCAGCAACTCAAATCGCCCCGTCGAGTCGGTCGTTGTTGAATGGATGTAACCGTCGAACCCAAGCTCTCTGGCATTGACGGCTGCGCCAGCGACGGGTTGTTCAAAGTCGTCGACTGCGACGGAACGAAATTCGATGCGTGGCGGCAGTTCAACACGGCCGAGGTCAAGCCCCGTTGCAGTCGCGGACACCGTAAAGGCGATCTCGGATGGAGCCACCGCGCTGTCGTACTCCGGTATGAGTTGGGCAACCCATGCTCCTGGAAGAAGGCTTCGATTAAAAATGCCATCACCATCCGTCTCGGTCTCAATCTCGAGGGTACCGTCGACACTATCCAGAGATTCAGAGGAAAAACGGATGCGCACATCTCGTATGGCACGCCCCGACTCTTGGTCTACAACTTGACCATAGACCGGGGCGACGCCCAAGTCGCCCATGTCAAAGTCGGCACGTGTGCTGACGTCTTCGACTACGGAAACGACCTGAGTGAGGCGAGGTACTGCTTGGCCTGCCTGCCCCTGGGCGACGACCTCGTAGTCTCCCGGTGAAGCTCGCAGCACGTAGCGGCCTTCATCATTGGACAATACGGGCGCACCTTCCGCGCCTGTGACAAGGTCTCTGAGGTGGACCATCGCACTGCGGACTGGGGCTCCATTTTCGTCGAGGACGGACCCGTGGAGGGGCTCACCGTATCCGAGGTCGATGGTCCCGAGGTCGGTGGCCGTTTCGAAATCAGCACTCGTTGTGACCAGAAACGGCAGGTGTTGACCGTCATGAGGGATGATGCTCATCGTGTATCCGCGAGCCGGTGGAACGTAGAGGGCAAACGAGCCGTCTTCTTCAGTGGTCACAGCGGCGCCAGAGATGGTCCCCTCGCGAATGAGGGAGACGGTGGCTTCCACTGGCGTTTGGTCGGCGCCGGGAACCTCAGCACCAAAGGGCGTCGGCGAGTACCCGGTAACGCGCCCGGATACTCGAACGCTGGCAAGGATATCGATTTCCAAGCTGCCCCAGTCGGTATCTGCACTGGCGATCCATGACTGTTTGTCGAGCCAAGGTGTTGATTCCCCGGGAATTATGTCGACGCGCAACTGATTCGAACTCACGTCGAGTTCGGCCCCCCCTGGGGCCCGCTCGGCAGTGGCATCGAGTGCCTCTTCCTGCGACGCGCAGCCGGCCAGCGCTATCAGAAGCCCAATCATGCGCCGGCCTCCACTTCGATTGTCCATGTCCGTCGCGCGGAGGCACCGGCAGAGTCAAAGACTGTGCAGGTCAGCACGCGGCCATGGTAAACGGGATCCTGCGGAAGCGTAATGGAGCTGCCTTGGTAGTTTCCGCTCACGAAACTGGTTGCGCTGCCTTGCGGCCCCAGTCCATTGATGGTCCACAAGTAGTCCATCACATCACCTTCATCTTCGTCGTAGACCGAGACCCATGCCACGCCACCCTGCTTGGTATCAATTCGAAAGATGTTGTCGGCCTCGGGGCTCGAGTACTCGATGACTGGTGGGACATTCGGGTGGACCTCAACGAATGGTGGCCAATAAAAACAGCCGGTTGATACCAGAAGTATGCAAAGGCTATGCCACAACCGTAAGTGTTTATAAATAAACACTTTTGTGGTTTTATTGCTTGGCTTGTTTCGTGCAGATCGCGACATTGATGTCAGGGTGAGGAAAGGTCAATGGTCACATCACGGCCGGGGATGGTCGGCGCAACCGTGCGGTTGAACTGTACGCCATCTGGACACGTGATGGATAAATTATGGGAGCGGTCAGGCTCCCGAACTTGCACAACCTCGTTGAGGGTCCCGATGGTGCCGCGGGTCACCCCGTCGAAGGCCACGGTGCAGTCAGCGGATGGGGCATTCCTCATGAGCACCAGCACTGGCTTTCGCTGGAGGTCCGTGACTTCAATCACCTTGTTCTCGCCGGGTGCAACCGTGAAAGACTGCTCGTGAGGGAGAGCATAGTCATTGCGAATCTCCAGCCGATGGGTGCCGGCACCCACTGCGATCGAACGAACAGAACCTGTCCGCCCCTTCAACTCGCCATCAATGTAGATGTCGCCCCACGAGCCCGGTACCGTGACAAGGACAGTTGCCGACTCAGGCCGTTCTGGAGGTCTTGGAATTGACGGCAGTGCGGGGGCGGCAACAATGGGCACCGCTGCACTCGTGTTTGGCGGTTCGCTGGTTGCGGGTTGGGCGGGGGCGGTACGCTCGATCGCGACGACGAGTGGGGGAGAGTCGTCGACCACTTCAGGATTTGTCATTCCTTGGTCGTTGACATCTTCGGCGCGCTCCTCGAGTTCAGATGCACTGGCAGTTGCTTCCGTGGGGTCGTCCGGCCAGACCAGAACGCTGGTCAGCGCGGTCAATGTGAGTGCTCCGATCCCGATCGGAATCAGCCGCGCCCTCCGCTGTCCAGACCGAGGCATGGAGTGAAGGCTGCGCAGGAGTTCGAGCACCTCTTCATTTTGTTCATCGATCGAAAGCAATCGATTAAACATCCGCAGCGCGCCGAGATGGTCATTATGAGCCAGACGCTCTTTCCCGCGATTCAACAGCTCGACTTTGAGCAGTGCGTGAAGCTGGTCATGATAGTCATTGGGGCTCTGGAGCCATCGCGACACACCCCACGATGGAGACTCGGCGTCAAGGCCGATCTCCGCAAGACCCGCCCTGAGTCGGTCCGACACCTCCAGCGCGTTCAACGGCCGGTCTTCGGGCTTGGTTTGCATGAGTTGTTCGATGAGGTCGGCCATGGGTGCCGATATGTCTGGAGCGAGCTCCTGTACACCCGGTCGGTTTCCTTCGATGACGTTCCGGAGCACGATCGATGGGTTGGCTCCGGAAAATGGAAGCTGTCCGGTCACGAGGTGGTACAACAAAGTGCCTAGGCTGAACAAGTCCGACCGGCTGTCGAGGACCTTTTCCATCGCTTGTTCGGGACTCATGTAGGCAGGAGAGCCCACCAGTGCTCCGGTGATGGTGAGGTTGATTTCATCGAGAAATCGCGCGATGCCAAAGTCCATCAACTTCAGCTCACCATCCCGGCGAAGCATCACGTTTTCCAGCTTTAGGTCCCGGTGGATAATTCCAAGTTCATGGGCATAATGCAGGGCCTTTGCGAGCCGGATTCCGATCAGCGAGACGACCTCCGAAGGAAACCGCAGGCGTTCGTTCAGCAAGTTTTGCAGCGTCAAACCATCGACGAACTCGGTGACGATGTAGCAGTCGTCTGCGTCTGTTCCGGAGTAATCAAAGATCTTCAGAATGTTGTCGTGATCGAGGTGCTCAATGGCGCGAGCCTCCCGCGCAAATCGCTGCCGATTCCGCTCCGACGCCGAAAGGTGGGGGTGGAGGACCTTGATGGCAACGTCGCGTCCGAGAGTGAGATGTCGACCACGGTAGACTGTGGCCATTCCACCCTCTCCAATCTTCTGGATCACTTCGTATTTTTCAACGACGCTGCCGATCACCGTGAGGTCCTCTCGTTCTCTGAGCCAAGTGGATACGCGATCCACGTCTTGATTCTACTCGGGCCATCCCCATGCGCCAATTCTCAAAGCTGCCCGGATTCACGGGAGTCGTAAGTCAGGCCTCGTTCGCCCATAATTTTCAAAATGATGGCCGCGGTTTCTTCCACGGCTTTCCGGGTCACATCGATAACCGGCCATGCCGGGTTCTTCCGAAATTGATCCTCGGCCCACTCCAGCTCCGCCAAGATGTAGTCCATGTCGCTGTAGTTGGTCCGCCCCGGCATCCTCATGGTTTCCATGCGTTGATAGCGGATGTGCCGAAGTGACTCCGGGTCGATTGTGAGCGCGTACACGCGGTTCTGGTCGACCTCGTGGACGATATCCGGGAGCGGGCGGTCCAACACGATGGGAACGTTGCTCACTTTGTACCCCTTGTGGGCCAAGAACACGCTGAGCGGTGTTTTGGAGGTGCGGCTAACACCAAGCAATAGGATGTCCGCTTGCTTCATGAGTCGAGGCTCTTTTCCATCATCGGCCTTAACGGTGAATTCAACTGCTTCGACGCGTTCGAAATAGCGCTCGTCGGCCTGATGCATTCGTCCCGGTACACCTTCGGGGTCGGTATCCAAAAACAAGGTCATCTGAGTCAGGAGGTGGCCGAGAAGTTCGACGATCCGAACTCGATGCTGCTGTGCGAATTCCAAGGCGGCGTTGCGCATGTCGGGTCGAACGAGTGTGGTCGCCACCAACGCTCGCTCGTTGGCCGCCTGGCGGATCAGGCGCTCAAGCTGTTCGCGCTCGGTCACGTTGGGAAACACCTGCATGTGCACCAGGTAGCCATTGAACTGGTGCAGCGCGGCTCGCACCACTTTCTCCGCCGTGTCGCCGGTACCGTCGGATACGACGTAGATGGGTCGAGGTAGGGTTACTGAGGCCATACGGGGGCCTAACGGCTGGTGGCGGCGTTGACCCTAAAGAGTTTCAGTTGAACTGCCGAAACAATGAATATCGGGGAGGCCGGCATTCGTTTACAAGATTTACTTGACGCTTGGGTCACATCAAAGCATCTTTTGACCGAGAAAAGATTGAACGGAGTAATTGTGACGACACCGCGAGATTTCTTCGAAGCCTTTCTGCCGCGGAGTTTGGATGCGGTGGGAGCATGTTTGCCCGAGGATGTCGTGGTGGCCTTCCACATCGCTGGCGACGACGGCGGACATTGGCAGCTGCAGCGCAACGAAGACGGTTCGCACTTGGGCCCTGCCGACGACATCCGAAAGGATTGTGAGGTGTGGTGCGACAGCGAAATCTTTATGCGATTGATTCAGGGGTCGCTCCGGTCGAGCCGTGCCTTCCTATCCGGCCAACTTCGAGTGTCTGGCGACATCGGTCTTGCATTGGCGCTTGAGGGCGTGTTGACGGAAGCCGCCTGAGGCAGTTGCAGTTACCCAGCATTCATGAAACCGCTCGACGGCATTCGTGTTGTGGACCTCTCTCGGCTGCTGCCGGGGCCGATGTGTTCATGGTACTTGGCAGGACTTGGTGCAGCGGTGACCACAGTCGAAAGCCCTGACGGAGACCCACTGCGGGTTGCTGAACCGGTGCTCGCTTCGGGCCAAGGAGCATGGTTTGATGCGCTCCATGCGGGGAAGCGGTCGGTCTGCCTGAACTTGAAGGATCGAGAGCACAGAGGCGCACTACATGCTCTCTTGGCGGACGCCGATGTCATGATTGAGGGAAGCCGCCCTGGTGTGATGGCGAGGCTTGGGTTGGACCCTGAAGATTTGCTGAAACGCTATCCGAGATTGATCGTGGCGAGCATCACAGGGTTCGGACAAACCGGTCCGATGCGAAGCAGACCTGGACACGACCTCGGGTTTCAAGCGGTGGCCGGCACATTATCGCTGGCGGCCCGTTTCGATGAGACGCCCCCCGTCCCCGGTGTGCCCCTCGGGGATGTGGGAGGGGGATCGCTGACGGTGGCCATGCGAATTTGCGCCGCGCTCTTTGAGCGCAGCCGGACCGGCCGGGGTTGCTGGATTGATGGTTCCATGGTCGAGGGAACACTCGCGATGATTGCCCCTCAGGTCGCCGAAATGAGTGCAACGCAGGAAAATCCGACTCCGGGTGGTGAGATGCTCACAGGCGGTCATGCGCAGTACGGGATCTATCGATGCAGCGATGGACGCTCCCTTGCGGTGGCCTCGCTTGAGCCCAAGTTCTGGGCACGCCTCGTCGATTGCGTGGGTGAAAACGTAGAGCCGACCAAGGAAGCGCTCGCGGCTGTACTTCGAACCCGCAGCCGTGACGACTGGGCGGATCGGCTTGGGGATGCCTGTTGCGAGCCCGTTTTGGACCTGAAGGAACTGGCCCAGCACCCCCAGTTGGTGGCGAGGCGGGCGTTGACGGAACGGGATGGGGTATTACGGGTTAGCCACCCCGTTCCCGGCGGTGATGTCAGCGCGGCTCGCGCTTCACCTTCGCTGGGGCAACACTCCCACGTAGAACTGGCGCGTGTTGGCTTTGATTCCTCACTTCTAAAGGAAAACAAGTGAACGTTTTTGTCGCTCATGGACAGCTTCCGGTTGCGCTTGGGGGGCCGGAGTACTTCTTCATCGGCCTCGCCACCGTGATTATTTTCGCCATATTGGGGCCAAAGCTCTGGGCGGATCTCACTGCCGGCTGATCTCGGCATTGCATAGAGGGTCGGCGCGGTCACACCAGCGGTGCCTCGGGGCCATTGAACGGCGTGGTCCGCATACTCAAACAACGTCGGAGACCCACGGCACGGGGAAAGAACAGTTCGGGCCCGGTTGACGAGGGTGAGGCAAGCACTGCGGCACGTACAAGGCTGCAGGTGGTTCGTCTCTGCATCGTTCATGGTCAGGATGACGGTTTCTGTGGATTCAATTCACACCCATCGATGAGCTTCGTCGCCGATTCTTGTTGATGTATTCACCCACTCTGTCCTTGTTTGGGGGCCGCAACGATGCGCAACGGATTAACGAATCATCCACGAGGAGGGCATCATGAACGCGGCGCTGACAGGGATTCGAGTCTTGGATTTTTCGAGGGTGCTGGCCGGGCCCTTTGCCACAATGCACCTGGCCGACCTCGGGGCGGACGTCGTGAAAGTAGAGCGCCCGGGGACCGGCGATGACACCCGCAGCTTTGGGCCACCCTTCTCGAAGGGCGTCAGCACGTACTTCATGGCAATTAATCGCGGAAAACGATCGATTTGCCTTGACCTAAAGTCGGAGTCAGACCGCGCAGTGGCCCTCAAGTTGGCGGCTCAGGCCGATGTGGTCATTGAGAACTTCAGGCCCGGTGTAATGGAACGCCTTGGTCTGGGGCCCGAGGCCCTCCGCGCCGTGAAGCCATCGCTCATCTATTGCTCAATCAGCGGCTTCGGCCGCGGGGTGGAACGAGCCGGCTACGACTTGGTTATCCAAGGGATGGGCGGAATTCCCTCCATCACAGGCGATCCCGAAGGGGGGCCGGCGAAATGCGGTGCATCCATCGCGGATTTGGTCACTGGCTTGTATGCCACCCAGGGGATCCTCGCCGCGTTGCAGCGGAGGAGCCGTACAGGCGAGGGGGCGGTCGTTGATGTGCCGATGCTGGACGGACAGGTGGCGTTGTTGACCTACCACGCCAGCGGGCTCCTTAATGCGGGCGTCGCCCCACGCAGGCTCGGTAATCATCACCCGTCAATTCATCCGTATGGCACCTACGAAGCGGCTGACGGCCACATGACGATTGCGGTTGGTAATGACGCACTGTTTGGCAAGTTTTCAATGGCGCTGGGCCATCCTGAATGGGCGGTCGATCCTCGCTTCGCGACCAATGCGGTGCGGGTCGAGAATCGGGAGGACTTGGAGCGCCTCATTCAGGCGATTTTGGTGACCCACACGGTGGACCATTGGTGTGAATTGCTGCTCCAAGCCGGTGTGCCGGCAGGGCCCATCAACACCGTCGGTCAGGCGCTTGATATGGTGGACCTTGTGGAGCACCCCCACCCGGCGGGTGCCGGTACGGTAAAGAGCGCCCCGCTGCCGTACCGGATTGATGACACGCCGCGCGCTGCGGCGCTCCCGCCACCGGAGCTTGGGGCGCACTCCGATGCGGTAATCGCCGACTGGCTTTCCGGGGAATAATCTACATTTTGGGGAATGCCCTGCTGATTTTGTCGGTTGATGTTGTTGCCCATAGCGAGGAGCCCTTTTAGGCTTCCGTAGTATCCCCACGGTTCCCGTTCGCGGAGCCATTTTTATAGAGGTTTCCATGACCGAGACGCCAACGCCGGACGGGCCAAGCCTGCCACGTGAACTCGACCTTCCCATTCTCGCCATTCGCAACACGGTAATCTTTCCGGTACTCGCGTTTCCCATCAACGTGGGACGCGAAAAATCATTGCTTGCCGTCGATGAGGCACTGGAAAACGACAAGTTGCTTGCGATTCTGGCTCAAAAAGAGGCCAAGAACGAGGACCCGGACACCGGCGACCTGTACCAAGTAGGCACGGTGGTGAAGATTCTCAAATCCGTCAAGATGCCCGGCAACAAGCTGTCAGTCATCATCCAAGGCCTGGCGCGCATTCGGGTCAAAAACTGGAACCACACGGAGCCGTTTTTGAAGGCGGAGGTTGAGGTCTTCGAAGAGGCGGCCGAGCATCCCGAATCGTTAAACTCCAAGATGGGCTCGCTCCGAGAGTTGGCCCAACGGATCATCGACCTGTCTCCGCAGATTCCATCGGAGGCTAGTTTCTTGGTTCGGTCCATCGACAATCCCGGCGTGCTCGCCGACATCGTGGCCAGCAATCTCGGAATCAGCGTTGAGGATAAACAAGACCTCCTCGAGACTTTTGAGACCAGCGAGCGGATGGACAAGGTGGTTGCGCTGCTGAACAAGGAAATTCAAGTCCTTGAGTTGTCCAACAAAATTCAGTCAGAGGTGAAGGGTGAGATGGACAAAGCGCAGCGCGAGTACTTCCTCCGCGAGCAACTTAAGGCCATCCAAAAGGAACTTGGCGAGGTCGATGACCGCCAAGATGAGTTCGACGAACTCAAAAAGAAAATCAAGAACGCCCACATGCCAAAGGATGTCGAGAAGGTAGCCTTCAAGGAACTGAAGAGGATGTCACGGATGAGCCCCGGGGCGGCAGAGTACACCGTGAGTCGCACATACATCGATTGGCTTGTCGAGCTTCCTTGGGACAAGTCCACGGAGGATATTCTCGACATACAACTCGCCTCCGATATCCTCGACGAGGACCACTACGGGTTGGACAAAGTCAAGAAGCGAATCCTCGAGTTTCTTGCGGTTCGAAAGCTCAAAAACGACATGAAGGGACCTATCTTGTGTCTTGTGGGCCCGCCCGGTGTCGGTAAAACGTCGCTGGCGAAGTCGGTGTCTCGGGCGCTGGGTCGTAAGATGCAACGTATGTCACTCGGCGGCGTTCGGGACGAGGCCGAGATTCGCGGACACCGACGCACATACATCGGCTCCTTGCCCGGAAAGGTGATCAAGAGCATCAAGAAAGCAGGCTCGAACAATCCAGTGTTCGTGTTGGATGAAATCGATAAGCTGGGTGCGGATTACCGGGGCGACCCAAGTTCGGCCCTCCTCGAGGTGTTGGACCCTGAGCAAAACGACACGTTTCTTGACCATTACCTCGACGTCGCCTTCGACCTTTCGAAGGTGCTATTTATCGCCACCGCAAACCAGATGGGGCCCATCCCTGGCCCGCTCCGGGACAGAATGGAGGTGCTGGAGATCCCCGGCTACACGATGGACGAAAAGCTCAAGATCAGCCGGAACTACATCATTCCGGAGGTGTTAGAGGACCACGGAATCAACGAAGATCACATGGAAATCACCGACGAAGGTGTTCGGTTCCTCATCGAATCGTACACGCGTGAAGCGGGTGTTCGGACGCTGAAGCGGGAACTGGCCAGTGTGGCTCGCTGGGTTGCGAAGGACGTCGCGTCAGAAACGTGGACGGAGAAAGTGACGATCGACGCAGCGAAAGTGGAAGAGATACGTGGGCCTGTAAAGTTCTTCTCGGATGTGGCCGAGCGCACCGCGGTGTCTGGTGTCGCGACGGGCATGGCTTGGACGGCAGCGGGCGGAGACATTTTGTTCATCGAAGCCACCAAGATGAAGGGCAAGGGCAACCTCAAGCTCTCCGGTTCGCTTGGCGATGTCATGAAAGAATCGGTCGGCGTAGCGAGCAGCTACATCAAGGCTTCTGCGGTGGAGTTGGGAATTGACCCGGACGACTTTGCTGAACACGACATTCACATCCACGTGCCCTCCGGTGCAATCCCGAAGGACGGTCCATCTGCGGGCGTGACAATGCTCACTGCGATTGTTTCTCTCTTCACGGGAATCCCCGTGGATAACGAACTCTCGATGACCGGTGAGGCGACACTCAGGGGCGCTGTGCTTCCCGTTGGCGGGATCAAAGAGAAGGTGTTGGCCGCTCACCGTGCGGGGATCAAACGGGTCATTCTCCCGGAGAAGAACCGCAAGGACCTTCCCGATATCCCCGAAGAGATTACCAAAGACATCGAGATCAACTTCTGCGGTCGCATGGAAGATGTGCTCGACATCGCCCTTGGCAAAAAGAAGCTTGCAGCCCGGCGGGCTGAAGTTGAAGCTGAAATCGAAGCCAAGAAGGAAGCGCAACGTCTCGCCGATCAAGGCAAGGAAGCGCACGCTTAGTCGGAGCTTTCATGCCTCTCCCAGCAAAAATACTGATTGCCAATCGCGGTGAAATTGCCGTGCGGGTCATCCGTGCGGCTCACGAGATGGGTATCAAGACCGTTGCGGTGTATTCCGACGCCGACCGCGACGCACTGCATGTGCGAAGCGCGATGCAGGCCGTTCACATCGGCGCGGCACCCAGTGCCGAGTCCTACTTGGTGACTGAGCGGGTCCTCGAAGCTGCTGCGACAACGGGCGCGGACGCCATCCATCCGGGCTATGGTTTTTTGTCGGAGAACGCCGGCTTTGCGCGGTCAGTGACCGAGGCGGGATTAATCTGGATCGGTCCTTCGCCAGAGGCCATCGAGGCAATGGGGTCAAAGACGGAAAGTCGCGACCGCATGGCCCGCGCGGGCGTTCCAGTGGTGCCGGGCACCAAGGAGCCCTTGGCCAGCGCTGAGGAGGCCGAGGCCAAAGCCATCGAACTCGGCTTTCCCGTCATGCTGAAAGCCAGTGCGGGCGGTGGCGGGAAGGGGATGCGTCAGGTTGACCGAGTAGAAGACATTGCTAGCGCACTGGCTGCGGCGAAATCGGAAGCAGCGAGTTCCTTCGGTGATGATTCGGTGTACATCGAGAAACGGATCATTGGACCCCGTCACGTAGAGGTCCAAGTGCTGGCTGATACCCACGGGACAACGCTGCATCTGTTCGAGCGTGATTGTTCAGTACAGCGGCGCAATCAGAAGGTCGTGGAGGAGACGCCATGCCCAGTGCTCACGGATGACATTCGGTCGCAGATGTGCGACGTTGCAATCGCTGCTGCACGGGCCGTCGACTATGTGGGCGCTGGAACGGTCGAGTTCCTCCTGGGCGCCGACGGGAACTTCTACTTTCTCGAAATGAACACCCGCTTGCAAGTCGAGCACCCGATCACAGAAATGGTGACAGGGATCGACTTGGTACAAGCCCAAATTCGCATCGCAGGTGGCGAGCCAATTGGTCTCACTCAAGATGACATTAAGCAACACGGTCATGCGATTGAGTGCCGCATTTACGCCGAGGATCCCGCGAATAACTGGGCTCCGAGCCCGGGGGTGATCCGTGGCTATCGTGAGCCCGGTGGTCCGTGGGTGCGCGTCGATGCTGGCGTGTACCAAGGAGCTGAAGTTTCGCTCTTTTACGACCCGATGGTTGCCAAACTCGTGGTCTGGGGCGTCAACCGCGATGAGGCAATTCGGCGTACACAGCGGGCGCTATTGGAATACCGGGTTCGTGGAATTGCAACGAACACAGCATTCTTTCGGCAGCTGTTGGCGGACCCCGACTTTGTATCAGGCCACTACGACACAGGATTCTTGACGGCAGACCGGATGAGCGGGTGGCCTGAGGATGAAGACTTGTCAGAGGTCGCCTCCATTGCCGCGGCCATTGCCGCTTTTGAGCGAGATGGATCGTTGACGCGCCCGGCCAGCGCAGCCAAGGCGAGTCCGTGGCGGTGGAGTCTTCGATGAGCAAGGGAACGGTGTATCTTGTGGGCTCCGGCGATGCGGAGCGTTCGGTCACGGTCCGACGCATCGGCGAGACGGCCGCCGGCGGCGTGCGGTACGGAGTGACCATCGATGATCAGCCAGAGGTCGAGGTGGATGCGGTTCGGCCAGTCGCCGACGTGCTCTCTATTGTTCACCAAGGCCGCAGCTGGGAAGCAGGTTTGGTCGAGACCGATGAGGGCTTCGAGGTTGAAGTCGTTGGGATACGCCACGAGCTCGACGTGATGGACCCTCGCAAGAAGGCCTTGCGGATGGCTGAAGGGGCGGGCTCTAGTTCACTGAAAACGCAAATGCCGGGTCGAATTGTGCGCGTGTTGGTCGCGGAGGGAGACGCGGTAGTCGAAGGGCAACCCGTAATCGTGGTGGAGGCCATGAAGATGGAGAACGAACTAAAATCTCCTTGTGACGGGACTGTTGATTCCATCTGCGTCGCGGAAGGTGACCAAGTTCAGGCTCGTACGGTTCTAATCGAGTTCCAGTAGGAGACATCGCCATGGGAAATGATCGATGGAAAGCGGAGACCTTGGCTCCCACGACTGAAAAGTTTCCCCTTCGAAAACAGGAGTTTGTGAGGTCTGGGGGAGAGATTGTGGAGGACCTCTACGGCCCCGATGTGCCCCCCGAGGGGGTCGGGTTCCCCGGTGAGTTCCCATACACGCGGGGCATCCGTGCGACCGGGTACCGAGGCCGACTCTGGACCATGCGACAATATGCAGGATTTGGGACCGCCGCTGAATCCAACGCTCGATATCGGTACTTGCTCAGCCAAGGCACTTCGGGCTTGAGTGTAGCGTTCGACCTTCCCACCCAGATGGGGTTTGATTCGGACCACGAAAACTCGATTGGAGAAGTGGGCAAGGTGGGCGTCGCCATCGATAGCATGGAAGACATGCGCGTATTGTTCGATGGAATACCGCTCGATAAGGTGAGCACCTCGATGACCATCAATGCAACCGCCTCCACGCTGTTGGCGCTGTATCTGGGGGTCGCCGACGAGCAGGGTGTCCCGTGGACCTCCGTCAGGGGGACCATTCAGAATGATGTTCTCAAAGAGTACATCGCGCGCGGCACCTACATCTATCCACCGAGGGCGTCGATGCGAATCATCACCGACATCTTCGGATTCTGCAGGGAAAAGGTTCCGCGTTGGAACACAATCTCCATCAGCGGGTACCACATACGTGAAGCAGGCAGCACCGCCGCTCAAGAAATTGCCTTCACGTTGGCAGACGGCATCTCATATGTCGACGCTGCAATGTCCGCTGGCCTAGAGGTTGATGATTTCGCGCCGCGCCTCAGTTTCTTTTTCAATGCGCACAACAACCTCCTTGAAGAGGTCGCCAAGTATCGGGCTGCCCGCCGGATGTGGGCAAGAATTATGCGTGACCGCTTCGGTGCAAAGAGCCCGAAGTCATGGACGCTCCGCTTTCATACCCAAACCGCGGGCTCAACGCTGACCGCGCAACAAGTGGACAACAACGTCGTGCGGGTTGCGCTTCAAGCACTCGCAGCGGTCATGGGGGGTACACAAAGCCTCCATACCAACAGTCGCGACGAGGCCTTGGCGCTGCCAACGGAGGAGTCTGCACGACTCGCATTACGTACCCAGCAACTGATTGCCGCCGAGAGTGGGGTGGCGGACTTCGTGGACCCGCTTGCGGGAAGCTATGTAGTCGAGCAGTTGACCGATGAACTTGAGTCTGATGCACTCCGTCTCATCGAGGAGGTGGACTCGCGCGGCGGTATGGTCGCTGCCATCGAGGCT
>Ga0160422_10001086_pt1 | contig 16853 bp, 15 predicted proteins | sample Fk160mmetaG_FD_108192 | JGI IMG/M metagenome (GOLD analysis project Ga0160422, IMG submission 108192) | Marine microbial communities from the Central Pacific Ocean - Fk160115 60m metaG | ecosystem: Environmental > Aquatic > Marine > Oceanic > Photic zone | place: The Central Pacific Ocean... | reverse complement strand
TCAAGTCTGGTCGCTCAGTATCCACAATACCAGTGACCTTCTCTAGATTAGGCGATACAGGAGATGCTGGCACTAGATGAGCCGTACGAAACTCTCCGGTAGCGCCAGCCATTGTGCGCTCGTATAACATTTGTAACTGATGAAAAGTTTCAGAATCGGTCCACCCTCGACGTCCAGATAATTGTGAATTAAGCGGTAATTTTGTAAAATCATCGATTACTAATGCTATGGCCGATGCAACATCTTGTTGAGAAACCCACCAATGCTTTTTGCTGCTATCTTGACCCTGATATAACATTTTATTTTGACAACACAATAACATTTTATCCAGTGTCTTATTTGTCACATTAGCCATCAACGAATGTGGGATTAAATCATAAACGCAGATTTGTTTTATCTCGCCATTTGACTGAATGTTGTAATTAGCATCACGAGATATTACGAGTACATTACACCGAAGGTTGTTCAACACAGCAGATTCATCGGTCGCTGAACCATCGAGAAAATAAATTACTAAATCACCAGAGTTTACTGAGTCATTATTGAATTTCGTGGGGCGCATCTGTATCACTTCCAAATCGCTCGCCAAGTGGTCTATTACACGATCATACCATTCAACTGCAATACTACAACTGATATTATCAAAAATTAATTTCTGCAACAAATCTTCCCCAAGGCCGGCAAGACAACCCAAAAAATGGACTGTTGAACCTTGTCGCATGGCTGGGCTAGGTTGTTATTATTGATTAACAAAACTATCTTCGGTTTTTAATTTTCCAATTGAAAAGTCTAAAATCCAATTGGAAAACATTGATTCAAAATCTCATTTTATTCGATCACAATGCAGAATTTCTGATGATTCAAGAGAATCTTCGAAATATGTTGAACTATATTGAAAATTGAATAATACTCGATTTTTCTAGAATTATTGCATATATATAAAATTAGATTATACGACACTCGATAATTTGATTTTTTTTCTATATTTCAATTGGCTAAGTAATAATTATACGACAAATTCAATTGGTTTTTTACTTTTTTTCACCAAATAGTATAAAACCCCCCACGACAGAGGTTTGTTTAACCGGGAAGGAAAGCCGGACAAGGAGATGGGAAAAATGAAGAATGAGAAATACAACATCCAGGAGTTACTCCAAAGGGATGTCTATGTGAATGATAAGAAAGTTGGAACGATTGTCGGAGAAAGACATCATCCGAATGAGGCTAGAGTCAGATCAATGCGAATTCAAGTAGAATCTGATGTAGCTGATGAATATATGCGCAAGCCGGCAGAGTTAGCACCTCTGCCAAAGGAGTTGGTGCACAGCATCAGAAACGATGGCACAGTAAAACTATCAAAATCAATGCGAGAACTGCAACGCAGATGGAGAAATACTGTAAGAATCGACGAAAAACTGTATGCACCTGATGAAATGCTTGACAGAGCAGTGCTGGATAACCAAGGCAGAGAAATCGGAGTAATAACTGAATTATTCAAAATTAAGCGGACTTACAAAGGCGTCATCGTCAAAACCAGACTTGGAATACAGAAGGAATTCGGAGTAGACGAAACCCTTCGAATACCAATCACTGCGTTTTCAAGAACTCGTGAGAGATTAGATGAGGTTGTATTATCAAGAAACTTCGATAAAGTGCTTCAGTTGCCTTCTTACATTACAATTAATGAATTGACAATGGAATGATTTTGGACAATAATTGGGTTTAGCAAAATCCGTCACTATTATCACTATGGGGTTAGTCGGCGACTTGCCTTTGCGCGGGTAGCTTAGTCGGTTGGAGCACCCGGCTGATAACCGGGAGGTCGCAGGTTCGAGTCCTGCCTCGCGCACCACTCATTGATTCTACACACAAAAAAGATGAACAACCTGCTACGACGGTAGACCAAGGGGGAACCATGGTAGTCCTGTCCGGAAGTAATTCTCGCCCTATGGCCGAGCAACTGGCACGGGAGCTAAGTTGGCATCACCACTTCATTGAGACGCGTAGGTTTCCCGACACCGAAGGCTACATTCGCATACCTGATGATTTAATTGACGCAATACGAAGTGAACCTGTGGTTCTTGTATCCAATACATTTCCAGACTCAGGCATCATTGAAACACTACTTATGTTGGAAGCAATCAATGATGTAAGGGGCGGGAAACTCGAAAATTTAAGAGAAATTGGCCCACAGATATTAGATGATGTTGGGCCCGGAATAATCCTAGCCATTCCATATTTTGGCTATTCAAGACAGGACAAACGATTTCGTCCAGGTGAAGCAATTTCTGCAAAAGCAATAGCCAATTTATTGGCCGCAAAATGTGACGGCATCATTGTTTTTGATTTGCACGCACCTAAGGTACTACAGGGTTTGTCTGTACCGGTCGCCTTTACCTCAGCCATGCCGGAGTTAGCAAAACATTTGCAGACTACGGTGAATCCTGATTTCATTTTATCACCCGACAAAGGGGCAATTGACAGGGCTTCGGAGGTCGCTGAAATAATAGATTGTCAGTTTTCATACCTCGAAAAAACACGCATTGACGCCCATACTATAATCCACCAAGCAAAAGACTTGGATGTAGAAGGTAAAGTTGTGGCGATAGTCGATGATATGATTGCTACCGGAGGAACAATCTGTCGCGCTGCGGATGCATTGAGAACACAAGGCGCGACCGAAGTTCACGCAGCATGCTCACATGGGCTATTTACTGGCGGAGCCGTAGCCAGATTAATTCGTTACGTTGATGGCGTCCATGCCACAAGTTCGCTGAAAAATCCTCGTGATGTGATCTCCGGCGGACCTGCTCTAGCGCGCGGCGTAAGGGAATTGTTTGACCGGCTTGAATGGTAACTTTCCACTTCAGTCTAGCGTTTTTATGGGTAACTGGGCCAATCTAATGCCAAATTCGCCACTTGCGCAAATATTGTTTTCTTCCGTCGTGTTTATATTCTTGAGGTTGTGCGCATGGTTGCCCTTAACATGAGGATGGAGAGATTCCGATGAGTGTACACGTGCGATTTGAAACCCCAACAGAAGTATCAGACAAGATTTATGAAATGATTCAGTCCAATTCCAATGGACGAATAAAGAAAGGAAGCAATGAAGTGACTAAAACTGCCGAACGAGGCACTGCTCAATTCATTATACTGGCTGAGGATGTAAACCCGCCAGAGCTCCTAGCCCACATTCCATTAATCTGTGAAGAGAAAGGTATCCCATACGGATATGTTCCTTCCCAAGAGTTCCTAGCGAACGAAGCTGGCCTACCAAACGGCGTCAAAACAGCTTCCATAGCCATCATGGAAATCAATAAAGGCGCTCAAGAAAAATATCAAGAAGTTGTCGAACTAATCAACGGTCTGAAGGCTTGAACATAATTTGGAGTTGTTGATAGATGAGCGAAGAACTAGGCGGATGGCCAGCAGAAGTGGTCGAAATTGTCGGCAGAACCGGAATGACCGGGGAAGCAACCCAAGTGAAAGTTAGAGTCAATGATGCACCTAACCCGAGAGACGTCGGTCGAATCATCACAAGAAACGTCCTTGGACCAATCAGAATAGGCGATATCCTGATGCTGAGAGACACCGGTCGTGAAGCACGAAAATTGAATGCTAGGTGATTATTATGCCAGAAAGAAGAATTTGCAGTTTTTCGGGAGAGGAAATCGAGCCCGGTACCGGCATAATGTTTGTCCGTAAAGACGGCAGCATAATGTGGTTCAAGAATTCTAAGGCTCGCAAGAACATGGTGAAATTGGGACGTAACTCTCGAAAGGTAAAGTGGACCCGTCACTTTGTGAAGGGCGGCATTCAATAACTGAGTTGATTTGGTTCCGCATCCCTGATAAAGGGGTGATTTTTGGCCATAGTCAGTGAACATTATGGAAACAACGTATGTAATGGTAAAACCTGACGGAGTACAAAGAGGTCTGATCGGGGAAATAATTGGCAGATTTGAACAAAAAGGACTGAAGCTTGTTGGACTCAAAGCGATGGTTCCAAGCGAAGAAATAGCTCGAGCACACTACGCAGTTCACGCTGAGCGACCATTTTTCCCGGGCCTGATTAAATTCGTCACCTCTGGTCCAGTAGTATGCATGGCGTGGGCAGGAAGGGACGCAATAAGCGTAGCAAGAAACCTAATCGGCCCAACTAATGGTCGCGAAGCGCCGCCAGGAACCATTCGTGGCGATTACGGCATGGACATTGGCTACAACATGATTCATGGCTCTGATGCGCCGGAAACCGCAGAGTTCGAACTCGGTTTGTGGTTCTCAGAAGGCGTCATGGAGTGGGATCAGACCATTTCCAAATGGTTCTATGAATGATATCAAAACCTTGTTGATGGATATGGAGGTCTGTTTTTGTCTGAAAACGATATTCCAGAGTCATCTGATAGCCTAGTTCGAGGGGCAAATCGGCAGCCAATCGTTTCAGTCTTGGGCCATGTTGATCACGGAAAAACCAGCGTACTTGATTTAGTTCGCTCAATTGGTAGTGAACGACAAGCCAGTGTAATGGACCGAGAAGCAGGAGGTATAACGCAACACATAGGCGCCACCGAGGTCCCTGCCGAGGTATTGAATTCGACCTGCAAAGAAATGCTTGGTGGTAAGGAATTCAAATCACCCGGTTTGTTATTTATTGATACTCCGGGGCATCATTCTTTCGTTAGTTTACGCAACAGAGGGGGCTCTGTCGCAGATATTGCAATATTGGTAGTTGACATCATGGAAGGACTTCAACCTCAAACAATAGAGAGCCTTAACACACTAAAGGAGACCAAAACCCCGTTTGTAATTGCTGCAAATAAAGTTGACAGGATTCACGGTTGGAGGTGCGAAAGTGGTCGCGCTTTTATCAGGTCTTTCACTGCTCAAAGAGACGACGTAAAGGCACTATTCGACGAAAGGTATTGGAAGATACTGGGCCAATTTTCAGAACATGGTTTCAATATTGAGAGGTATGATAGAATTAAGGATTTCCGCCAGAATGTCGCGCTAGTCCCGATGTCGGCAAAAGAAGGCGAAGGTTTGCAAGATTTACTAGCGGTGAGTGTTGGATTGGCGGAACGATTTCTCGAGGACCGGTTAACCGATACAATTGGGCCGGCTATGGGCACCGTCCTTGAAATGAGGGATGAAGTTGGTATGGGCAAAACAATCGATGTCATTCTTTATCGTGGTAGTTTGAAGATTGGTGACAAAATAATGCTCGCCTCGAGTGATGGGGCATTCACCACACACATCAAAGGATTGAAGCGACCAAAAGGTATGTCAGAAATGCGTGACGCTGGCAAGCGTTGGGTAAATTATCCCGAAATTCAGGCGGCTTGTGGTGTTAAGATAGTTGCTCCAAATCTAGAAAACGCCATCGCTGGGACCACACTGCATCTAGCGAACACCGATGAAGAAAAACACAGTGCTGAACTACTAATTCGTGAAGAATGGCGTGGCATATATGACAAGATGCCAATAATGTGTTCTGAATGTAAGAAGGTCGCACCGCGCGCCGAATTCATTAGTAATTGTCAGAACGGTAGCTGCAAAGGTGCCGTTGAGGAAAAAGACGGGGTAGTCATCAAAGCCGATACTGTAGGTGGGCTGGAAGCATTGGCGTTTGAATTATTCAAACTCAAAATCCCCGTTAGACAGGCTACTGTGGGGCCAGTAAACAAAAAAGATATCTTAATGGCTAAGTCAATAAAAGACCCTCTCAATCAGGCAATCCTCGGATTCTCTACTAAACCAAACACGGAGGTTGCAGATGAGTTGTCCAAAGATGATTCCGAAATTGCTTTCTTCAGCGGTTCGATAATTTACCACATCATTGATGCATTTGAGGAATGGCGAGCCGAAAAGCAAGCAGAAATAGAGGCTGCGCAACGAGAATCATTAGTTTACCCAGGTAGACTGCTATACCTGAAAGATCATACCTTTAGAGCTAAAAATCCGGCAATTGTTGGCATGCGTGTAATCGGTGGAAGAATTCACATTGGACAGCGTTTGATGAAGTTAGACGGTACACCAATTGGACAAGTGAAGAGTTTGCGGACACGGTCATCTGAGGATGTCAAGGAAGCTAATCAGGGCGATGAGGTCGCAGTAGCGATTCAGGGCCCAACCGTGGGCAGACATATCGATGAACTAGACGAATTTTATGTCGATGTCCCTGCTTCGCATGCAAAGCGCTTGAAGAAGTTAAATCTCGACCCGGTAGAGCAAGAGATACTCGATGAATTGATTAGGCTGCATCGAAAGGTGGACCACTTCTGGGGTAGATGACTACAACAATGGATGATACATGATGACATAATACAACCTCACATTCATATATGGAATGTTTTGGTTGATGTGCGTAAGGAGTTGTGTGAATGGAAGCAGGATTCTCCCCTAATGCAGGTATGCCGGCACCGACTGGCTCGCAGGATTTAATCGGAACCGTCTCTGCAATTTCAAACAGCTTGATGGGCGAGGTAAGTAAGGTAATCATTGGAAAAAATGAGAACCTGAGAAGGGTCACCGTCGGAATTCTATCAAATGGCAACATGTTGCTTGAGGATTTTCCTGGCTTAGCAAAGACCCTGTTGGCCAATACTTTTGCCAGAGCTCTTGGTTGTAAGTTTAAGCGTGTTCAATTTACTCCCGACTTATTGCCGTCTGACATTATGGGTACCTACATGTATGACCAAAAATCCGGCGAGTTCAAATTAAGAGCAGGCCCATTATTTTCCAATATTCTTCTGGCTGATGAAATCAACCGTGCTCCACCAAAAACCCAAGCGGCTTTGCTTGAAGCAATGGAAGAAAAGCAGGTGACAATTGAAGGTATTACTCACAAACTACCCGCACCGTTTGTTGTTTTAGCAACCCAAAACCCAATCGAGCAGGAGGGAACATACCCTCTACCGGAAGCGCAAATGGACCGATTCTTGATGAAGATGTCAATGGGATACCCAGACCGCTCTGAGGAGAAGGCAATTTTAGCAAGGAGAAAACTGCGTGGAAAAGATAACCACGATGTTGAACAAGTCACTTCACCAAAGAAGGTGGTGGCAATGCAAAAAGCCCTAGAAACTGTGCATGTTGACCCGGCAATTCTGTCATACATTGTCGAAATCGTGCAGCGAACTCGAGAAGATCACAGAGTGGTTAACGGTGCTTCCCCGCGTGCTAGCCAATCGCTGTTTAAGACCGGCAGAGCAGCCGCAGCAATTGCGGGAAGGAATTATGTCATACCTGATGATATCAAAGGCATAGCATTGCAAATCATCTCACACAGAATTAACATGAAACCCGAAGCTAAAATTCGTGGGATAACCGGTATGCACATAGTCAGAAAAATTCTATCGGAAGTTCCAGTGCCTGTTATCCAACCAATGTGATGTTCGATTAATCATCCCTTGCATTGAAAGGGGAGTTCCTCAGTGGCATGGATTGTCCGGGGGTTGTGGTCAGTGAATCCGTATAAGATGGTTATAGCCGTAGCCAACCAGAAAGGTGGCTGTGCTAAAACCACCACTGCGGTTAATTTGGCTGCTGCACTATCGAAAGGGTCTAAGCGGCAGAAATTACCGCCTGCCAAGGTTTTGTTGATCGATTTGGACCCCCAAGGCAATTGCGCAACCTCATTTGGCGTTGAAAAGAAGAAAGTAAAACGGACTGCTTATGACTTATTGACCAATGATACCGGAGAAGACCTACCTTTGATGGATGAATACCTAATCTCTCCTAGGGATTTGACTGAAAGCATGAAAGAAGCATGGAGTATGCGAAATGGTGGTAAAGCGGCCCCGGAAAATCTCACTGTTGACAATCTATGGTTGCTTCCAAGCGACATTCATCTCTCAGGCGCAGAGATTGAATTAAGCCATAAAATTGGTCGAGAGACGAGATTACGTGAAGCCCTATTACCAATTATTGACAATTTTGACTATATCATTATTGACACTCCTCCATCGCTCGGATTATTATCAATTAATGCCATGTGTGCTGCTAACTGGGTTATGGTCCCCGTTCAGGCAGAATACTATGCACTTGAGGGTTTTAGCATGCTGATGAACTCAATTAAGATGATTCAACGCAGGATTAATCGTAATTTGAAGATTTTTGGTGTGGCGATGACAATGGTAGATGCCAGGTCGAAGCTGAGCCGTCACGTTTGTGACCAAGTCAATACAAAAATGCCGAAGAAGTTGTTCAAAACGACCATAAGAAGATTGGTCAAAGTTGCTGAAGCACCGTGGTCTGGTGCTCCAACGGTATTATTGAATAAGCCGACAAATTCTGGTGCAGGAGCTGGCTCATTGGAATATTGGACTCTAGCAAAAGAGTTTCATCAACGCGTTATGGCGATGCGAAGAGAATTTGGAGTTAATGAACAACCAAGATTACTATTGGACCCAAACCGGTAAACGGCTAGTTTGCTTAACCGTCAAAAACTATCATACCGAGGTTAATTTCTTCGCGTAGGTTAAGTATTCCCTTGATTACTCGCGAGCGGGATAGAATATGACTGCAGAAGGTATGACATCAATAAGCGTGAGTTATGAGGTTCGTAGGCAGCTCAACACACTGCGTACTTTCAGTGGCTACAAGAGTGTAAATGAACTCTTGAACGACCTGATTAGGGCGCATAAGATTACCAAAATGAACGGCGAAGTTGAGAAATTAAGAGAACGGATGAAAGCCGTTGCCGATGTCGATGTGGAGCACTTAGTTGATCGTTTGAATCTCTCTCCATTCAGGGTGTAATAACATGATGTATGGGGATGTCGAGAAATATGTGTTCGATACCAACAATCTGATTCGTGCGTTATTTGATGAAAATACGGCAGAAGGTCAACTGCTCGACGCCGCATGCGCCGGATATGTCGAATTATTTGCAAAATCTAAATCATGGAATGCCGTATTGTGGTTAATAATGAATACAATAATTGACGCTGGAAAACCGCTTTACACCGGCGAGGAATTAGGTCGCTTGAAAGAAGCACTGCCGATTATCTGGAGATAATCAGTTATTACCATATTTCGCGATCCATTCGTGTCCATACCATTCCCATTGTTCCTGAGTCCAACCCTCTGGTAAGCCAGATTCAGGTATGGGTGGAGGAGTACTCGGCTTCTCAGCAGCCTGCTCCGCCACTGCATCAGCCTCCTCAGTCACTTCAACCTCTGTTGCCAATCCAGCGAGTTCGTCAATGTCTACCTGCTCGTCATAGAGCTCTTCTGCAGTTATTGTGTTGTCAATTTTCTCTTCGATAACATCACTCTTATCGCTGAAATCCATCGCCGCAACCTCATCATCCCAAGAGTCATCTGATTCAATACCCCCTGTTGCAGATAGCCCTGCACTGCCTTCTAACGCTTCTTCATTGGCGGTATTGTTGTCTTTGGGCTGGAAAGGTACGCCGTAACGCTTGACGAGGTCGTTCAACTTTCGCCGTTTAGTGACAAAACTGACCAACAAGATAAGCACAGTAGCAATCACGAAAACGGCACCACCAACAACTGCCACATCCTTGATTGCTGACAAAACACCGTCATCCTCATCCAGTGTACCCGCTTGTTTTTGGGCTAACCACGCAGCATAAGAGAGGTCGGGTTCTCCAACATTTTTATCTCTTGAAAGATATTCTTGATAGTCTAGGTCATTCCAAGATTTACAAGAAGTAGACTGGTTGCCAGATATTCGACAATAATCCTCCTGACTAATAATCAGGGGTTCTAGGTCGTCATAGTCAGAATTTGACCCTACTCCGTCTCCATCTGAGTCAAACCATTCCGTTGCATCGGCTGGAAATTCATCGGTTAAATCATCAAAAGAATCCCCATCAGAGTCTAAACAGCCAAACTTATCAATTACGGTGCCGTCAAGACGAATCTCTTTTGTTGAATTTCCAGCAACAGATGGGCATGAATCTGGGGTTAAAGCAGGTGCAGGATTGTCGCCGTAACCATCGCCGTCCATGTCTGCCCATTGGGTAGAATCGTCGGGCAGCGCATCGGCTCCATCGGCAACAGTAAACGTATCGTCTGGGTTTGAATAATAATCAAAATCACTGTCAAGGCAGCCAAATCTATCAAACTTAGAGAATCCCGCTGCCTGGGGACATGAGTCGGGATCGTTGCCCAACGGGTTGTCGCCATAACCGTCACCATCACTATCATTCCATTGTGTTGCATCATCGATGAATTTGTCACCCATTAGACCATTGGTATTATCTCCATAACCATCCATATCTGTATCGGACCACTGTTCATCATTGTCAGGGAACATATCGCCATTTAGACCATTCTGATTATCCCCATAACCGTCGCCATCTGTGTCTGCATGTTGCTCAGGATTATTGGGGAACATATCGCCATTGGCTCCTTGGGGATTATCACCAAAACCATCTCCGTCCGAGTCAGTTTGTTGTGTCGGTTCATTCGGGAAATCGTCCATCGAATCTATTACACCATCGCCATCATTGTCAATATCGTAATATACAATACCCGAGTTTAACCCTGAGTTATAAATCACGGATATTTGACCAGTTAATTCCGGCAGCACGTAAAAGACTGTGGTGACTGATGCCAGTTCATCCGTCTTCGTAAAATTGAGTTTATCGACAAAATGAATGGTATTATCACTGTCCACCACGGCATAATGAGTGTCATCAAAATTCTGAATTGAGGTTATTTGGCTACTACTTAGAGTAATTTGTGAGTGGCTCCAAGAATTATTGTAATCATACATGTGTAAAACGCCGCCACCAGAACCCGCTAACAAGATTCCATCATGTGTTTCATACATGGCACTAAGATAGGAACTAGGCTGAGTCTGCTGATTTATCTCACTACCAAACTTATCGAAAATGTATAATTTGTTATCAAAGCCTCCAGCGACGATATTGTCATTTGATAATACCTCAAAGGACAGAAATCCAGAGGTAATAGTTGACGTTTGGTAGTTGGTGTAGGTGCCTTGATTGTATTCCTTTGCTTTACGTAGTCCGCTATTGTAGGCAATCCAAATCTCTCCATCAGAATCCCAGTCCAAAACATCCGGTATATTGGAAAGTTGTGTCTCATACTCAACTTGCTTTGTTTCGAGGTTGAAAACTAAAAATCCTTCTTCATATATGATGGCCAAAAGTTTCTCACCCGCATCTAATTTAGCGTAGGTAGTGTTTACCTCAAGGTCATGTGTCCAGATCTGTGAAAACCTGCCGTTTTGGATTGTACTGGAAGTTATTACCCCATTAGTTTGCATATACAGTATTGTATTGTCATCCAAAATTTGGGTAAAAGCAATAGTTGAATCAAAGGTTTCAGTGGTATCCGCCTCTACAAGGTTACTGTTTGCTGAGGTGAGGGGAATTGAGGCTGTTATCAAGGTAACAATCGCTAAAAACGCTAGGCATCCCGCACGCTTCATGACCGCGCCAGACACTTTGAGGATATGAACACAGCGTTAATTTGCCCAAAAATCGTCATTCATCATCTGATTTCTTTTTACCCATATCCTTCGAAGGGGGTGGGCCTCGAGACTTCTTTACTGGCTCTAGCATGTGCTTTACTGGCGTGAGCTTAGCCACAGTTGTTCTCGGCTGCTGCTGAGGAATCATCGTTTTGGCAATCGGCCTCAATGTTGTCGTGTCAGTCGTTTGGTCGTCAATATCGGTTGTTTCCTCAACAGATGTTTCGGACGCCACTACCTCGGTAGCTGGTTGCACTTCAGGTGTCCCCAACTTCTTGATTGGTCTCGGCAAGATTGCCGCAGTAGCGGGTTTTGCCTCACCGATTGGAGATTTGACCGGCCTGATTAGAGGCGAGGTCGGAATCAATGGTTTAGCGCTAGAAGTCGGGGCTCTCATGCCTGCCAGACCGATATTGGGTCTTGGTGGCTCTTGAGCCCTGCCACCGCCTAGAATGCCGCGCATTGGCCTTCCGGCCGAGGCGCCAAGCGTACTGACCTTTGCACCGAGAACCGTCGGGTCTGGTAAGGTAATCGGTTGTTTCCTGTCCTGACCAGAAATTGATTGCATCCACATCTGGCGTTTTTCAGCCTTGGTGTCAAGGTTTTGCAATTCTTGGAATTCTTCCTTCCGGGTTCGGTATTCTTCTTCATCAGATTCTATTTCGCCCTGAACTTGTTTCTCAACGGCCTCACGCATCTTTATCTCGGCTGTTTCCTTGAAGTTGTCCATTTTATCGCTCAGGTTTTGCAGTCGGTCCCGAATTTCCGCCCGCTTAAGACCCAGTTGCGCCTCTATTTCAGCACGAATCAGTGCTTCACGCTTCCTGATTTCGATTAGCGCCTTGTTGCGCATTATCTCTTCGCGCTTGTCCAATTGTCGTTCTAATTGTGTAGCAACCTCTTCTTCCTTACGCTGCTTGAATTCCTCAAGGCGGTCTTCCATGTTGACCTCTAACTCGAGAGCAGTTTCCTCCTTGAGCAACTCCAAGTGTGTCTCAAAGGTCAGACGCTCATTGCGTAGGCCTGCGTCAATTTCAGACATAATCGCCTTCCTGGCTGCGGCCTCTCGGGATTGGAATTCCAACTCAAGGCGCTCTGCCCATTCAGTCTTCTTTGACTCATATTGTTGTTCAAGTTGCTCACGCAACTCATTCTCCCGATCATAGCGGAATCTTGCCAAGCGGTTTTGTATTTCCGCTTCTCTAGCACTACGGTAACTGGAATACTCAGACTCCATACGGTTATCGAGTTCGATTTCTATATCCTGTTTCAATGTCTTAGAAATGTCATCGATTGCTTTGGAAAATGTGATGTCATATTTCTCCCTCAATCGTGATTTTCTATCAGCTAAACGTTCCGAGTGTCGTGATTCTAATTGCTTCTCAATTTCGATACGCAACTCATCCTTTCGTCGAGCAATAGCAAGCTCAACGTCCTCGCGCATCTGTTGCTCCAAATCATCGGTTTCTTGGCGTAGTTGTGCCTCAAGTTCAACTTGTATCTGTTGCGCAATATCCTCCTCAAGGCGAAGGCTTCTGCGGTCGTATTCCGATTTTAGCCGTGTTTCTCGTTGCTTGAGTCTGGCTCTCAGTTGTTGCTCCAGTCGCGTTCTAATCCCACGACGCAACTGCTCTTCGCGCTCAGATAGTTTTGCCGAGTGGCTCTCTTCGAGTCGATTAAGTTCATGAGACTCCATTTCTTTAAATCTAGACTCCATTTCCTGAGACAGTGAGGCCTCCATATCTCTGATACTCTGTTGTAGTTGTTGGTTAAATTCAAGGGCAATTCTCTCTTTTTGAATGTCGAGTCTTTGTTTATGCTCTTTTTGCAACTCTACCTCAAGTTGTTCTTTCAAGTTGCTTTTATGGTTTTGGAGTTTAACATCCTGTTCTATTTCAAATTGCTCCTGCAGGGCTTCGATTTTCCGGTTCAATCTAACCTCATATTCAGCACGAAGTTTCGCTTCTTCCTGAACCAAGGCCTCTTGCTCCAATGCCACCAGTTCTTGGTCCATTTGCTCTCTGAGTTCCTGTTCAAGTGTTTCAATAGTCAGTTCATGCTGAATTGCAAGTTCGCTGGCAAGGTTTTCTTGCATTGCAATGACTCTTTCATTGATTGCTTGTTGCCTCAATCTGCGCTCTCGACGTATATCGGCTCGCAAGCGCTCTTCGGCTCGAAAACGGGAACTTGTAACCTCTGACTGTGAGAGAGTCTGTGGGCCACCACCGGTAAACTGGCTACGTAGTGCAGATAATGACATTTGGCGGGTATCTTGTTTTCTACCGCGAGCAGTGTCATGGGAATCTCCCGACTTGCTATCGCTGGCACTCATACTACCCATCCAGTCCATCATCCGCTTCTAATCATACATAAGGAGCGCGATGATTTTAGTTATTGAGATGGCGTTTTGTGAGGTGTTTTTGATGCTCCAAGTAGACTGAATACAATCAAAATTTGACGAAGAATGTTTTATCGCAGGCTGGGCAATCAATTTCTCTTCGACCTGGTCTTTTTTTCATCCTAAGCCGACGTTGACAAGATGGACACTCAATCTCAATTTTTGGAATATTAGGTTTAACTGTAAACTGGCAGTCACAAGCGGCACACTGTAGATTTGCTGGACGCGAATCTACACCAACAATTAGCACTTTCTCGCATCCCGGGCAGCTGACTTTTTCCTGTCGCCATTTCTTACGAGTCCCCTCGTGTTCAACTTTTACTCTTGCAGAACACATTTGACATTGTATTTCGCCTAATTCCATCGGTAACATTTCATCGCATTTGGGACAGGTCAGTGCCGGTGGCGAGATTCTAGATTCTACAACTAACTCTTCAGTCATTATATCACCTATTCTTCGCCTATCAAGGCAATCTTCTCGGGAACAAAATTCCACGGCAAATCCAACTCAATACCCAGTTCATTTGCCAATTTCTCTAATAACAATTTGGCACCAACTCGGTCACGAGAGCCTTCTAAGGAGAGCACGTGGGTGTTGTGCTGAGTGATGTCGACTGCAGTTGCCAATTGATTGCTAGCGACTGGTTTGTGATGATTAACCTCTAGTAATTCGGGGAGATTGACACTGCTGGCAATCTTCCACCATCTGGCTCGTCCTTCATCACGGTGATTTTCAATCAAGCCCAGTGAAGCTAACTTCTTGAGATGATGATACAAATTATAGCGATCTACGTCCACTAAGTTCTGCAATTGCACGGTGCTCATTTCAACAACACCGCTCAAGGAAATATACAGACTTCTTCGGGTCGGATGGGCAAGAGCAGCAGTTATCGGGTCGGCCCTTACTCTACTCATCCTCGCACCTATGTAGAAGAGGGGCTTCTATTGTTTAAGATGTCGCGTGATTTTGATTCGGCAAAACAATATTTGAGGCATTATCAGAGAAATAATACCGCTTTAGTTGCTTGAACAATTGAATAATATCCATCCATAAATTTTTCATCGTTAGATATAGCATGGACAGAATATTGCCCTTGCCAGATAGTCTTGCGCCATTGAAAATTACCAACAATACTGACCCCTCATGTATCAATACACCAACCCATAACTGATCATAGAATTGGTTAATCACCGAGATAACTAAAATGATGGTAATCGATACTGACATGATGATATTGCTAACTAGCGCACGGTTCATCTTTACCGATAAGTCGTATAAACCGACCAACATTTTTGGCTGATCGCCAGGGAACATAATATCTGCCGCATCCATGTTTACTGATTCTCCAGTGCCGACTGCAATACCAACATCTGCAACGGCAAGTGCAGCAGAATCATTGAATCCATCGCCAACCATCATCGTAACATGACTCTTTGAACGGTCTTCCACCCAACGAACCTTATCCTCTGGTGATAAACCGCCCAATGCGTATGACTGCGGTAATCCAACACTGTCAGCGAAGGCGTTGACTGAACTTTGCTGGTCACCTGAAATAATTTCGACGCTGATGCCGCGAGATAGGAAACTTTGAATCAGTTCTTTGCTCCCTTCTCTGGTATCATCATGAACGAAAGTGAATAACGCAATTGCTTTCGAATCTTTGGCCAATACACTCACTCCGTAACCATCAGATTTGCCTTGGTTGATTGCTTTGACTAATTCATCCGGGACCTCGATGCCATACTTGGTTGTCAAATCTGCCCTGATGAATAATACCTCTTTACCACCAACAAATCCCCTTACCCCTGCTTCAACATCGTTTATCCCAGTTACTGCAGTCGGTTTAATCGATTCCTTATCTAAGAAATCCAAGACTGCTGCGGCATAAGGATGAGAGGACCGTTGCTCAATACCGCCTGCGAGAGCGATTGCAGCTTTTCTTTGTCGGCCCTTAGCAATGGTGATTACACCAATCTTTGGTTTACCTGATGTCAGTGTTCCTGTCTTGTCGAACAATACATGATTAACCTTTGACAGGCGTTCTAATACATTACCACCTCTCACGACTGCGCCCATTCGTGATGCTTTGCTCAATGCGGCAGCATGTGGCATGGCTGCAGCAAGTAGCAGTGCGCATGGACAAGCGACCACCCACAAAAGTAGGATGATTTTCCAATTACTGGAAGGGAACATAAAATACCACACAACCAATGCTCCAAAGAGGACAATCGGCACCCAAATTGCGGTAAATCGCTCGATTTGATTCTGAATTGGTGCTTTCTGCTCTTTGAAACTATGAACGGCTTCGATTAGGCCAGCGAGTCGGGTATCGTCACCAACAGCGGTCACCTCGATCAGGACCGGGCCGCGAGCTAAAATCAGTCCTGCGCTTATTTGGTCGCCTTTGACCACTTCTATTGGCACTGATTCTCCCGTCAATGGCGCTCTATCTAAGGCACCAAAGCCTTCGACAATGATACCATCTGCTGGGATCAATTCACCACTCCTAATCTCCAGTATATCGCCAATATTAACCAAATCTAGGGATATTACCTCATGCGTATCTGATGATTTTTGATGATGGTGTTCTGAGGTCTGAATGGGTTGAAAGACAGAGTTTGATGACTGGAGGGAGAAATTGCTAAGCTGTTCTGGTTTAGCTAGTTGTATTGAAGGGTTAAGCAATTTTCTTGCTGTTTTTGGTATTCTGTCAAGGCCTCCCTGCATCAGTTTGCGAGCGTTTTCTAAGGCGCTAGTTTCAAGATGACCGGCAATAGCAACTAGAATTACAACCATGAGAGCCTCTTCCCACATCCCAAGTATTGATGCCCCCACAACTGCTATGCTGGTTAACACTTGAAACCCCATTTGTTTCGATAGTAAACTCGCGACTGCCTCATGAAACATTTGTAGCCCCCCGACCATTACTCCATAGGCACCGATTAGCCCGATTAAGACTGGTGACCAGCCAAGGAAATCTCCGAT
>Ga0160422_10001084_pt1 | contig 16862 bp, 26 predicted proteins | sample Fk160mmetaG_FD_108192 | JGI IMG/M metagenome (GOLD analysis project Ga0160422, IMG submission 108192) | Marine microbial communities from the Central Pacific Ocean - Fk160115 60m metaG | ecosystem: Environmental > Aquatic > Marine > Oceanic > Photic zone | place: The Central Pacific Ocean... | reverse complement strand
GTCACAGAAGCATCACTGATTGCCGCAAGCGTGACTTTACGTCCACCACCTGTTCTGTCGGCTGGTGAACCTATACTAATACTGGTTGTGTTACCTAAAGTATATGTGCTTGTAGCCTCAGCAAATGTGGTTGCTTCTTGGCTTGTAATGTCAAATCTGTTGGCCTCTGTGTCGAGTACCGTCAAACCGTTATCAAGCACTCTGTCTGCTATACTTGCCATTATCCAAAACTCCTAATTCTCATTCGGTGGCCAGAGCCACCAGATTTTGTTTTTTGATCTTCCATATTTATACCACTAACAGCGTTTTTGTACAACTCAACCCATACTGGGGTTCTTTGATCTTCAGCAAGATAAGGAGCGCTATGAGATAAAGAAGCATATAAGTAAGCATCGGGATGATAAGTTATAATCCAATTAGTTGGATTGCTACTACTAAGAGTATCAATTCTTTCGTAATATAACATTTCTAAAGTGTATGTTTGATCAGGCGTTGGATACACTTCAAAAGATCCATCGACCATCGCATAAAATTTTGGAGTTGCCGCAGTATTGCTGACAGCGCGTTTATCCATCAGCTCACTTAGAGTAATTAATTCTAATCTTGTTTCACTAGTGCCTGTTAACATAAGTCTAATTGGCTCTAAAAAATCACTTGGAAAAGCTGTATATTTTGTATCCAAATTGGCTGTTGCTCTTTTTTCCATTCTCTAGTGACGAAGTTGCCTATTTAAATCTGCTTCTGCTAAAGTTATAAAGCTAGGAATGGCTGATGTTAAATCGTCACGATTTAAAAAATCAGCTATTGAACTTTTTAACTCAGTAAAATTTGAAATGCTCACAGTCTGCCCTGCCTTGTTCTAAATACTTGATTGTCAGAATCGTTCATCCATTTCTTTAAAGCTACAGGGTCGTCTGCAATTCCCTTGCGCTTTAGGTCATAGTACACAGAAAGAGGAATCGAAGCTACTTTATTTAGATCGTTCCATTTTTTATCTGTGTTGTTGTAAGATCTTTTATTATATTCTGCTATTCCTGTCACATCTTGTACAGTTTCGACGACATACTCTCCGTTATCTTTGACGTGCCAATACTTGGTAATTCCAAGCTGGGGATCTCTGTCAAAAAGTTTTTTTTGCATTTTTATCTCCAATTAAGAGGGGCGACCGAAGCCGCCCCAACTTTATTATGATGTAGTTAGATCGAAAATACCCGCGTGAGCTTTTTCGTTACCTACTTCTAAACCGGCTTCAACTAGCAACATTGACTTGGAAGCGTCACCAGTTTTTGCAAGCTCTACGTTTTGAATTGGGCGTAGATAAGATACTGAAGCGTATTCTGGGTCGAGCAAGAATCCGTCTCTTTCCCTTTGAAATAAGTTAACAGTCACAGATAATGTCCCAAAATCAGATAGATAGACGTCAGCCGCTCCTATAATTGTGGTCGGAGCATCTGTCGGCGCCATATAACGCTGAGCCGCAATACCCGCAAATCCTGAAACAACAGTTTTATTAAAAGGACCAACCATTAGGATTGATGGTGTGCCGCCGTTTGTAAACGCAAGCTGCATTGCCGATTTTAATTTGGTTTCTGTAAACGCGGCTTGGGTTCCGTCGGTACGAGCATCTGTCCCGTCACCTGTTGGACTTGCGCCGCCTGAACCCATAACGTCGTTAGTTGCAATCCATGCACCTAAACCACCGGTCTCACGGGCTGTAGTTGTGTTTCCAGCCACCTGAGCGTTATTGTCCGTTAAAACCGCCTCTAGGTCTCTTTTAAGCTCCTTGCCTCGTTTTGCCATTTGCATGGCCATTTCAGAATTTCTTCCGGCAAGATCTTGAGACTCAAGGTTGTCGGCAACGATTACAGTTCTGCGTAGGATCTGTGTATAATTTCCAACGCGAGTTGTTGCAGAAGTTGAATCAAATGAAGAAACATCGTCCCCATCAATTCTAGCTGTTTTGTCTACAGCGTTCAAAGAATCTGTTTGCCACTCAAAATAAGTATTGGACACATTTTGTGATCCAACATTACTTTGAAAAGGAACTGTTTCTGGGGAAATGGAATTTATCACGTCGGATAATTCTTCACGAATACCCTTCGCGTCGAAACTTGTAAATGTATTTGCTACAATGGCCATATTAGCCTCCTATTAATGTATTGATTGCAGCCGCAGCATCTTTGACGCGGCCAGTTTGTCGTGCGCGTAGTAACGCTTGTTCATTCGCAGCTTTGGGTCGCGGTTGTGTTCCTCGTGTGCCTGTCTTCATGGTCTTGGCTTTTGACTTAGGCTTCGCTTTCGCTTTTACAGCCTTAGACTGACCCTGATCAAATAACATAGCCATACGAGCTAGTTTAACTAAGCCGGCGTGTCTCAACTCATTAATATCAGCTTCGAGAAAACCTTCTTTCAGTAAAAAGCTTCTCAGATCCGCTGCTTCCTTCTGGGCGACTTTCGTGTCTCGCCACTCTGGAATAATCTCTGGGAGCATTTCGCGTTGCCTAGCAGTAAACTCAGCTTTCATTCGCTCTTGGTTTTCTGCTTCTAAAGCCTGTACACGCTCTTTCTCCTGACGGATTGCCTGTAACGAATTTTCGCGCTCTTCCCTTTGCTTTCGGAATTGCCGCTCGGCTTTTCTGGCCATGTTAGGATCTGCTTCATACAGAGTATCCCAATCAGGCTCTTCAACCACTTGTGACTCAATCCTCTCCTGTAAAGCGGGTAGAAGTTGAGCATATTGTTGCCGCTCTCGCGTAACAGAATCAAATTGCGCCTCAATGTCTTTTCGCATCTCGGCCAGTTCTTGAGTCTTGCGAGTATAATCTCTCTGCCTTAGATTTCCGCGTTTTAGCTCTTCGACTGTAATCTCTTCGCCTTCTACTTCCACAGTCTGCGCAAGTATGTCAAAAGATTCTTCTTCAAGCTCTTCAGCTTCTTCCGTAGCTTCGAGTTCGCCTTCTGTTTCCGCTTCTTCATTAGTTGCTTCCTCTTCGGGCATTTCGGCCTCTGCTTCGATTACCTCTTCAGCTTCAGCCTCAAGCGCCTCTGGCTCACTTGCAGTATCCTGTTTAGGTGCAATCATGTCCATTATGGCATTTTGTGCAGTGCCTAGATCAATCCCTTTTGGGTTGTTGGGTTCTGACATCTTTTAACTCCTATTATGTATCTATTTTACTTTTTTTTCAATAGACGCATTATCAACCATTACTTTCAAACTTTGTCGAACATATTCGACGCCTCTTAGTTTAAGATAAATAGCTTCGCGCCCTTCCTTATCATTAAGCTCAGTTGCTTCGAACTCAACCCAACAATTCGCTCTCATTTCATCTAAAAATCTTATTAGATCTGTATCTCTTAATAACCTCTCTGCCTGATTGCCATCGTCGATGATCTCCTGTTTTGATTTAGCCATCTATCCCTCATTTATTACGTCAACCTGACCTTTTAGAACTTCTCTGTTTATAGCTAGATCAGCTCTGATTTTTTCTACGTTTAGCTGCGTTCCATATTTGGCTTTCATTTCCTCGGCCTTCACAAATAAATCAGCATCAAGCTCATCACGCTTACGATCATCGTCCATAATCATTTTTTCACGCTCTAGCTCAAGCTCTGCGGCTTTCTTCTGAATATCGGCTTGTATCTGTTGGATTTGAACCGCGATAAGCTGTTCGTTAATGTCTGGCTTATCCTCTTTAGGCGGTGGGTTAAACTGTGCCGGATCACTCCAAAATTGAGATGTATCCTTAAATCCGGCAAGCTCTGTCATAGATTTAAGAGTATTTGCAAGCTTGCTCATGTCTGTGAGCGGGTTAATCGCTCCCATAGTTTGCATAGCGTCTTTCTGCATTTCACCAATCTGCCTAAGCATCATCATACGCTCAGTATCCGTACCACGCCCAAGAGCGACTTTTATAGATACATCCATGTTTGCGTTCCATACGCGAGGATCTATTTCGACAAAATCATTTGTTAATCTGACCATACGAGGCCGGTCTTGGTGCGTGGTAATTAGATGTAAAACAATTTTATATAGACGCTTCATGCCTGTCTCGGCAAATATGCGCGCAATAAGTTCTATGTGTTGCTGAGCGGCGCTCACAGTAGCGGCAACGGCTGAGGCAGTTGTAGACTGCAACGCCTGAGCGTCTAATCCCGCAGAAGCCTTTGAAATGCCTGTACGAGCTTCTTTTAGCTGATCCATATACTGCAATACTGGAAAAGCTTCTTTACCAACAAACGGCAAAACAAGCTGTTGAATTGAGTTATTTCCTCTCTGACGAATTACAGATCCCACTTCAGTTGACATAGCATCATCTAAATTAACCATACCCTCCGTGATAGCTATTCTTGGATGAATAGACATTGCTAAGCTATCGAGAGTATTTCTCATAATGCTAGACTTGATACGCTGTATGTCAGCAACCGTGTCAGCGACGCTCATACCGTAAAAATCGTGTGCTTCTGGATCTGGACAAAACGATGCAAATGGCGCCATGTGGCAAGGCTCGTTCATTAAAATCTCGTTGCCGTCGCCTCCAGTACATATTTTTCTAAGTTCAGCTATGCCATCTCCGTCGTAATCAACCTTGATGTAATTTTCTATATACATAACCTTTTTCATAGCAGGGTCGTCGCGCTCGTTCATTTCGTTTTGAAGATGCGGGTTACGCGTGTGTCGCTCAACATTGGTTAGCATATCTTCATGAGCTGAAGACATTTTTGACACGACATCGAAGTCGTAGCCCATAGCCACAAGCTCGGACACGGTAAGAATACGCCGGTGGGCGCAATAATCAGCCGTTTCGATAGATTTAGCTTCACGCGAAATGATAAATTCTTCTGGAGGCACGGCCTCTAATTTTACGCGTCCGTCTGGGTGCGTATAAGTAACTCGAACCGCGTGCATCATTGGCGGCTCCATCATCTCGCCGGTCATAGGGTCCATTTCTGGTTCTCCCATAGCCTCAGACGATAAAATATCAATCTCTGCGTCTGGATCTGCCATAAGCGCCGACAGGGCGTTATCGTCTAGCCCTGTAAAGTCTAATGTTTCGTAACGCGTCTGGTCATCCCAATAGCATTTTAGCACGCCAACTTTGCGAATTAACGCGTCTTTGAAAGCGGCGTGCATCTCAAGAAAACCGTTGTTGTCTCTGTTTATAATAAAATTAGCAAACTCGGTAGCTTGCTTTGCGTTGTCCACGTCTTCCGGTCCGTGTGGCGCGTATTCCACCGTATTTTCTGTAGAGTTAAAAATACGCATCAAAGACGGCATAATCGCTTGAACGGTATCTCGAACGTCCATACTTACGACTTGGCTTCGCCCGTCTTCTTCGTTGCCAAATGGCTCACCTCGATAATACTCGGTTGCTGACGCCCTAATAGGTGAAACAGTGTTATCAGCATAATCAATCGCGTCTTCGATCTCTTTACCCACAATGCCTTGAAGTTCTTCCTCGCTCATCACGTTAGGATCTATTTCTGCTTCCAAGCTATTCGCTAATTCGTTTATTTCGTTTTTCATCTAGCATTTCCACCTTCTTCTAGCAGCTTTACCTCTTTCGCCCGTCCAACCACGGCTGCGAGCGCAAAAAGATTTCTTTCGAGCTTTGTCTTTTTTAGTCTTAGGGTTAGGCGCCGGAGCCTTAAGATTTGATCCTGTTGCACGATTATATTTACGCCTACCTTTTGCAGTTAACCCACCGCCACGCTTGACCGAAAGCTTTTCACCTCGGCCAACGGATAGACTTGGGGCCTTTTTGCGCTTTTTAGTTGGCATTAACTATCGCCTAACACGTCTACGTCTTCCCTCAGCATCTAAAGGAGGAAACATCTGAATATAAGTATCAAAAAAGGCATCTCTATTTTTTTCAGTATCATCGATACCAAGTTCTTCTAAAAATTGTTCAAAAGTTGGAACAATTAAACCAGATGTAACCGGCTCTGGATCTGGAACGCCAATAATACCCCGATCTGGTCCTCTTACGTTGTTTGAAAATGGCGCCATATTAAGTCTTGGGTCTGAAGCAAATGGTCCGAGCATCATATTGCGCTGCATCATTTGCAATGGAGCGTCGTCGTAACCGCTCGACATCATTGGGCGCGTCATAGGCCTAAGAGATGATGACATTTCAGAGCCGGAGCCTCTACTTGTCGCTCGCGTTGATCTGTTTCGATTTGGAAGTCCCAGCTTTAGGTCGCCAATAATTGTTGACAGTATTCCTTTTTCGGATCTTCTTGGGTTTTCAACTCTACCTCGCGGAGCCGCAGCTCTCTGGGCGGCGGTTTGTCGTTCATATAAAGCCGCTCTATCGTCGCCGTATTGACGACGTAGAGTTTCTCTCGTTCTATCAAAATAGTCTTGATCTCTTTCGGTAAGCCCAAAACCCATACCAAGATCTCTACCGATCCCCTTGGCTGCACCTCCTAATAAACCTAATATCATTTGCTCGACCTCTTCTTTGGCTTCCAACTTATGCGCTTCGGCCCAGTTTTACGTTTTGCAGCCTTTTTAGCTGCGGCTGATTTTGCCTGACTTGCGGGACGACAGGCGGGATATGGTCTACCTTTGTCTTTCTTCGATTTAGTTCGACCGCACTTCTTACCAGTTTTGACGTCTCGCCAATCTTGCTTAAACCACTTTGTTAAACCGCCTGAAGGTTTTCTAGGCATAAGTCCCGCCACGCTTTTTGTACGTTCTCACGAGCCAAGCGTTGGCATATGCAGACGGATAAACTTTAAATTTTTTCTTAGCCTCACTCTTTACCCTTGCGTAAAGCTTAGGATTTTTAGGTTTCGGACTCGAAGACTTTTTTCTAGTTCCTTTTACGGCCATTACTTTTTAGCCTTTTTCTTATAACTGATTTTTTTGCCTGACTTCTTGGCTGCCTTCTTTGCAGCTTTCATTCCCTTAGTGTTGTACGCGTATTTTTTCCCGCCGACCATAGGCATAGCAAAACCTCCATAAATGTTTGCTACATAATACAGGATTTTCTAGTAAAATAAACCCCACGCGTAAGAGAGAGGATACGCGTGGGGGAGCGACCAATGTTATCGATGCTCTAGCGGCAAAAGGAAGGAAAAACCGCTAAGCTCAGTCTGACAGGAAAGAATCAATTTTTCAATTTGTATAAATTAATTCTTATTTTTAACTTTTTAAAAAATCTTAACCTCGTAAGTCATTGATTTGCTTAGATTTTTTTGTTGTTGACGTTAACATTATGTTAGAGTATTGTTAGTGTATAGAAAATGAAACGGAGAAGAAAATGGAAGATTTTGGAATTAAATTTGTAAACGCAGACGACGCGGGACTTCTTTTCACAATCAATACTTCTGAAGGTCAAATCGCAAGAAGAGCCGACAGCGTAGAGGACGTGACTGATATGATCAAAAAATATGGTCTAAGCCCCGCAGCGTATTTTTCATCTGACATGGACTTTGCTACCGAAGAAAATTTTCTTAACGACGGCGACGCAAAAAAAATGTTCTACGCCGGATTGGAAGCAGTTTAATCAACAGGGGGGCTTAGTCCCCCCAGAAAGGAGCCTCACATGGCTTACACACCACGCACCACCAACCCAATCACTTTTGGCATCAGTCTAACTGGCCATAAATATTACACTGGCACAGAAGTGGAACACTTTTGGGAGTGCGCCGATAATATCGAGCCACTTCAGTTAATGCACGACTACCGCGATTTTCTGCAAGCTTGGTTGGACGGCAAAATTAAAAAGAACACGTTGGTTGACATCGACGTGCTTAAACTCTTCGCGGGCGATTTAGACAATCGCGCTGACATCGATTACCGCGAGGGACACTGGGACGACGACCCAGACATCGTGGCGGGTGGTAAATACTTCGCCAAAAAACAAGCTGAGCTTTACGCTCATATAAAAAAGGAAGGAGCTTAGGCTCCTTTTCCGCTTGACGTTAACAGATTGTTAACGTATTATAATTGTATAACGAATCAAATGGAGAAGTAAAAATGGGTTTACATATAAGTGTTTATAGATGGGGTAAAATGGATTGCTCAAATGACGGTATTTCAAAATACCACGATGATTTAACTGTGGTAAATTTAGATGGTCCGTTTGAGCCAGATGAAAAAAGTCCGGCGGTTTTGCTTGTAGATGATATGCCATCAGGCAGACCATACCCAAAATTAGTTCCGGCCGAATGGAATGAAGAGAAGGGTGAGTGGCTTCGATGTGAGGGTTGGTATATGGCTGGCGGCAACTATGGCGGGACTTCTGATAGTCGGTTTAAGGCTGAAGGAATGAGCCACGGTATTTTACCTATTCACGATAGAAAAGAATAAGGAGGAGTAATGTCAAAAGAAGAAACGGAGGAGCGTCAAGCTCCTCTACAAAAAATTAGCCTAAAAAAGTATTTCGAACAAAAGGAGAAGGAGAGAGAAGCAGAAGCCTAAACAATACCTCGGATCTCGCGTCGCAAGGGCTTACTCCAAGAACTTGTGGCGCTCGATCCATACGCCATTGTCGTGTGAGCGTTAGCCAAACACAACGCGACAGCATCAGCCCTGTCAGGAGAGGCAACGCCTCTCTTTTTCATTGCCTCCTTGCTCTCGACTTGCATCTTTCCTGAGCTTGTAAAATGATAACGTGGCGCCGCAAGCTCAGCCCACAACGCATCGTCGCGAGGCAGCTTAACGTCCATACCCTCTAACCACGACTTTACCTTAAACCATAGCTCAGCCCTCAAATTCAAATACGTCTCCTTTTGGAGCGCACGCTCAGACACATTTAAACCTCTGGCCGGTAAATCTAGCTCGCGCAATCGATCCAACACACCGGCGCCAAAACCATTTGAATCAACGATTATCTCGACAGGCCGCTTGGCCGGATTATCGATAGCATCATATTCAGCCTTTACAGCGCCAGTGAGCTGCATCAAATCGAGGTTACGCCAAACAGTAAGCGGATGTATTATCGGACCCTGTCGCTTCGCTAAAACCGAGCTATCAGATCCCTGTCGGGCCACATCAAGCCCCCATATGGCCGGCGTGTCCTCGTGAACCTTAATGTCGTTATTCATGGCGCTCTCAATCAACGCGACAGGAATAACAGTGTCCTCCTCGGACGGAGGAAAATTTCCAAGCACGCGAACATGATAAGCAGGGCTATCCTCGGAATATCGCTTCTTCATGTCCTCGACAAAATCTTCAGCAACGCGAGGGCTATCAACGCAGCTCACATGCATCGTATACCAATCATCGCGCAGACGATTATGCGTATCAAAGAAAAAGCCAGTATTACGCGTTGGGTTGCCCGTCAAAACAGTCGTCGCATTGTGTCCCGACATCGATCCACTTGCCGCCTCGAAGACGTTAGGTGAGATCCCGCTTGCCTCGTCAGCAAGCAAAAGCACGTTTTCTGAGTGAACACCGGCAAGCGCTTCCGGCTGCTCCTGTCTTGAGGTTCTACAGGAAATAAACGTCGTCTCCGGCTGACTTTTTAACTCAATGCGGTCGCTCTTAATCTCCAGTAAATCGTCAAAAGGGGCTTTCAGCCGCTTAGCAACATTTTTCATTTCAGCAAAACAAGCGTCAAAAAGCTGAGCCGACGTGGGGGCCGTCACAACCGTCTTCGAAGGCACACGCATCAAAACGTGCCACACGGCTGCAAGAGCTACAGCCGTACTTTTTCCTACCCCGTGGCCCGACCTACAACTGACACGTCTGATCTCTGGATCTGCTACCGCTCGAAGAAGCTCACACTGCCAATCGTCAGGGCTAATTCCGATCACCTCTCTGGAAAATAAAACAGGATCGGAGCGGTATCGTTTCATCAATTTTAAAAACGGATTGTCTATTGGGGCGTTCATGTTTTTCTCCATTGGGGGGCGCGTGTGTGTTTTGAGGTCATTGGCTTTTGCACCGACTTGCTAGAAAAAGGGGGGGGTCAAAAAACAAAAATAACACTCGGATTCGCATAATCTGTATTATGTTAAATCTTTTATTCAATGTTATCAATGACTTAGCTAAAACGCTCTGTCGAAATGCACAAAAACGACACAAAAACTTGACAGAATCGGTGTCTTGCGGCACGCGCACGCGCACGCACGCGACTGTGATTGAGTGTGCGAAATCAACGTTCAACTTCTTCAGCCTCACCTTCGATCACGCTGTCAAGTAACTGCGCTGCTTGAGCGTGCAAATCGTTAACACTGATATTAATTGCAACGTCTCTTTGTCTCGTGTCATATTTTGCGTTCATCTTTGACGCCATCCACTTATCGGTATCGACTTTGAGACGTGAAGCGTTAGCATCTTCAGGCGTTGCTTTTTGCGCCGTATCAACGGCACGCTCAGCGTAAAAATGTCCGGCTTCGTGTTGCGCTGCTTCGTAACGACCTCTCCTACCTTCAGCGCTATCAAGCCAAATACCAAACAACTTGTAACCGACATTGAACTCTTTCATTAAAGTTCTGACAGATGTTCCAGTTGATATACGTTCAAGGATCTTATCCTCTCCCATTTCTTCGATTGCAGCTATTTTAGCTTTACCTACTTCACCCACCATTAGAACTAATCTCTCCACATAAGCTTGCATATCCACAAAGATCTACAAAATGATCTGCTTTATCTGGTGATACTCTTATTCTTGATATTTTGACAAGCATCATCATTACTGCAACATCGACCGCATTGTATTCGTGGCCAGTGTAAGCCGACCAGAATTGAGCTGTATTGTCGAAGTTCTCTTTAGCGTCTCCATAATCAGCATTGCGATCAGTGTTAATAATCCGCATTGCTTCCTTTAGGATCTCATCTCTATTCATTTTTACCACGGTATTTCATCTCCTCCTAAAACCCAGTTAACAGGCTCACCATTTCTAATTACTTCTGTTACTTTTGCATTTGGAAAACTATTGAAAGCATTATCGAGGAACCTTGACGAAAAGTCTTCTCGAAGAACTCTCGCAGCGTCTTCGAAACTGTATACTGTCCACGTTGGATTTTGCTCTCGTATTTTTCTGACTTCATTAAGAGCGAAGCAAACGATGTCACCTTCTTCCATCTCGACGCAGTAGGCGTCTCCATGTAGAGGCTCGTGACCGTTAGCTATTGCTTCGTCTTCCAGTACTTTCCAACCCTTCATAAGTTGACCGGCTAACTTATGCGTTCTCATAACGTCGTTATCTTTTACGGCGTTACCGAGAGCATCGTAAGCAGCCTCGAACTTACCGGCTGTTTCTGGACTTACCAGTGAAGGCAATCTATCGCCCCACTTTTCGACTTTCTCTTTTGCTATCTTATCGAGAGGAGCAAGCTGTCCCCAGACTGCTGCACTTATTGTATCGCTTTCGTTCTCTACTCTACCAAGGACATCTTTGCCCTGACGTTTTGCACGATCTGTTGTTATTCTTTTTTTCATATCTTTCTCCACACTTTAAATTAACCACGATGCGAACCACCCCCACACCACGCCTTATATAGGCGTAGTGGTGTGGTGGAAGGTTTTTTCGCATATTCTCCACACTTTACACACCTTTCCACACCTAAAGTGTGGTAAGTGTGGAAGCTAATGTAATTTTTCATTATGATCTCTTTCCATCATTGCTTTTAACATATTATGAAAGATAACCAGCTCTTCCATGACAGACTGACAGACGTCCAGAGCGTAGGCAATTTCCTCCCATTTTTCTGGATCGTCTAGCTTTATTTCATCTCCGTTCCATTCGATAACAAAGCCGGCCTCTTTATCATAAACGATTTGTCCGATAATACTTTGCTCATTTTCCTGCATTTTTAGCCTCAAGTATTGCTTTAAATCTGAAGGCTACCCGTCGTAATTCTGCTTCCATTTCTGGCTCTATAAAGCCTGAGAACAACGGTCGCCTATCTTTTGATTGTACAGCATCACCAGCTATGAGCGCAAACGTTGCGTTTACCGGACACATCTCGAAAGTTATGTGACCCACTGTAATGCGCTCTCGTGGAGCGTCTGGATGTCTGCGCTTAGACTTTAGACTGTGTTTACTCATATCCCCGCTTCCTCTCTTGTTATGATTGTACCGGCGATAACGACAGGCACTTCTCGACCATGTCGCTTGCTCATGTATTGATCGATCCTTAGCACGTCTGTCTCAATCCACTGCTTGACAATAGCTTTTGCTTTAGCTTTTTCGTGACGCTTTTCGAGATCCAGATCGAGCGTCTCAGCTACGGCCACGCCGATCCAGTTTTTAGCTTGCATCGATTGGCGATACGGATCTTCGTTTTTCTCGGCTGCGGCTGCCAATTGTTGAACCTTGCGAGCGTCTTTTGTTGTCACGCCGTCGAACAGGTCGGGCATTTTAAACGGTACAGCTACACCAACATATTCCTCGTTTGGTAGCTGCACGCCCACCATGCGCCTGTATAGAGCCTTTTCTGCGGGAGGAGCTAGGTTAGCTTTGCCGTCGTCTATCCTGAATATGCCCAACGCCTCGCTCTCGCTAACGCCCAGTTTCAATGCGTCTTCCTGAGTTACCTTGTTAATCACCCTCGCCGCACGAGCTGCACCGATCAACGACCCTGCGCCCCTAATGCTATCAACGGTCGCGTCGTCGCCGTTACCCTTGCGGATATGATGCGTTAAGACGAACGCGCAATCTGTTTCGTCAGCTATCTTTCTGACGCTTGCCACCGCCGCGTTCATTGCCATGTTATCATTTTCGTTGATGTGATTGGCGCCAACCCACGGGTCTACAATGACCAGACCAATATTATTATCTTTTATTTTATTGGCCATGTAGTCTCTCAACTCTTCGTCAACGTCTAGCCCGTCTCTCGATTGCTTAGCAAAAATAATCTGTAAGTCTCGACCAGCATCTAAAAATAGCTTACCTCGAACCTCGTCAGCTTTGATCTCGTAATGGATCATCGCCGCAGCGAGCCGTCTTTGCATCTCTTCCATAGGATCTTCGAGGTTGATCAGCCAGACATTGCAAGGCTCTATGACGCGCTCTTCGAGTAGCGGTTTACCTGTCACAATGGCGAGCGCCTCTACCGTTTGCATCGATGTTTTACCGACGCCACCGGCTGACGCTAGTACGCTGACATTTGATCTTATATAGTGTCGAGCATAGATCCAACGTCGCTTAGGTATGCTCGCCGGATCTACTGGATCGAACGGCGTCGGCCACTGACGCTCCGACTCGATAGCTTCTTGCTTTACCTGTTCTACGCTTTTGGCGCCGGCGAGGGCTTGCCTCAACTTCTCCTCGCCGGCTTCCTTTAAGTAGTCGTTTGCATCTTTGACGTTCTCGACGCCCAAGCTGTCAAATCTGACTACCGACACAGACGTGCTACCGTCGCCCCTGAGAACCTCTGCACATTTCTCGACGTCAAGGTCGGGATCTGCACATATGGTCACGTCTGAGGCGCGTGGGACGTTGTACGTCTGCATCCCCGCCTTACCAAATGTACACACGATAGCAGCCTCGACGTGTTCTTTGGTAACCTGATGTATCGATAGAGCGTCTTCCGGTCCTTCGACCATAATGATAGCCGCTCCATCATGTTCGTCGCCGATCCGCATAACGTTACCCGCTATAACACCTCGGCTATATTTATTGATGCCATTATGCTCGCGCTTCTTGCCATCCATCGTTAGCAATACGGATTGCACGCCCTGCACCTCTCCAAGCTCGTTCAGAGCGGGAAAGATGATTGCGGGTCCATCATATACGTTTGGACTAAACCTCGCTATATTCGTGGCTGTAGACGCTCTGAGCGATCGAGAGTTTAGATATAGTAGCGCTGGTCTGATTGCGTCTTTATTTTCTCGGCTAATCGGTACGGCTCTTTCCCAGACTTCCCTAGCCTTTTTTATTTTGTCTTGCCGCGTTTCCTCGTCACGAACTAACATTTCTTTTTGCGCCAACCGACCCACAAGCCTATCGAACTCGCTCGGTGTATATGGAACGGTATTGCTGTTTTCTAATATCTTTGGATTTTCGCCGCCACGTTTAAAACCTGATCCGATTGTCGCTTTGATCTCAATCTCGTTTAAGCCGATACTTTTGGCTGCGGTATGTAAATCTGTGATGGCTAGGTCGATAATGTTTGCGCCCAAGTGCGCGTGTCTCCCTAACGTGTAAGCTGCCTTGTTGAGCGTTTCGTTACGGCCACCCTTGAAGGCTGCGATAACGTCGCTGACGGCGCTCTCCCTCACTTTGTTGAAATATGCTTCGCTCATTTATAAACCCCTTTTGAAATGAAATGGCGCCCCGCGAAAGCTTATGAAAACGGGACGCCAAGTTTTTAGAAGTAGTCCTCTTCGCTGTCAGGATCAGAAGGCTCAACAACTTCCTTCTTATCCTCTTGGGAGACAGGGGGTTGAGATTCGGACTCTCCCTTACTGGGCATATCGATCCATTTATCTACGACAAACCCAATATCGTAGGTCGTGTTGCCGGTCGCTGTAGTAATAGGAGAGGAACCAGTAACTTTGACGACAGGAACTTTATCAGAGGAAAATTCCTTTTCGTTTTCGACCTTATTGTAGACGGCTGCTATAAAATTTCCTACAGCCATAGTGTTGCTAGAAAAGATTGCGTGTCCATGTTTTGGAACATAAACCTCCACCTCGAAGCCATTTTTATATTCGACCGATCCTTCCGGCTTGGTCGTTTTCTGAGATGGTGATGGCCACGGTTGCCAATCGCGAAACCCCTTATCGATTGCAAGCCATCCAAATTTAACATTTTTAATGTCGATAGCTATTCCCTTCGACACGTCAAACTCGATCTCTTCCTTTTCGTAGTTGACAATTCTCCACCTGTTTTGCGGTGTATGAACCCTGATGTATTGATTTGCATCATTTGTTTCTTCACTAAATGTTATTGGCATAATTGACTCCTTGTCTTATTCGCCTTGTGTAAATTTAAACGCCCAACGGGGTATCTCGACAGTTTGCGTTTTGCCAAAATCATAATCCCAGACGTCAGTTTTTAATGCTTCAGAATACTTCTCCAAAGCATACTCGACAGCCGCAGCGCCCTCTCGAAGCGATTGGCTGCTAAGTTCATAGACCCCAACTTTAAACGGAGCCTTCTTTCCTACGCAGATAAATACAAATCTATCTACTTCTTTTTCTGCTATCATCATTACCCGTCGATAAAACTGGTCTTGGAAATGATAAGCAAAATTTGCTGTAGATTTTGCGAAACCTTCTGGAGACGGATCTACCGTCGTCTTGAGGTCAAGGAGTGTTGCTATGTCCTTGCGCCATCCGTCTGGACGGATACGCACGTCTACATTGTAAATGGCGTCATGTGCAAAAATACTTTGCTCGACTAAAAGATCTCCGCTCAACAGCTCAGCCGCGTCAGGATTAGCTCGAACCGCTTCGGCTGATCGACGTGCTACGTCGTACTCTTTTGTCGATAATACAATACCACCCGCAGCCTCGGCCTCAGCTAATAGCTCCTTGTATGCGTTTGAGTTTGCGCGTGCATCGGTGTGCAGCACGGTATCAGCTTTATCAGGCTCGAACACGAAAGTATGCGTTGCTGTACCCTGAAGCATAGCTCTCGTCGTTTCTCTCTCGCCATGCTTGAAATCTGCTAAGCTTTCGTAAGCTATAATTTTACCGCCAGAAGCGCTCAATGCGGAACTACTGTGGTACTCCGCATTTGAAATGCTTTTTATTTTGGCCAAGTCCTTGTCCTTCCATAGTGTGCTATCAATATACTTTCTGCCCGATGTTCGTCTTTTTTTCTTTGTAATTTTGGCGTCAAATCTGGATACCATTGCTGCGCAAGACGTCTTGCTGCGTCTTTATCTTTTGGTAGTGCTAAAGCTTTTTTCCAAGCTGAGGGCGCGACTATCGTATGTGGAAAGTTAGATAAATTGCAAGTCGCAACAATTTGTCCAAAAGCGTAACCTAGTTTAAAAGTCGAGCTGACACCTTGTTTCGGCATGGGTTGCTGTTTCTCGATGTAAATGTGTTTTACAGGCCCAACGCTTTTGATAAGCCCCATAAACAAACCAACATCAACGCCGCCTTCAGTAAACACTGGTAAGTCCTCAACATCTGACCAGTTGTCGCTCACAAAACCTACGCCGCCGATGCGGTAGCCGCAATCAATGCCAATAATCATGTTTAAACTTCACTTTATCTTTTTTCAGATCCTTGAGAACCAACGACCGAAAGTATGTATTAAGAGAAATCCCCAGACGATTAGCCTTGTTCTTAGCAAGCTCGATAAGCTCCTCCTCCATTCGAGGACCGACCTGACCGATCTTTCGTTCCTGTTTTTGCGTATCCATTTATATCTCCTTTAACGCATCGTTAACAGATTGTGAGAAAAGTGCAAGGGGGTTGTTAAGCCCCTGCTCTTAACATTAGTAATTCTCTCCATTTATTTTTACTTTTGTGGGGCGCTGAATGATAGTTTGCTTCACACTATCACGAACGCCATGATCTTTTACTTTAGCCATGAAAGTCACTTGAGCGCCTTTATCCCAGTGTTGTGTGCCTTTGTAGATGATTACGTTGTCATCAGCGTCACGACAGATGTGAAGGTATGAGATACCATAAATGCCCTCAAGCTCTACGACGTGCTTTACTGTAACCTCAAAAGCCTGACGCTCACCTACAGTGCCAACCCACTGACACTTAGCGTCGCGCGCGGCCCACTCAGCCTTGCGAGCTTTTTCTTTGTCAAGAATTTTTACCATTGCATTTCGCTGGCCGTCAGTTAAGTGACCCCAGACAAAAATAGCTTTTGACATACTTTCTAAAAAGCCTTTCGCTTCATCGTTTGCGTTTGTCCAAATACCAACTTTATCATTAAGAAAATCAATAATTTCTTGAGCGCGATCATCTCTCGCTTTCCATCTTTGAAGTCTG